>Ga0208522_1002488_pt1 | contig 11045 bp, 5 predicted proteins | sample ETNtaG_25_FD_185763 | JGI IMG/M metagenome (GOLD analysis project Ga0208522, IMG submission 185763) | Marine microbial and viral communities from oxygen minimum zone, Eastern Pacific Ocean - ETNP201302SV86 (SPAdes) (version 2) | ecosystem: Environmental > Aquatic > Marine > Oceanic ... | reverse complement strand
GGAAATGATATAAAAAATTTAGATTTATATACAATAGAAAAGCAAAATATTACATCACTTGATTTAATGGATAGGGCTGTAGACGTTTTTGTGAAATGGTATACATTAAATTATAGTTCTAAAGAAAGTATAAATATTTTTTGTGGTGTAGGTAATAATGGTGGAGACGGTTTACTTGCAAGTTGTATTCTAAAGGATAAAGGATATAATGTTAGGGTTTATTTTGTTGGTGATGTGAATAAATTAAGTGAAGAATGTTTATATCACTTAAAAAGTACAGAAAAAAAAGATATTGAAGTAAATTATTTAAATAGTATTTCTGATAATAAAATTTATAATAGTGATGTTATAATTGATGCGATTTTTGGTTCTGGTCTTTCAAGAAAATTAGATGAATCGACTTCCAAATATGTTGATTATATTAATTCAAGAAATTCAGTTATAATTTCTATAGATATACCAACTGGTATGCCATCAGAGCTTTTTATAAAATCAAATTTTATAAGATCTGATTTTACTCTTACATTTCAACTTCCTAAGTTATCTTTTTATTTACCAGAATATTCTAATTATACTGGTGAAGTTATAGTTTTAGATATAGGATTGGAAAAAGAATTTATCAATAATTCTGATTGTATAGCATATTTTATACAAGAATCTGATATAAAAAATAAAATACAATTAAGACCTAATAATTCTCATAAAGGAAATTTTGGACATGGTCTGATTATTTCTGGTAGCAGAGGTAAAATGGGTGCTTGTGTACTTGCATTAAAAGCAGCATTAAAGTCAGGCATTGGTTTGCTTACATGTTATACTGCAAAAAAAGGTGAAATAATTATTCAAACTTCTGTTCCTGAAGCTATGACTATAATAGATAAAGAGATTGATGTTATATCTTCATTTCCTCCATTAGATCCATACTCTGTAGTAGGAATTGGACCAGGATTAGGAACATTGAGTCTTACACAGAAAATGCTTATTGACTTTTTTAATAATGTTAATGTTCCGGTTGTTATAGATGCTGATGCAATTAATATAATTGCTTCTAATAAAGAAATTTTAAATTCTATACCAAAAAATTCTGTATTAACCCCACATCCTAAAGAATTTAAAAGACTAGTTGGTGAATATGCTGATTCTTCTAAAAGAATAGAACTTCAAAAAGAGTTAAGCAAAAAATATAAAGTTAATATTCTTGTCAAAGGAGCTTATTCAACAATGACAAATTCTTCTGGTGAATTATTTATTAATTCCACTGGTAATCCAGGTATGGCTACTGGTGGTAGTGGAGATGTATTAACGGGTATTATAACAGGATTGATTGGAAGAGGTTATTCTCCATTTGATGCAATGATTATTGGCGTTTTTATTCATGGTTATGCGGGTGATATATCTAAAGGAGAACTAGGAGAAGAATCGTTAATGGCAAGTGATTTAATTGATAATCTTCCAAAGTCTTTTAAAAAAATTATAGATTAGAGAAGTGAAAAAATTTATAATATTTTTTTTTCTATTAACTGCATGTTCAAAGAATGATAGTAATGAATTTTCTGCATTATGGACTATTAAAGAAGTAGATGTAAATTCTAATACATCAACCGTCCATCTTCAAATAGAAAATAATTCAAACATTCAATTAAATAATGGTAACTGGTCTCTTCATTGGAATCAGTTGGGTGGTGCAATTATAAATTCTTCTCTCCCTAATGGGATTGTATCAAAAAGAGTTAATGGTGAATATTATATAATGAACTTTTCTTCTGACTATACTATAAGTCCTGGAAATAAATTGGAATTAACTTTTAAACTCAATGGAATATTAAATAGAATCATATATGGTCCAATAGGTATTTTTATTCATTTAAATAAAGAAAATACCAATTATGATGTTATATCTAAAATAGATTGGAAAAACGCAAAAGGTATTGAAAACCTGAATTTACCTAATGCTTTATCAAGGTTTGATGATAATAAGGATATAATAAATGTTGATTATAGTGATTTAGGTCTTGTGATTCCAACACCAAAAAAAATCATTTTAAATAAAGAAGAATTTAATATTCCAAAAGATTTTAGCATTTATCTTCCTGAGCTATATATTGAAAACTATGGAATTATCAATACTATACTGTCTGATGAAATTGGTATTAAAACAAAACTTACAAAATCTACAAGTGAGACAAATGTTTTAGTGTTTCATGATGATAATTTTGATGATGAAAATTACTCTTTAGATATTTCTAATAACCTTATTAAGGTAACTACATCATCATCATCAGGTCTTCTATATGCTATAAATTCTTTAACTCAATTGCTTATGAACTCTAAAATTGAAAATAAAACTTCTATTCCAAGTTTAAGTATTACAGATGGACCTAGATTTAAATATAGAGGTATTCATTTTGACATATCAAGAAATTTTTATGGTACTGATCAAATTAAACAACTCCTCGATTATATGTTCTATTTTAAGTTAAATAAATTTCATTTAAACATTACTGATGATGAGGGCTGGAGGATAGAAATACCAGGATTACCAGAATTAACAGAAGTAGGTTCAAAAAGAGGCTTTACAGTAGATGAAAGTCAGAATTTAAATCCAGCTTATGGTTCAGGTCATGATGTTAATAAGTTGCCAGGTTCTGGTTATCTTAAAAGGGAAGAATTTATTGAAATAATTAATTATGCAAATGAGAGAAATATAGAGGTTATACCTGAAATTAATTTTCCCGCTCATTCTAGAGCAGCTATAAAATCAATGATAACTAGATATAATCGATTTATGGAAATTGGAGATATAGAGTCTGCTGAAGAGTATTTATTAACTGATTTTGAAGATCAAAGTGTATATAATTCAGCTCAAAGATTTAATGATAATGTAATATGTGTTTGTAGAGAAAGTAGCGTTAGATTTTTTGACAAATTGGTAAGTGAAATAGAAAATATGTTTTTAGAAGCAAATTCTGTGATAAAAACTTTTCATGTAGGTGGTGATGAATTACCTTATGGTGCATGGAAAAAATCTCCTATATGTAATGATTTTTTGTCATTAAATAGTGAGGTTAATTCTGTTGAAGACCTTCCAGTATATTTTCTTGTAGAGATGATGAAAATATTAAATGAAAAAAATATATCTATGGCTGGTTGGGAAGATGTATTGTTATTACATTCAGAAAATGCACAAAATGCTACTAAAATTAACACTAAGTTTCTAGGTTACAATATTACTCCTTATGTATGGAACAATGTTTGGGGAGGTGGTAGAGAAGATATGATTTATAAGTTTGCAAATATGGATTTTAAAGTAATTATGAGTAATTCTGCTGCTTTTTATTTTGATATGACTGATGATAAGGATCCTGAAAATTTTGGTCTTAGTTGGTCAGGTCTTGTTAGCTATAAAGATGCTTGGCTTACAGAACCATTAAATGTATATGCAAAAACATATTTAAACTCAGAGTTTGAAAAATTTAGGAGAGATGATAATGTAGAGTTAGAAGTAGATAAAATAAATAATTTTCGAGGTATTCAAGGGCAAATGTGGACAGAAACGGTAAGAAATAAAGAAATATTTGATGAGTTAATGTATCCAAACTTAATAATTTTAGCTGAAAAGGCCTGGTCAAAGCAGAGTGATTGGTCAAAAAATTTATCTAGTTTAGATATTGATGAAGTGATGAATAGAGAGTGGAGTAATTTTGTGAATACCTTAGGACATAGAACTCTTCATCATCTATCAGTTTTGTTTGGAGGAGTGGATTTTGATTTACCAAAACCAGGAGGAATAATTATTAATGATACTCTTTTTTCAAATACAATTTTCCCTGGTATGGATGTGAGATTTACTAGAGATGGCTCTGAACCTTCTTATGATGATGAGATATATATAGGAGAAACTTATATTGATCCATCTGAAAATGTAGTATTTAGATTGTTTGATAAATATGGAAGAGGGGGAAGATATATAGAACTAGATAGAATATATATAGGAGAAATATTAGAAAATAAAGTGTTAAAATAGTTTGCTAAATAAGAGAAGAGAATGAAGGCATATATAAATTAGAGAGATATGAAAGATAGATTAATTTCACTTGATGTGCTTAGGGGTTTTACAATTGCTCTAATGATAATAGTAAATGATCCTGGAAGCTGGGATAATACGTATGGACCTTTACTTCATGCTAAGTGGAATGGGATAACATTAACTGATTTTGTTTTTCCATTTTTTATTTTTATTGTGGGTGTTTCAATAGTTCTTTCTCAGAAAAATAAAGGAACAAGCTCTTCTTTTTCAAAGATATTTATTCGTTCCTTAAAAATTTTTAGTCTTGGAGTATTTTTAGGTGTAATAGGTGGTTTCTTTTCTTATTTAGTAGGGATGGGTGAACTGATAAGTTTATCAGACATTAGAATTCCTGGAGTACTTCAAAGAATTGCTATTGTGTACCTAGCTTGTGCTCTATTATATAATAAAACTAATTGGTTACAACAATTTTTTATTATGCTAATTCTTTTAGTTACTTATTATGTACTAATGCTATATGTTCCAGTTCCTGGAATTGGTCCTGGAGTTTTGGAGCCTGGTAAAAATTTTGCGGCTTATATTGATAGTCTTTTAATACCTGGTTCTATGTGGCAGGGAACGTGGGATCCAGAAGGTCTACTTAGCACTTTACCAGCTATAGCTACAGGTATTAGTGGCATGCTTGCAGGTCATCTTATTATATCATCTATTTCTTTGAAAAAAAAGGTTATTTGGATGTTTTGTATAGGAGTTTTCTGTTTGCTTGATTCTTTTGCCTGGGAATTACTTTTTCCAATAAATAAAAATTTATGGACAAGTACATATGTTATGTATACATCAGGATGGGCGTATTTATTATTTGCTTGTTTAATATGGTATGCTGATGTATTGAATTATAGAATGGGAATTAAATTTGGGATTATCTTTGGAAGTAATTCCATAGCAATATATGCTTTATCACAAATTCTAGTTTGGTTTTTTTATGAAGCTACCATTTTAAGCGATAGTTCAATAAATGACATTATTTATGGTGGAATGGTTGATGTAGGGATTTATGCTAAAACAGCTTCTCTTATTTGGGCAATTCTTTATATGTTGATGTGTTATGTTCCTGCTTATTACTTATATAAAAAGAAAATTTTTATAAAGCTCTAGCTATTTTCAATCTAATATTATATTGCAATTTTGAATTTGTTTTTGATAGTTGTAGATTCATTTTATGAAAAAGTTATTTTTAATAATACTAACTACATTAATTTCTTGTAAAGAAAAAAATTTACCTCGTATTGCTATTGCTGGATTCGCGATAGAATCGAGCACTTTTTCACCGGCATTTACTTATGAAGAAGATTTTCATGCTAAAACTGGAGATGATATTTTTTCTTTTTATCCTTTTTTAACTTCTGATTCTGATTACAAAAAACGAGCAGAATGGTTTCCTACAATTAGAGGACATGCTCTTCCAGGAGGAATAGTTACTAGAGAATCTTATGAATCATTGGTAAATAAAACACTTAATATGCTTAAAGACAATATCCCTTATGATGGGCTTTTTTTTGATATTCATGGCGCTATGAGTGTTGTTGGGGTTGATGACCCTGAAGGGGATTTAATAGTAAGAATACGTGAGGTAATTGGCACTGAGACAGTTATTTCTACTTCAATGGACTTACATGGTAATGTTTCTAGGAAATTAGCAGAAAATACTGATTTAATAACGTGTTATAGAATGGCACCACATGAGGACGCCTATGAGTCTAAAGAACGTGCACTTGATAATTTACTTACTAGAATAGAAAATGGTAAAGGAAAACCTACTTATAAAGCATGGATTCCAGTTCCTATTTTACTTCCTGGAGAAAAAACGAGTACAAGAATTGAACCTGGAAAGAGTCTATATGATAAAGTTGAACCCGCTTCAATGCAAGAAGGTATAATAGATGCTGCAATTTGGATTGGATATGCTTGGGCTGATGAACCAAGAAATCATGCTGTGGTTATGGTTACAGGTGATGATAAAGACAAAGTAACAAATACAGCAGAGTATTTAGCTCAAAGTTTTTGGGATGTAAGGTCACAATTTGAGTTCGTAGCTCCTGTAGCAACGCTCAATGAAAGTCTTGATATGGCTATTTCAAGTCCTAGTTCTCCTTTTATCATTAGTGATATGGGAGATAATCCAACAGCTGGAGGTGCTGGGGATGTAACTTGGACATTAAATAAAATTCTTAATCGTGATGAATTTAAATTAGATGATGGACCTTCTCTAATTTATGCATCTATTCCAGGTCCTGATTTTGTTGAAAAAGCAATTAAAGCTGGAGTTGGTTCAAAGGTAAAAGGATATGTTGGAGCTGTAATAGATGATCGTTATGCACCACCAATAAAGCTTTCAGGAATAATAAAATCAATAGAACATGGGGATGAGCATGCAGAAACAGAAGTGGTTGTGAGAATTGGCAGTGTTTATGTAATAGTAACAAAAAAAAGAAAACCTTACCATAGAGAATTTGATTTTACTAGGTTAGGTTTAAATCCACGTGAAACAGATATATTAGTTGTCAAGATAGGATATTTGGTTCCCGAACTTTATGATATAAGAAAAGGATGGATTATGGCATTGACACCCGGTGGTGTTGATCAAGATTTGGAGAGATTGGGACATAAAAGAATTAATAGACCAATGTATCCACTTGATGAGTTTGTTAATTCACCAAATTTAAGTGCACAATTGGTTAAATCATCAGATTATATTAATGAATAGTTTACTTGAGAAAGCGTTTAGTTTTCAAATTATTGAGACCAAAAAACTCAATGGTTATGAAAGTGAAAATTATCTTATCAAAACTGTTGACAATCAGTATATTTTTAAGAAATACCCTTATTCTGAGGATTTAAAATCACTTATTCAAGCTGAAAATAAAGTACTTTTATTTTTATCAAAAAAGTATTTACATCGATTTCCTAATCCTATTAAAACAATTGATGGTTTTTATGTAAAAATTTTAATAATAGAGGGTGAAAAATATATCTGTAGAATGTTATCTTTTTTAGATGGAAAAATTTTTGGAGAGGTAAAACATACTAAAAAAATGTTAGAATCTTTTGGCCTTTTTCTGGCAGAAATGAATGTTCAACTTATGCAGTTCAATAATGATACCATAAAAGCTAGAAAATCACCTTGGGATATACAGTACTTAAATCTTAATAAAAAATATATTGATGATATAGAAAATGCTAAGGATAGAAGTTTGGTTCAATATTTTTTTAATCAGTTTGAAGAAAATGTTGTCCCATTAATTCCTAGTTTAAGAAAATCTATAATTCATAATGACACTAATGAGTGGAATGTGCTTATAAAAAATGGTAAAATTTCATCTGTTATTGATTTTGGGGATTTAGCATATTCTTCGTTGATTAATGAAGTTGCGATTGCTATGATGTATGCATCTTATGATAAAGCAGATCCTTTGGAATGGGCTGTTATAATCTTAAAGTCTTACCATAAATTATTACCACTTCAAGAGGATGAAATTAGTATTCTCTATTATCTGATTGCTACAAAATTATGTATAAGCGTCTGTAATTCTGCTCATTCAAGAAAAGTAAATCCAAATAATGAATATGCTTTAGTTAGTGAAGAATCAGCATGGAGAATGCTTCATAAGTGGTTAGTTTTAAGTCCATTGCATGTAGAAAATACTTTTAGAAAATCTCTTGGTTTATTAGTTCATGATCAAAAACCTCTTGAGGAAATAATTAAAAGAAGGCATCAAGTAATTAGTTCAATTTTTTCACTGAGTTACGATAAACCTGTAAGGGTGGAAAGGGCAGCTTTTCAGTACATCTATGATGTGTACGGAAAAACTTATTTGGATGCTTATAATAATATTCCTCATGTAGGACATTCTCATCCTAGAGTTGTTTCTTCAGGTAAAAAGCAAATGTCTAAACTTAACATTAATACAAGATATTTGTATGATTTGCTACCCGAATATGCAGAAAAACTGCTTATAAAATTTCCTAATAACTTTAATAAAATATACTTTGTAAATTCAGGGAGTGAGGCGAGTGATTTAGCTATAAAATTAGCTTTTTCACACACTAAGTTGGACAGGGTAATGGTAGTAGAAAACGGATATCATGGCCATACTCAAAGAGGAACTGACATAAGCGATTATAAATTCAGCAATAAGAAAGGACAAGGACAAAAGGACTATATAATAAAAGCTCCTATGCCTAATATTTTTAATGGTAAATACACTAATAATGATGGTCAAGCGGGAAGAATGTATGCAACTGATGCTATAAAAAATATGAAAAATTCTGGATCATCAGTATCAGCCTTTATTAGTGAGCCAATTTTAGGATGTGGTGGTCAAGTTATCTTAGCAAAAGGATACTTAAAAGAAATATATTCTGCTATAAGGAGCCAAGGAGGTGTATGTATTAGCGATGAAGTTCAAACAGGTTTTGGTCGTTTAGGACATAAATTTTGGGGTTTTGAGATGCATGATGTAGTCCCAGATATTGTAATTATTGGAAAACCTATGGCTAATGGTCATCCTATAGGGGCAGTAGTTACTACAAGTAAAATAGCTGAATCTTTTAGTAAAGGTGTTGAGTTTTTTAGTTCGTTTGGTGGAAATCCTGTTTCATGTGCAATAGGAATGTCGGTTTTAGATGTAATGGAAGAAGAAAATTTGCAAGAGAATGCTAAAGTAGTTGGTACTTATTATATGTCTCTTTTAAAAGATCTTCAAAATAAGCATGCTTGTATTGGAGATGTAAGAGGTTCTGGACTATTTATAGGTATAGAAGTAGTTAAGGAAAATTCTAAGGAACCAGATACAAAACTTGCTCAAAGAATAAAGAATGAGTTAAGAAATATGAAGATACTTGTGGGTACTGATGGTCCTTTTAATAATGTGATAAAGAGTAAACCACCTTTATGCTTTACAAAAGAAAATGCTGAAAGTGTTGTTAGGAATATTGAATTAATTATAAATACATTATAGTTTTTGGCTAATTATTGAATCCTTAGTGTACTTAAGCAAGTAAATTATTAAATTAGCATCTAATTAGTAAGAAAGTTATTTTATGAAAAAATTTTACTTATTCTTTATTCTTGTTTTTATTTTTCCTGATGATATTTTTTCTCAGGATAATACAAGTGGTAGGATTACTTATGAACTTGTTATAGACTATAATTTTGATGAGTTTACGAAAAGGATTTCAAGGACACGTCCTGAATCGAAAGCATTTTTTAATAGTTTGCCTAAAAAAGGAAAGTCTTTTTATGATCTCTCTTTTAATGAAAATGCTTCATTCTATGAGGAAAATTCGTTGGAAAATGAGCCACCTCCGAGACATATTCAATGGATTCTAGGAAGTATGAGTAGAAGTAAACCCCCGAAAGCAGAAATAAAAAAAATATTTACTGATGTGAAAAAAAATAAAAAAATAGAAACCTATGAATTTATGACGAGAAATTTCATGGTGGAATCAGACTTAACAGATTTTTCTTGGAAAATTAATAATAAAATGAAAAAAGTTGGTGATTATGTATGTTTAGGTGCAGAAATTATAGAGGGTGATGATCATATAATTGCATGGTTTACTTCACAAATTCCTATTTCTATTGGACCTTTATTATATAGAGGACTTCCTGGAGCAATTTTGGCTATCGAAAAAAATGAAAAAATTATTATTTTAGCAAAAAATATAGATTTAACTAATTTAGATGATGTAATAAATTCTGAAGTTGGAAAAAAATACACAAAAGAAAAATTTGGTATAGTGATAGCAGAGAAAACGGAAGAATTTTTAAAGACTCAAGCAGATCGTGCTTCAGGAGCATCAGGTGGTGGTTACAGTGGTGGTCATAGAAGAATTAAACATTAAGTTTATAATGAAAAGAACATTATTTGTTTTATTTTTTTTAATTTTTTCATCTTATTCTTATTCTCAGAATATTCTAAAGGGTAGAGTTATTGATGAAAGTGGTAATCCCATTGAACTTACTACTGTTGTTCTTTTAAACCCTACTGATTCAACTTTAAAACATTTTGGTGTTACAAATAAAGATGGTTATTATCAGATTAAAGCTGTAAAAAATGATAGTTATCTCTTACAGTTTTCATATGTAGGAATGGAAACTTCTACTGATGTGATTACTGTTGATCGAAATTCACCCAGTGATTTAGGAGATAAAAAAATGGTTCCTTCTGCATTAGATGAAGTTATTATTGTTGCAGAAATAGTTCCGATGCAGTTTAAAGAAGATACCTTGGAGTATAACACAAAAGCATTTACGACTAGACCTGGAGCATCTGTAGAAGAGCTTCTTAAAAAATTACCAGGTGTAGAAGTAGATGAGAGTGGTAATATAAAAGCACAAGGTGAAGATGTTACAAAAATACTTGTTGATGGAAAAGAATTTTTTGGAAATGATCCAAAAGTTGCGACAAAAAATTTATCTGCTGAAGCTCTTGATAAGGTTCAGGTATTTGATAAAAAATCTGAAGAAGCTGAATTCTCAGGAATCGATGATGGTATTAGAGATAAAACAATAAATCTTCTTTTAAACGAAAAACACAGAAATGGTTATTTTGGTGAATTAAATGCTGGTTATGGAAGCAATGATACATACAAGGCTGATGGTAAAATATATCGTTTTTCTAAAACTGTTCAGTCAGCATTTCTTGGTATGTCTAATAATATTAATGAATTTGGTTTTACACAAAAGTACAATCAATATGGCCAAGGAATAAAGGGTTTGAATACTTCTTATGGTGGAGGATTAAATTTATCTTATAGTAATGGTAAAACTAATAGGTATTTTTTGAGTTATTTAAAAAATTCTAATAAAAAGGATTTAGAAGAAACCACAGAATCAGAAAATCTTTCAGATGAAAACATCATATTTTATCAAGATCAAGAAGTTAATGAAATGGAAAAAGATAAACCAAATAATATTGATTTTGGTTTAAGACATAATTTTGATGAAAATAATAGA
>Ga0208522_1002484_pt1 | contig 11052 bp, 6 predicted proteins | sample ETNtaG_25_FD_185763 | JGI IMG/M metagenome (GOLD analysis project Ga0208522, IMG submission 185763) | Marine microbial and viral communities from oxygen minimum zone, Eastern Pacific Ocean - ETNP201302SV86 (SPAdes) (version 2) | ecosystem: Environmental > Aquatic > Marine > Oceanic ... | reverse complement strand
GACGGTGATTACGGTAATGTGGTAATCACCAAGCACTTGCTCGATGGTGTTCCGCTCTGGGCTCTTTACGGACATCTCGATGCAGCCTCGATTGCCGGAAAACAAGTTGGTCAACCGGTCTCCGCAGGAGAGGTGATCTGTTGGATGGGGGACAAGCATGAGAACGGTGGCTGGGAGCCGCATCTGCACTTCCAACTCTCTCTGGTGAAACCCGAGACTCACGACCTCCCCGGAGTAGTCTCACCAGAGGATAGGGAGCAGGCCCTCAAAGACTACCCCGACCCAAGGCTCGTTTTGGGACCACTCTACTGAATTGAGGTTAGGTGCGCCTTCAATGACTCTATCGCAGGCATTTCAGATGGGTCCTCTCCCGTGAGGACTGCTAGCCCTATTGACACCCAATCGGTTACGTGAGCAGCATAAAGCAGCCTCTCCAGCAAACTTTCTCCTTCGCACTCAATGACCCAAGAGGGGAAGGATTCAATCTCTTCGAGCAACCACTCTATCCTTGCGCTTGTCCTCGGATGCAAATCTTCGCATGATAAAAGCAATAATGCCCGGTTTGTCGCGGACTTGCTAGTCCATGCCACAATCTCGTTGTGATTCATCTCAGGAACTTCTGTGGCACCTGCGAACATCGCCGAATTCTCATTCAACTGGCAGGAAAAGCGGTATGCTGCTGGCCCTAGGCAAGTTGGAGCAACTATTCCAATTTCGCTTCCAACTAAGGAGCGTGACAGTGTCGCAGCCATTCCAGAGTTGGTAGACAAGTCTGATTCTGCCGATACTTGAGAAAGTCTTCCAAGCATAGCGGATACCGCTTCTGGGCTTGGCCTTGATAGAATGCCGAGTTCCCAGCATGCTGACAGTTGGGTCCCGAAGATGTGCCCAAATGCAGAACGGGGCATTTGTCCTGGAGGTACAATTAGGCAGACTGAATCGTCGGTTTGCGAGAGAATATCCTCCAATTCACCGCCGGAGCATATTCCGACAACTGTCCCTCCTGCTGAAATTACCTCTCTGACGCCATCCAGCGTCTCCTCTGTATTTCCTGAATAAGATGTAGCAATTACAAGCCACTCCGGTCCCCACCAACTAGGCACGCCGTAGTCGGTCCAGACTACGAATGGAAGCCCTCCCGAATCGTCTGAGAGGGCCTTCAAGAATAACCCTCCTGCCCCTGAACCACCCATCCCCAGACAGAGGACTCCATTCCAGTCCGAGTCTTCGGCAAGACCCAATTCTGTGGACATAGAGGCCTGCAGATCATTGACGAACTTCCTAGTGAAACCCGCCATGTCCCTAGGGTCTAGTCCGGAAAGCAATTCTTTGAAATCGGGCTCGCTCATTTTCTCCCTCCTTTGCCAGATACAGGTAGTGCCACCCATCCTCCATCTATGAAGCCGATGCGCAATTCGATTGTCTCGCCATCATCGTCGTATGGGAGTGCAACGGTTGAGATCTTGTAGTCAGACGGATCCATGAATTCGGCAGCAGAGGTGTCTCGATTGAGGACCTGTACAGTGCTCTGTTCGGTACAGGCACACACTACACTAGAAGACTCCATGTCTCGCCATGTGGCCCCGGATCTCTCAAATCGGTCCACCTTCCTAAGAATTGGGCCGACCTTTTGCCAGCTATCTACTATCCACAGGGATTTCTTGAATCTGACCACATCGCCGATAGAGTAAGCAGGCTTTCTGTAACTGAGAGTCAGCCTTGTAACCTCGACCCCCTCATTGACTCCTACCACAGTTGAGCTCTCCTTGACCGAGCCCCCAAATGATTTCGTTAGTTTTCGTCCCCAAGTCCTTGCGAGACTCTTGGAGCCCAGTTGGAGATCCCATCCGCCCGTAACTGGTCCTTCTTTTGAGACGAAGAACATGGGATTCGGTTCCATCGACTGCAACAACTCGTTCAAGGTGGAACGGAGGCTGGACAGTTCTTCTTCATTCAATTTCCTACCTGCTGACCTTAGTTGGACTGTTGCCTCGAAGTAATCTCCATCCTTCCTCGTACAAGGGGTGCAAACCGCGTTGCTAGTCTGTAGCAGGGGCGAGTGGGAGTCATGGAATTCGTAACCATCAATGGTTCCGGAGATCTCGACATGCAACCTGTTTGTTCTCTGGTCAATTTCCTGAACTGAGAAGTCCACTGCAACCTTCTTGGCCCTCTCCTCAAGTACCAGATTCTCCCTAATCCGAAGATCTGCGATTCCATCCCCATCCATAGTGGACCAACCGCCCCTGATTTCGAATGACTCGCACTTTGCGCATCGCTTCTGCTGAATTGTGTCTGGCATCTTCGAGAGGGTAGTCCTCTTCCTGAGGCAGGACTCGCATAGCCTGTCTGTGGATAACGGGGGGTCGGCTCCGCATGTGATGCAAAAGGCCCCTCCAGACATACGATTACCAGTGCTCCGCCCGGCCGCCCCGTTAGAAGGCTTCCGAGAACATCTGGAGTCATTCCTCTACATCTTGGACTGTTTTCGAACCAATCTGCCTCTTGAGGTTGAAAAGTGTGGAAATCCTGCTGAAGGAATAGTACCCGAGAATGGTCGACAACAGTGCATAGGTAACTAGAGCGGCGATTTCCCCAGTCAATTCATCCCCTCCTTGTCAATCTCCCTGTTCAATGACTCTAACTCTGCCCTTAGATTGTAGATTGAGTAGTTTAGCAAGACCAAACCAATGAACAGAATCATGAATGAAACTGCACCGAAACCCATAATCTGGAGTATTTCCGGATCGACTCCAGTTTCCTCCGACTCCCTCAGAATGACACCTGGATGTCGATTTCTCCAGATTGTGGTTGCCGCGGCGGTAATTGGAACCAGAATGAATCCGAACAAACCAACGGCGGCTAGTGTGTCTCTTGTTTCTTCCCCATCGGGCTGACTCCTTAGAGACATAACAAGGAACAATGCCACCGAAGTCAGGAGGGCGTATGTGTTTAGCCTCACATCTCCCCAATCCCAAGGAACTCCCCATTCGACAGAACCCCAGATAGGACCTGAAATCACCACCCCTAAACCAAAGAGAAGGCCAAGTTCAGAGCCAATGACAACCATGCTCCAACCCATCTCGGAGCGCTTGACATACCACGAAACGGCACCAAGGAAGAGTAGGCAGAAGGACAGGAATGAGGACCATGCGAATGGTACGTGCCAGTAGAGGATTCGATATGCCTCGGGTGCATTCCAAGAGTCTGGATCGACCAAGGGGGCTTGGAAGAAGCCGAGGAATGCGGTGATTGCAGCACATGACAACCCCATTACAGTAATTGTGACCGCGGGGTCTCTGTAATCGTTCACAGGTCTGCGAAAAATAACATAGTGATGAATGCTGTTGGTCAATAATCTGGAATCATCACTGCTGAGAGCCATACCAGGGCAGAGATAAGGCTAGCAACGATGCAGGTCACCAATGGCTCGTGTATGGAGAGGCCCCACGTCATACCATTATCGATAATGGAAGAAAGAGCATCTGTCAACTCGAGAAAAGGCCAGACCATGACTACCAGAAGGAGTGGGGCAGGGGCTGCTGAAGACCTAGAAAGGTCGGAAACCAAGAGGTGCAGAGCAGTGGATGCAATCGCTAGGTCCATCATGGCCAAGGCAGGTATCCACAACCATGCCATTACTTCCGATGAAACTTGGTCATCCACAGAACCGGAAAGCACGAACCAAGACAGGTATGTTACTGGGATGGGCAGTAGAATCGATGCTCCAGAAATTGAGAATGCTGGTCGTGCCATTGGCCCTGCTACAGCATCCCACCAACGACCGCAGTCCGACTCAGAAAGTCTGGATACCAGTGCGGGCGATGAAATAGCGGCAATAAAGGCGGGAGCGAGGACCAATGCGGCGAGTAGCCTGCTATCATGAGACTGCAGGTCGTAATCCATCATCAGGGCATAGGAGAGGAGGATTGCCACGATTGCAGGAGTTGCCCTACCAACTGTTTCTATAGGGTTTCGAAGTTCCATCCTCATCGACCATCGAATGAGGGATGCGATTGTGCTTTGCTCGCTTGATTGGCCGATTCCAGGCAACTCAGAGGTTTCGCCGTAAGATTCCCCTGGCGTTTCACTCAGAATCTTGTCTTCAATTGTCAGTATCCTATCTGCACATGATGAGAGTTCTTTGTCATGAGTTGCCACCAATATTCCATGATTCATGGAAGATAGCGCCCTAATCCAACCCTTCAGTGTCTGCTTTGCGGAGTCGTCCAGACCCTCAGATGGCTCGTCCAGAAGAATTACCCTGGGAGTTTGGCTGAGAGCTGCAGGGGCCAATCCGCACAATATGGATAGTCGGCGTCTTAGTCCCCCGGACAGGTGTGCAACCCGATCTTTTGATCTATGGCGGATCCCCCAATGCCCCAATAGTTCCAATAATTGCTCTTCTCGAGAGGAAATTCCTGCGACAGAAAGGGATACTGCCAATCTCTCGGAAACGGTCTCGTCTCCGCAGATTCCCCCTCTCTGTAGCGTCAGACCCATCGGAGGAGGCGGGTTTCTGCGACCATCTGAGTCTCTAACCAATATCGATTCATCCCCCTCATGCCAGATTACTTCGCCAGATCTCAATGGCAAGATTCCAGCGAATGCCTCTATCAATGTCGTCTTTCCAGATCCATTATCTCCCATTACTGAAACTACTTCTCCGGCACCGAGGTTGACCGATACCCCTTCCAGAACCTTGGATAGCCCTCTGTGTACCTCGATTCCCTTTACCTGGGCCAATGGAGATAGGGACATATTATGTCGGCAGGGAACTCTCATATTGAGTGTTCCATAACTACGAATCCCTCTTTAGAGTATACATCTAGGACCAAATAATGACCAGAGACACCGACTTTTTCTGGAGTCAGGTGGAGACGGTCGACTTTCTCTGGATTGCGATTCTTTTATTGGTTGCAGCAGGACCACTGGTCTACTCTGCCAGAAAAGGCGATAGTTTAGCGCTTGCAATGGTGCTTTCACTCCTCCTTGTCCATTTCGTCCAGTACTTCTTATCGTTAATCCAGCACGAGTTTTTCGACTTCTTTCCTGTCGATATTTTCGGTTTAGTCCCTGTTTTGTCCGGAGAACCTACTCATTTCCACCGAATGTTCACGTCTGCATGGTTGCATGCCGACTTTATCCATGTTCTAGGAAACATCCTCGTAATAGCGTTAGTAGGAGTCCCACTCGAGCAGAGATTGGGGGCAAAAAGATGGATTGCTGTGTACTTCATAGGATTCCTTGGAGGGAACATAGCATGGGTCTTGTCCCATCCAAATTCATATGCCCCAGCGATTGGCGCGAGTGGGGCTGCATTCGGACTCCTAGGGGCTTACTTGGCCTGCTGGCCAGAAGATAAGATTGAATTTCCTCTAATTTTCCTAATCAGGGCGTGGCCTGTGTGGCTGATTGCATTCATCCGACTAGGACTCGAGATTTTCCAAATGTACTCGATTCAGGTCGGTACAGCGGGAGAAACTAACATAGCCCATATGGCGCATGTAGGTGGGTTCTTCCTAGCGTACCTTGCCGCAAGGCCTATCGCAAAGGGTGCTCCGAGCCCGATTAGTGAGATGGACTCTTCCGGGAGAGTTTCTTCATTGTCTGACGACATCAGAAAGCAGGCTACTGCTAGAATGGGCGACTTGGGGGGTGATCCTTGGGAGAGTACAGGAAAAAAATTGGAGGGTAGAGCCGCCAGAATACTATCCAGATTGAGGAAGGAAGGGGATGAGCTCGAGACAAGAAGAGCTTGGCTTGAGGAGTTGTCTGAGCACACAATTTGCCCTGTTTGTGATGGAGAAGTAATCGCCATCGACGATAGGGGCGTATGCAGGTTGAATTGCTCCCTGTCCCCGAATCACATTAGGTGGCCATAAGTGAGAATCCAATGGGCACTTACAGGTTGGAGTTATACAGGTCTTGACTTTGGCTCTCTTAGAGAGCCATGGCCAGAAGTCCAAGAAAGTTATTCCCGTTTGCCATAGCGATTTTGGTTTTCTTGCTGGATGTGCCAATTGGGGCAGCTCATGTACCAGATGGAGAAATTACCGATTCTGCGGTAGTAGTTGAGGACTTTTCTCCATTTATTCCAGCATTACTCTGTGGAGATGAGGAATGTCGGAAGGATAGGAATCCGAACTACTCACCCCTCGATTCCAGTCCTCCAGCAATGGAATTCGGCTGGTGGCATGGTTTCTGGTCTGACTACGACGCCAATGGGTTTGACGACAGGCTTCAGCTAATCGTTTCTGGAGAGAGGGATTCCGTTTCAATGACCTCTATCACCGGGAATGACGGTAGGGGCACAGTTGCGGTAATCGTGCACTACGCATGGCACCCAGGCTCCTCTGATGTCGATTCCCTGAGAGAAACTATCTACCAACATGGTTGGGAAGAAGAAGGGTCTTGGTTCATGATGATGGATCATCTCGATGCCATTGTTCTAGACCACGTACCAGTAAGTTCACTGATTGATGTATGGAGGCTAGATGGAGTAGTCTTAGTCGAAGAGCAGAGCGTGATTGTGCCTTATCTGGACAAGGCGACCAAGGGATCGAAGGTGAGGAGTTCCGGAGTGTATGACGAGGCTATGAGAGGACTTGGTTACCATGGCTCGGGTAAAGTTATCGCGATTCTTGACACGGGGGTCGACAATGAGCACTTCTCCCTAGATGACTTCTCAGACAACAACAAGGACAACACGAAGGACCCCGATGACATTGAAGATCCCAAGTGGGTGGGAGGCTGTGATGCGACAGGAGTGGGCCAATCCGGATGCAATGATGAGGATCCCGACGATGGAGATGGACACGGGACACATGTTGCAGGAATAGCACTCGGAACTGGTGACTCGAGTCGCGTGAATCAGGGATATTCTCCGGGGTCTTATCTGGTTGACGTGAAAGTGATGGAGGACTATGGTGGAGGGAATTCACAATCAATCCTAGCCGGACTCCAATGGGTCATCAACAACAGAGACACGGATTGGGGCAACAACGCATCCAGTAGGGGAATTCACGTAGTATCCATGTCATTCGGAAGAGCTAGTTCGGCAGTTGGGGACAACAACGAAGATGGTTCATCCGCCGAGGGAAATCTTGTCAATCAGGCCTCGGAGAATGGCCTAGTATGCGTGGCTGCAATCGGGAATGATGGTGCTAACAACGTTAACTCAGTTGGTGCGGCAGACACCTCCATTACCGTTGGGTGGTTGGATGACAAAAATACCATCGATCGCAGTGACGACTCGATTAGCTCGAACTCCAACTATGGCCCGAGAACAGATGATGGTGACAGTGACTCATGGGATGAGCTGAAACCATGGGTCGTTGCCCCTGGTTCGAACATCAATTCTGCACAGCACGCAGAATCCTCTGGGATAATTCCCGGTTCGGAGGTCAACAGGGCCAGTGATGACTACACGCAGTTGTCTGGGTCAAGCATGTCAACACCTGCTGTGGCGGGGCTTGTGGCAATAATGCTGGAAATTGGCGACATGCGCAAGATGCCCTTCATGGACGAAGACGAACCAGGAATCGAGAGGTACGAGGCCATTAGGAGTTTCCTAGCAGCAGGATCTGAGTTCAGAAACGAGTGGTCTGTGGACGAGACTTTTCAGAACAATAACTGGAACACTAGATATGGATTCGGAATTATTGACGGTGGTGAAATTGCTAGTGAGATGTTCGATACTGGAGGCGGAGGCGGAGGCGGAGAGAACAACCAATCCACAGGCCCTGGACCAATTCAGGAAGGGCATTGGGTCGAGATTGAGAGTCCATCAGAGTTCTCTTGGTTAGTAGAGGGAAGAGAGTACAACCTAAGAGGTCACATTAACGAGCATGGGGAAGATAACGGAACGATTGAGGAAGTGGTCGTTAAGGTCGAGATGGAATTCAGAGAATCATCAAACACCCCCAAACAGAGAGTAGTTATTGTCAACTGGTCGAATCCTACTGGAATCACAAACTGGACATCACCCTTCGAAGTCCCTGATCTTCCTGATGATTACATCGATGTCTCAATCACAGGGATGTCTGCAGCACGCAATGAAATCGGCAGATGGAGTAACACAACTGAGTTTTTCTTCCCAGTAGGAAGGGTGAATATCACACTGGAGGGTCCTAGTGGACAAGGTGAATTGGATGGCACCGTAGAAGTTCATGGCCAGTTCCATTCTATTGGGACTGCTACAATTCAATGGAGGCTTGACAGCGAAGAGTGGTTAAATGGGTCCAATTACCACGATGGAGAATGGACAAATGAAGATCAGGGAGGTCTTGGACATTCGAATTCACGTTTCAAAGGAGACGGTAGTAGCGATCCTCACTACCAAGAGCACGCATATTGCGTCCATATGTTCAGAGAAAGGGAAGGACCATCCGGAAATGATGGTAGCGTTGACTGCAAGGATGACGACGATGGCTGGACTCAGTGGAGTTTCAACTGGGACACGACCCAGTACAAGGATGACGAATACAGGATCTCAGTAAGAGTTGTCAGTGCTGTTGGGGTTACCTCCGAAGAGATTAGGAGAGTTATCCGAATTGACAACATAGACCCCATGCCAGACTTACTTTTCGTAAGCAAATCGATTTCGGTCCAGGAATTTGGCATTCCGATGCAGGAGTCCTACGTAAACACGTTCTTGGAAGTCAGGGCGACAATTAGGAATACGGGCGATCAGGCTGCCACCGATGTTGGGGTGATTCTAGAAGAATGGGGAGAGAGGAGAGATGAATACGTGATTTCCAACATAGACACGGGCCAGTTTGTAGAAGTGGTCCTATACTGGAATCCTATGAGTTCAGGAGATGCTTTGCTTACGATCTCAATTGATCCTCTGAATTCAATTCAAGAGCTGGATGATAGCAATAACGATCTCTCTGGGACATTTTCAGTCACCCCGAGGCCACCGGGGGTTGACTTGGCAATTAGGGCTGGATCAATTTCGGCTATGACTGTCTCCAGCCCAGTCCCTAGACCTGACGAGTCCGCTGTTGTCCAAGCAAGAGTGGACAATCTCGGTTCACAGGACGCTGTTGGGGTGTCGGGCACGCTAGAGATGATGACAGAAAGAGGATGGGAGATGATTGCCAACTCAACGACACCGTTAGTCCTCGGTGGATCGCATTCGATGATTTCCTTTCCCTTTGCCCCCAATATCTCCGGACCCCTAGAAGTTAGACTTAGTGTCTTGCTGGAGAGCGGAGGTGACAACGACTGGTCGAACAATGTCCGAGTCAAAACTATTCTAGTTGACAGTACGACCTTGACGGGGCCTAGGGGTGCTTCTCTGAATCCAGGAGAAGCCCCTGTTGCCATAGTCAGCCTAGACAGTGAGGAGGGTGATGACTTACTCATCGGTGAGAAGGATGGGGCCCTATTGATGTACAAATTAACGGAGAGTAAATCCCTAATCGAATGCAATAACGTGATTGAAGAACGTTGGTCTGGTGACATTGCCATAATCGGCACCGATGAGGGATTTGCGCATATCGTCTGGACGAGGAGATACATGGGTCCGAACTGGTTCCTAATGCAGACCCTTAGTTACTCGACCATAGACTCAAGTTGCAGAATCGCCCCTCCTCAGGACCTGCTTCCAGGAATTCCACTTTCCGATGGCAAATACTGGGGAATAGACATGGACATCAGAGACTCTGAGATACTTGTCTCAGGCTACCACAGAGACGTTTTCAGTGGTGGGAGTCTTGAAGACGTGACGAATATTTTTCTTCTCCATTCAGAAGGACCAATTTCATCTGATGATTGGGAATTGCAGTCGGACATAATCAAAGACATTGATGCAGATCCTGCACAGAGTGACCCATTATCGGTGGAATTCGGGCATGAACAGGCCCATATCCTGTACCAGACCGTCAGAAACGACACAACTGGGGTGGATAGGCTTGGAGTATGGTACTCGCATGGAGAGATTGGGCAGGAAACTTGGGCATATCGAAAGGCGGTAGGGGATGAGGCGGCCCTCCCCGTCCTGACCGTAATCGAAGATGATGGTGAGGATACGTTAGTTTCGCTTTGGAGAGAGGGAGACCCTCAAGACTCGGAGTTAGTTGTATTTGTCACAGATTCAAATTTCAAGACCAAGGGTGACTTGGAAGCAAAGATTCCGGCTAGAGGAATGGCTGGAATTGGTGTCGTTAAGACCGAGAGAGGAATACAGGTTCTTTTCGATCGAGTGGGACCCAGTGGACCGCAGATAGAGTACGGTCTGATTGATTTCGAAGAAGGTTGGATAGGACTCTCCGATACGTTGGTCCGTGGCCAATATAACTCGATGGATAGGTCAGAAGAGTCTGGAGAGACCATGATGGTGGTCTCTTCATCGGACGGTTGGCAAATCAGGGCCCTGATAGACGATGAGGGTTCCAACAGGGGAGGTAGCCTATCCGACCAACTCAGATCCTCCCTCGGATTGGACCAAGAGAGTTTCGAGATTCTGGTAATTGGGGTCGCATTGGCGGTTCTAATTCTTGGAATGGTTACTCTAGTGGGACTTTCTGCACAAGGAGTAAGATGGGTTGGTAGAAGGAGTTCTATTGACGAGGAATCCAACGTAGTAATGGAAGACGACGTAGTAGACCTGGTTGACGAATCTGACCTCTCAATCGGGCCCGACGAAATTGAGATTGTCCATAACGAACAGCTCGAGGAGTTTGACGAAAGCGGTCGAGATAGCAGGAAGGCAAGGAGAGAAAGGAGGAAAACGGGAATTGCGGAGCCATCTGAACCTGCAGATAACCAATCTATTGATTCCGATATTGAGGTCCTGGATTCTCCCCCGATTGGAATAGCAAACCCTGTAGTCGGGCAAATCTCCTGCTATACCTGCGGTAGCAAATTCGTAACTGAGCCTGGTATTTCGTCAACGAAATGTCCCGTCTGCAATTCGAAAATTGAACTCTGAGGTTTTCTATGCCCCTAGTTATTCTTGCCTCGGCTTCTGAAAGACGGCGATCTCTAATGTCGGAATTCTTCGGAGATTGTGGAATTGAGTTAGAATTCTGCGAATTATTGGAA
>Ga0208522_1002480_pt1 | contig 11064 bp, 7 predicted proteins | sample ETNtaG_25_FD_185763 | JGI IMG/M metagenome (GOLD analysis project Ga0208522, IMG submission 185763) | Marine microbial and viral communities from oxygen minimum zone, Eastern Pacific Ocean - ETNP201302SV86 (SPAdes) (version 2) | ecosystem: Environmental > Aquatic > Marine > Oceanic ... | reverse complement strand
CAATTCTAGGGTCGCCAATTTCAACCGGCGCATCTGTTCCACCGGCAATAATAAGACCTTGGTTAATAAGATTTCTCCAGGCATATGCGTTATTAATCCTATCTAATCCAAGCCTATCAATTGCAAAATGCAAATCACCTATAGCATGGGATGGTTGCATGGAAGGAATGATATCTAGTTCTACAAAACGTCTTTGATCTTGAGGGGTAATATTTTGAGAATGCTCTATTCTCCATCTTGGAGAGACCAAAAAATTATTATTTTTCTTTGCCTCAATGAATGTATCTTCGTACCAATCTAATACAACCCTATTACCATGATCTCCAATAGCATGAGTTCCAATTTGAATGCCTTTACTTAATGCCTTAATAAGTCTTGGTCTAGTTTCTTCTTCGAGAAAGATAAATACTCCTTTGCCATCATAATCACTATATTTTTCAAGCAACGCTGCACCTCTTGAGCCTAAGGCGCCATCTGCATACATTTTGATTGCTCTTACTGTTAGCAAATGTTCTGGATCAATAATTGGACCTTGTTTTAATAGGCGATCTGCTGGCTCTCCATCACTCACCATAAAATACACCCTTTGAAGGAGTTTATTTTCAGATTTAATTTCGTTAAGGATTGAAATGTCATCGAAAGTACCACCTGGAACATGAATTTGCGTCCAACCTAAACTAACATTTCTTTTTATACCTTCTAAAAAGGCCTCCTTATCATCCTCTCTTTTTAGCTTAGGAATAAAATCTGCTATTAAATTCATAGCCATGTCGACTAATAATCCAGTTGGTTCGCCGTTGATATCTTTTTCTATGAAACCACCTTGTGGATCTTCTGTGTTTGAATCTATATTTGCTAACTTCAAGACTGTACTATTAACAACTACAGCGTGACCATCTGCTCTTTCAAGAACTACTGGATTATTAGGAGCAAATGAATCTATGTCCCATCTCGTTGGAAATCTATTTTCTGGCCAAACTTTATCAATCCACCCTCGACCTATGATCCAATCACCAGGTTCTTTCGTAGATAAATAGTTTTTAACTACTTCAAGGGTTTCGCTCAAGGAAGAAATACCTTGTAAGTTTAAACTCAGCTCTCTATACCCAATACCTTTTAAATGTCCGTGGGCATCTGTAAATCCAGGATAGATATATTTTCCACTTAAATTAATAACTTTAGCACTGGCACAATGTAAACTATCAGGCAAAATATCGCCGACATATATTATTTTTGACTCTTTAGATGCTATCGTTCCAACAAATGAACGATCATTTAATCCGCTATAAATGGTCCCATTGGTAAGGATTAAGTCTACATCGAGACATTTTGAAGCCGCTATTGATGTAGAGACGTATAAACTTACAACAATAAATAAAAGCCTGATCATTAAATTAAATTATGCATCTTGGGCTGTTGGTCTAATAACTATCTCATTTACTGATACACCAGGATCTTGTTGTAATGCATAGATAATTGACTCGGCAACTCTTTCAGCTGGCTGAGCAATCTCACCGATCCCCCTGCTCATCAATGCTTCAAGCATTGACTTATCTTTTATAGAAAATGCTAATTCAGTTTTAAAGGCTCCTGGATAAATACAGGTAACTTGTATTTTTCCGGAAGATTCTAATCTCAAACCTTCAGAAATAGCTCTAACAGCATATTTTGTTCCAGAATATACTGCGCTACCAGGCATTACTCTTTTTCCAGCAACTGAAGATATGTTAATAATTTGACCTGATTCTCTTTCAAGCATATGCGAATAAACTGAATCAATTCCATATAAAACTCCTTTAATATTTACATCTATCATTTGATCCCATTCATCTGTTCTTCCCTTTTCTATTAAAGATAGAGGCATAACTCCTGCGTTATTAACCAACGAGTCAATTCTCCCAAAAGTTTCTATACCATGATTAGCCAATGCATGCATTTGTTCTTTAGAAGTTACATCTGTAACCTTGTAAATGGCAGAATCAGAGCCAAGTTCATCACACAAGTCTTTCAGCTTATCTTCTCTACGAGCACCCAAGACTACTTTTGCACCAAGAGATACACACATCTTTGCAGCCTCTTTTCCAAAACCAGAACTTGCACCTGTTATCATTACAATTCTGTCTTTTAAATCAGTCATTTATTCTCTCCCTAATATTTCATGCGTTTTATAGTAACTTATAATTCTCTGTTTCCACTTATCCGTATAACTTTCAAATTCCTTATTTTTAATTAAAAATTCCTTAAAAAGAAGATCACGATCTACCATTAAGATTGCAATTGATTCTATATCGGTTTTATACATAACATTATGAGCATTTGCATATGCTGCTCCTTGAAGGAAATAATCATCAATCCAATCTTTTCTTTTAATCTTTTTTGCTGTTTTAAAATCAATTATGGTTGGTTTACCTTTAAAAATACCAATACAGTCTGCTGTTCCTCCATATAGACCATCTAAAATTAAACTCGATTCTAGTCCCCAAACTTCTTCAATATCTCCCAAACAATCATCAATAAAACGTTTGGCTATTTGGTGTGCCATTAAACCCAACCTATTATCTGTAAATTGTTCCCAGTTATGGCCATTAAGGTAATTTTCAATAGCTAAATGTACAGCGGTGCCTATTGTTGTAGCTTCATCTACAACCTCTTTTGCTGTTTTGGGGCCTACTTTTCTTTTCCATGCCTCAATCCCAGAATGATCTCCTGTTGCAGAAAGGATGGTTGTAACTGATGGAACGAGATTTTCTTTTGAGTCTCGGTAATATCGAACATCATTTTTATCCACACGTTCAAGCTCTGGATATTCAAATAATTTTTTAAACATTCTTTTTAATTGATTGAAGAGCCGCCATCAACCGAAATAATCTGACCTGTAATAAAAGAAGATCTATCAGATAGAAGAAATGAAACCAATTCACCAATTTCTTCTGGCTCACCAATTCTTCTTAATAAGGATGATTTTTCAAGCATTTCTTTTGCTTTTGGTTCAGCTTCAAAATATTGTCTTACTCCGGGCGTGTTAATTGTTCCCGGTGAAACTGCATTAACTCTAATACCATCTCTGGCAACCTCCTTGGCAAGGGATTGAGTTAAATTATTAACCGCTGCCTTGCTAGCTGCATAAATGGAATTAAAAGCATATCCTTTAATGGCTGAATTAGATGAAATATTAACCATCGAAGCAGAAATTGACTGCTTTTTTAAAAACTTAATCTCGGCCTGAACGCATTTCCATAAACAAGTGAAAGTTAAATCAAGTGTTGCTTGAACCTCTTCAAGTGAGTAATTTTCAACTGGTCCTATGCCTTTGGAGGCAGCAGCATTATTACAAATACAATCTAGTTTTTTAAATGTTGATAAAGTAAATTCAAGCATTGATTCAATTGCATTTGAATCAGTTAAATCAGCTTGAAAGCTTGCTGTAGAATTTGGAAAAATAGAATTAATATCCTTTGCGACCTTTTCTGCCGATTTGCCGTTTAGATCTACAATCATTACCTTAGATCCATGCGCAGCTAAAACTTTTGCTATGCCTTCTCCAACACCTTGACCTGCCCCAGTTACTAGGGATACTTTATTTTCTAAATCCAACTCAAGCTCCTTTCAAATTATTTTTTAAAAAAGATAAAATGTAATTATAGGTTGTCATCCTATTAGTTTCATTAAGAGTTTCATGTCTTGCTCCATCAATGAGATAAAGTTCTGATCTGCAATTATTATCTAACAGGCAATCATTTAATTTTTTTGTTCCTTGCCCCATGCCACCAACTGGGTCATCAGAACCTGAAAAAACTAAAATAGGAATATTTTTATTAATTAATGCTATGTGCTTTGGATCAAAAACTGATTCAATACCCTTAATAACATCTGACCATAGTTGATTAGCAACTACAAAGCCGCACAAAGGATCATTTGTATAATTATCTACACACCCTGAATCCCGAGAGAGCCAATCATTGGGAGTCTTGGTATTTTTAAATTTACCATTAAACCCACCGAAAATTATTTTATGTAATAGCTTGCTGTAACCTTTATTACCAAGTCTTAATATTTCTATTTTAAGTAATATTTTTTGTAACGCTGTATCCATAGAATTTGGGTAGCTTGAACCAGAGAGAAGCGCCACATCAAAAAAGGTATCTTGTTGAAGAGCTGATAAACCAATCCATGAACCCATGCTATGACCTAACAAGGTTTTTGAAACATTGGGAAACAATCTATTGGTTTCTTGATGAACGGCAAGCAGATCTCCCACAACCAAATTCCAACCATTCTCATCAGCAAAGAAACCAATTTGATTATCTAAGATGCGATCTCCATGACCACGATGATCATGGATGGCAACATGAAAACCGTTTTCATTTAAAAAATTAATAAAATCTTGATACCTATTTTTATGCTCAGCCATGCCGTGAGATATTTGAACCAAACCAACGATCGTTTCAATTTTTGATTGGTAAAGCTCGAATTGTAGATTTGAATCGGGGCTTGTATCTAATGATATTTTTTCCATAAGACTATAAAATAACATGTAATAAGGTAAACACATGCAAGATATATATATTTCTGGAACAGGGGTTTGGACTCCTCCGCATAAGGTATCTAATGAGGAACTTGTTGAATCATTTAATAGCTATGTTGAACTTTACAATTCAGAAAACGTAAAAGAAATAGAAGCTGGCTCGTTGGAAGCTTTAGAGCCATCTTCTTCAGAATTTATAGTTAAGGCTTCAGGAATACAAAATAGATACGTCATCGAAAAAGACTCTTTGTTAGATCCAACAAGGATGAAACCTAAGATTGAAGCTAGAAGTGATGATTCTTTATCTCTATGCGCAGAAATAAGTGTTATTGCTGCAAAACAAGCGCTTAATAATGCAAAATTGAGCCCTGGTGATATTGATGCAGTGATTGTTTCTACTGCAAACCTTCAAAGGGCTTATCCAGCTATAGCCATTGAGGTTCAAAATGAATTAGGGATTGAAGGTTACGCTTATGACATGATGGTCGGGTGCTCATCTACAACTTTTGGAATAAGTAATGCATATTCAGACATAGCGTCTGGTAAAGCTTCAAAAATAATAGTAATTAATCCTGAAATTACAACGGCTCATAATAATCTTAAGAATAGAGATGGCCATTTTATTTTTGGTGATGTTTGTACAGCAACTGTAATTGAAAAAAACTCTCAGTCACCTAATAAATTTAAAATTATTAATTCTAAGTTAAAAACTCATTTTTCAAATAATATAAGAAATAATTTTGGTTTTATGAATGCCATTGAGGATAAAGAATATACAGAAGAAGAACTTTTATTTGTTCAAAATGGTAGAAGTGTCTTTAAAGAAGTTATGCCCATGGTCGCATCTTTGATCAGCGAACATCTTGAAGAAAATAGCTTGATACCTCAAGATGTTGAACAATACTGGCTACATCAAGCTAATATTAATATGAATACTTATGTTATAAAAAAACTTCTTGGTGATGACTTTCCACCTGAACGAGCTCCAAATGTCCTTGATGAATATGCTAATACTGGCTCTGCAGGATCACTAATTTCATTCCATAAATATAATCATTTAACAAAAGGTCAAAAGGGGATTATTTGTTCATTTGGTGCTGGATATTCAATCTGCTCAATCTTAGTAGAAAAAGCTTAAAATAAATGAAATATATTGTGCCGATGTTAGTAATTCTAACCTCGTCAATTATTTTTTTAAACTAAAAAATACCTATTACCAAACCAGTCATACAAGAGGCAAGTGTTGCGCCAATAAGTGCCTTTACAGAAACCTTAATAAGATCATTTTTTCTTTCAGGAGCCATTGCGCTAATTCCTGATACAAGAATTCCAACTGAAGAAAAATTAGCAAAACCACATAAAGCATACAAAGTAATCAACTTAGATCTATCTGATAAAACTCCAGGCTCAATATTTGCAAGAGCGCCATAAGCTACAAACTCATTAAGCGCAGTCTTCAAACCCAATAGCTCAGCCGAAGCTTGAGTTTCAGATAAAGGAACACCCATCAGCCATACGATAGGAAAGAAAATATAACCAAGTATTAATTGCAAGGAAAGATCAGTTATCCCAATCAAGCCACCTAAGATTCCAAGCAGAGAATTCAACAATGAAACAATCGCTATGAATGCAATTAAGATAGCGCCAACATTTAAACAAATATCTAGGCCATCTCTTGTTCCTCTTGTAATGGCATCCATAGAGCTGTCATATACCTTAGGGACAGAATTGCCATCAAAGTTAGTAATCTCTGCTGAAGGAATCATAATATTTGCATACATTATCGCTGCTGGAATTGACAAAATAGAGGCTGAAACCAAGTGTTGAATTAAGTTAGTATCTGGAAATTGAGGTGCAAGCATGGATACTAGAGCAATCATAATTGAGCCTGAGACTGTAGACATTCCTGCAGTCATAAGAATTAACAATTCTTTTTCACTCATCTTTGATAAATATGGTCTTACTAATAAGGGCGCCTCTACTTGACCCATGATGATATTAGCAGTCGCTCCTAGCCCGATTGGACCACCTATATTAAATAGCTTTTCAAATATTTTAGAAATAGCACGAATAATCAAAGGCAAGATATTCCAAAACCAGAGCAATGCTGAAAGACTGGATATGACAATAATTAAAGGCAATATCTGAAAGGCAAAAATCATTGAACTTCCTGTTCCAGAGATTTCAAATGGAGAGGTAGAACTGTTACTAAGGTACCCAAATACAAATTCAGCACCTTCCTGAGTAGCGACCTGTAATGCAGTTACACCTTCAGATAGATAAGCAAAAATTTGAACAATAAAAGGTATCTTTAGCAAAGCAAAAGCTAAAACAATTTGTAAAACTATAGCTGCAAAAATATGCCTATAATTAATTGAAGATCTATTTTGTGAAAATGGAAAAGCTATACAAACCAATCCAATAAAACCAATAATTATTTGAATAATGTGAGTAAAGGTCATAATTTAATATAATTTAATTTCCTTTAATCTTTCTTCTAGAAAATCATGTGCGCTTATAGATCCAGTTGAATCATCAACAATCGAACATAATTCAATTTCAGGAGATGGATGGAGAAAAAATGGCATGCTATACCTGGATTTTGATAAATTAACATTATGATCAACCACCCTATGAGTGGTACTTTTTAAATGCGAACGTGTAACTAATTGCATCATATCCCCTATATTACAAACTATGGATTTGCTTTTAGCGTCAATAGGTATCCATTCTCCCTCAGGATTTAAAACTTCTAAACCTGATTCTTCAGCACCTACCAACAAAGTAATTAGATTTATATCTCCATGGGCTCTAGCTCTTAAAATATTTGAAGCATCTGAGATTGGTGGATAATGAATCAACCTTAAAATTGAGTTTCCTTTAATGACCCAATTATCAAAAAAATTAGAATCCAAGTTAAGGATTATAGCAATTGCTCTTAAAACTTTTAACCCTAAAGCATTCAATTGATTAAACAACAAATCAAATTGATCATTAAAATCAGCAATTTCTTCTACATCTATATTAGAAATTATTCTTGAATCAAAAGATTCGTCAACTTGAGGCCCATGATGCCAAAACTCCTTTAAATCTGGAGTAATCTCCCCTACTGCAGTTTCTTTACCATATGGGGTATAACCTCTAGCCCCAGCTTTTTCAGGATGAGCATATTTATTTTTTGTGTCTGTAGAAAGAGAAAAGAAATCTTTGCTCATAGCATAACTAGAAGCAAGAATTTCGTCTGAAATACCGTGATTAGTTATGGTAAAAAAACCATGAGTCATCAACGCCTCCTTAAGAATATGAATTGTTTGCTTATCTTGCTTCGCAACACTTTCCATTGAAAAAGCAGGAATTGATTTAAAGGACATGGTTTATGTTACCAAAAAAAAGGGCGGTAAAGACCGCCCTTTTAAATTAAATGTTCTTAAAACGAAAACTTATATGTAAAGCCAAGCTGAGCTCTCCATATGCTATTAACAGCTGATTTTCTAATACCTTTAGGGTTGCTTTGATTGAAACCATATGCCCAATCAGGATAACCCCTTCCTTTATAATTAGGATAAATATATTTAGTGAAATCATCATTCATAAACATATCAAGAACGGCCATTTTTCCATTATATGGACCATATCTTGCCTCGCCCTTATCTGAATCGATTAGGTTTAATAAATTTTCAATGCCTAAAGAGATCACAAATTCATCTTCAGCTCTAAAACCAGGAAGAATTTGAGTGATCTTAACATCCAAAGATGTTCGCCATGGGTATTCATAAACTCCATTTGGAACAATCTGACCTGCATAAGATGCTAGACCTAATTGATTATAAAGCATGTCAAGTACTTGGTTAGCAATAGCTAAATCAGGAGCGCCTGAACATGAACCCCAACATACATTAGGATCTGTTAAACCTGTAGGCACATATATTAAATGAGAACTATCATCATTTAGGTTCTTCTCATATCCAAAAGCTTCTCTTTGGTAAGCAGTTCCACCATAGTTTCTTGAAGTATATGTATCCCAAGAATATGTTCCAGGTAAACCTGATTTTCTTTCAAAGTAAAGATTGAAGGTTGTCGGCTTGTCAGCACCAAAGAAATAATGAGTAGATGACATAGTTGCAAACAATCTATGCTCTGTTTCATAAATTGATCGTTGAGCAGTTCTGTTGTTGTAGTCAGAAGCTGCATATTTACCATAACTAGAGTTAGCAGTAGCTGACGCCATTCCACTTAGTTCATCAATATCCTGATGAGTATAACCAACTGTGAAAGAGCCATCACCATCATTGAAGTACCTTGAGAAAGCAACTGACATTACTTCCCTCTCACCGCCACTTTGATTATAAAGACCACCTTTATATGTATTTCTACCTGTTTGGTTATAAATAGGTCTTCCATCAGGAGCTTTTAATGTGGGAACCTGAGGCTGATCACCAATTAATGGTGACCCATCAATGATTTTATACAAAGCCTCTTCTTGATCAGAATGTAAGTATGTGGCTGTCATCATCCAGTCTTCTCCAATTTGCCTGTCATAAGTCAAATTAAGAGTTTCAGTCTCAGGCCATTCAAAGCTCGGAGCAATAAAGTTAATGACTGCATCAGTTAATGGTGCATTTTGGATAGCCGCACCAACACAAGCTGGCAATGTACCAGTTACTCCTGTTGTTGGATCACAACCTGCTGGAGCATTAGCTCCATTGTATGCAGCAATCCTTACACCGTCGTTAGTGTAAGCATTTGAAATCCAAACAGTTGGAAGTTTAGATGAAAAAGTTCCATACAACCCCTTTAAAGAACTAACATCATCAATTTCATACTCAAAACTGAATCTATAATTAAGCAAATCAGTTCCAGCTATACCGCCATTAGCAAAACCATAGGCATCTTTGAAGCCTTGGTTTAGTGACGGAGCATCATCTGAATCGAATTCGTCATATCTTAAGCCTATTAAAATATTAAGCTTATCTGAAATTTCAATCTCATCTTGTATGTACATAGATGTTAAATCATATTTAAATATAGCTGCTCCACCTGCTTCGGTGAGGTCTCTAGAATTATTATGGAAGAACCCAGTAGCTGTTTGGCTTTCATAACCAGAAATGCCATCAAAGTCATAGGATCCATTTTGAGCAACAATAAATACGTTGTAAATGTCCCACTCTTTCACTTCATATCCAGCTGTCCACTTATGATTGTCATCATAATAAGTCATCTTAGCTTTAAAGAAAGTATTTTCAGTCTGGAGATCATTCGCACTTCTATAAATATCTGGGCCTAAATTACAGTTAATTTCAGCGGCTCCACAATTTTCAATAGTGAACTGTGGAAGATTTTGACCCACTGGAGACATCTGGGAAGTTTTTTGTTCTTTCATGGAATAACTTATCTCAGTAAGCAAATCATCTGACCAGTTAGAAACTAATAAGAAGCCATCTGTTTCAGTGTTTTCACCTTTTTGATATTCACCTGATGAAAAATTAAAAGTTCCATATGAACTATTAGCTCCATTTAATTTGGAGCTTTCAACTTCTTTGTGGTTAATTGATAAACGATGGTTATCATTAATATTGAAATCAAATCTTGCTGTCATATATTCTTGCTCAGATAGATTACTTGATGTATAGCCGAGAGGATCAAAACCGTATTTGCTTTGAGTTATACTTCGAATTTGATCAACTTCAGCAACTGTAATGCCCTGGACATTTGGTAAACCTGAACCTTCTGGACCATGAGTAATTGGCTTATTAACTTGAGCCTCTTCATATGTAACATAGAAATATGCCTTATCTTTAATAAGTGGTCCGCCAAATGCAAAACCTTCAGAAGTATCTTCTAAATCAAAAGAATACTCATCACCGTTAGATTCATCACCCATGAGAGAATCACCACGATCATAGGAGAAAAATTCACCTGTGAATTCGTTGGTTCCTGATTTGGTGATAACTTCAATCACACCACCTCTAAAACCAGAATACTCTACTGATGCTGGAGCCACTTTTACTGAAAGCTGTTCAATTGCATTAAGTGAGATAGGGCTTCTTTGTGCAGGATATCCATTAGCATTTAAGCCAAAATCATCATTAAATGAAACCCCGTCAACACGCAGGTCATTTGTTCTTGGGTGAGCACCAGCAATTGAAATTGCTTCATAGTTGTCCTCTGCATCATCCAAAGAAACCATAGGATTCAATCTAATAAAATCCTTAAGATCCCTGTTGACAGAAACGTTTTGCTCAATATCTTTAGCTGTCAAAGCTGTGCCAAAACCATACCCTGTATCCAAGGCTGTTCCTGCGCTCGCAACAACAACAACTTCATCAATTGACTCTAAAACATAGTTCAATCTTTTTGTATCACCAACAATCAAAGTTATGCCAGCTGTTATTTCTGAGTTGTAAGCACTTGATTGAACGCTTACTTCATAAGGTCCACCAGGCTTAAGACCACCAGCATTATAACGACCACTTGAATTTGTCGTTCTTGCAATACTTGTATCTGTTGGAGTGTAAGTAACAGTTACAGTGGCTCCACTT
>Ga0208522_1002478_pt1 | contig 11069 bp, 5 predicted proteins | sample ETNtaG_25_FD_185763 | JGI IMG/M metagenome (GOLD analysis project Ga0208522, IMG submission 185763) | Marine microbial and viral communities from oxygen minimum zone, Eastern Pacific Ocean - ETNP201302SV86 (SPAdes) (version 2) | ecosystem: Environmental > Aquatic > Marine > Oceanic ... | reverse complement strand
TGGATGTCTTGTTTTATTTTTTTCATTAAGTCGCTACCAAGACTTGAGTGTTGAAGTTCTCTTCCCTTAAATCTAATTGTAAATTTAACTTTATCTCCTTTGGCTAAAAATTTTTGAGCATTTTTCATTTTAAATGAATAATCATGAATCTCGGTAACTGGCCTTAATTTTATTTCTTTAAGTTCAATTTTTTTTTGCTTTTTTTTAGCTTTATTTGCTTTTTTTTGTGCATCATATTTATACTTCCCCATATCCATTATTTTGCAAACTGGAGGCTTTACATTTGGGGCAATTTCAATTAGATCAAGTCCCTTTTCTCTTGCACGATTAATTGCATCATGTAAATTCAATATTCCAAGATTTTCTCCATCACTTGCAATAACCTGAATCTCGGACGAAGTTATTCTGTTGTTTGATCTGGGACCTCTCGGTTTTGTTCTTTTCTGAAAATAATTTCGTTTAAAGTCTGCCACTTAAATTGAAGACATCTTATTTAAAGCAGAATATTTTTTTAGAAATTCTTCTAATTCCATATTTTCTTGTTTATCAGAATCCAATCTTCTAATGGTTACGGTATTAGTGTCAACTTCTTTTTTTCCACAAATTAACAATAATGGTACTTTTGTTAACGAATGCTCTCTTATTTTATAATTTAAATTATGATTTTTAAGATCTACTTCAGTTGAGATTCCTTCTTTTTTAAGTAATTGATAAACATTTTTTGCATATTCATCAAAATCATTCGAAATAGGTATCACTACAGATTGAAGTGGCGATATCCAAAAAGGTAATTTACCTGCGTAATGTTCAATTAAAATACCAATAAATCTTTCTAGTGAGCCAAATAATGCTCTGTGAAGCATAACTGGTACTTTTTTATTTCCATCTTTATCAACATAAGAAGCTCCAAGTCTTCCTGGCAAATTTAAGTCAACCTGCAGAGTTCCACATTGCCAGTCTCTTCCGATCGCGTCTCTTAAAACAAATTCTATTTTAGGACCATAAAATGCTCCTTCTCCCTTATTTATTGAATATTCTAATTTTGTTACTTTGATTGCCTCTAATAAAGCTGCTTCAGCTTTATCCCAAACACTATCATCACCAACTCTTAAATCTGGACGATCTGAATATTTTAAAATTATATTTTCAAAACCCAAATCTTTATAAATTTCTAATATTAAGTTAGTTACAGATAAACATTCTTCTGTAATTTGATCTTCGGTACAAAAAATATGTGCATCATCTTGTGTAAATGCTCTTACTCTTAATAAACCAAGCAAAGCTCCTGATGGCTCATAACGGTGAACCTTGCCAAATTCTGACATTTTTAAAGGTAGATCTCTATAGCTTTTTAAACCTTGATTAAAAATTTGAACACATCCAGGGCAGTTCATTGGTTTAATTGCAAATACTTTCTCATCTGGTGTTGTTGAGGTATACATGTTTGCGCCAAATTTTTCCCAGTGTCCAGATTTTTCCCATAAAGACCTGTCTAAAATTTCAGGTGTATTTATTTCTTTATAGCCAGCAAGATCTTGTTTCATTCTCATATATGAGATTAATTTTTGAAAAAGATTCCATCCTTTTTCATGCCAAAAAACCGAACCAGGACTTTCTTCTCTAAAATGGAATAAATCCATTTCTTTACCTAATTTTCTATGATCTCTTTTTTCTGCTTCTTCAATTCTGTTTAGATATTCATCTAATTCTTTTTGCGATGACCAACTAGTTCCATAAATTCTTTGCAACATTTCATTATTGGAATCACCTCTCCAATAAGCACCTGAAACTTTCATTAACTTAAAATATTTTCCAATTTTTCCAGTTGAAGTTAAATGTGGACCTCTACAGAGATCATGCCATTTACCATGAAAATAAATTGATACTTCTTCATCTTCTGGTATGCTTTTTATAATTTCAGCTTTATATATTTCTCCTTTATTTTTAAAGTGTTCTATGGAATCATTTCTTTTCCATACTTCGCGATAAGTTTTTTCATCTCTATCAACTATCTCCTTCATTTTTTTTTCAATTTTATCTAGATCGTCACTGGTAAAGGGTTCTTTTCTTGCAAAATCATAATAAAATCCGTCTTCTATAACTGGACCTATTGTTACTTGTGTGCCTGGAAAAAGTTCTTGAACAGCCATTGCTAAAATATGCGCAGTATCATGTCTTATTGTTTCGAGACCTTCCTTATCTTTAGATGTAAAAATTTTTACAGAAGAGTCCTTTGTTATTTTAAAATCTAAGTCTTTAAGGTTGCCATCTACGCTCATAACAAGAGCTTGTTTTGAAAGTGACTTGCTTATTTTTTCAGCTATTTCTAACCCTGTTGTACTATTAGAAAAATCAAATTTTTTTCCATCAGGAAGAGTTATATTAAGCATTTAATTAAATAGTTTTTTGTACTCTGAATAAGTAGAAAAACACATTTTTTCAACATTAAATTTATTTATCACATTTTTTCGACCTTCAATACCCATTTGCTTTAGTGTACTTTCATCAAGATTTAATAGTTCAATAATCTTTTTTGACATTTCTTCTGAATTACCTGCCTCAAATAAAAGTCCAGTTTTATTATCTATAATAGTTTCTTTTGACCCTCCTAAGTTGCTTGCTAAAATTGGTTTCTGCATAGATTGGGCCTCAACAGAAATTCGTCCAAAAGCTTCTGGTTCAATTGATGCTGATACTACAAGATCTGAAATTTTGTAAGCTAAAGGCATATGATTACAATTTTCTATAAATATAACTTGATTAGTTAATCTATATTGCTCTACCAATCTTATTAGTTTTTTTTTATAAAGATCCCTACCTTGATCACTTCCTAATATTACCGCAGTAAAAGCTTCATGACCCAAATGTATATTAACTTTATTGAGCGCTTCTAAAAACATTTCTTGACCTTTCCATGTTGTTAGTCTTCCAGGAAATAATATTATTTTTTTTCCAACTTGTATTTTCCAAGATTTAAATAAATTATCTTCGTCTGTTTCTAATGTTGTTGAAGAATCAAAATAATCAGTATTGATTCCTCTAAAAATTACTAATAATTTTTTGTCTGAACTTAGATAATCAGAATATTTTTCTTTAATATGTGAAAAAATAAAATTAGATCCTGCTATGATCAAATTCGATCTTACCATTACAGAGTTGTAAAACTTTTTTAATTTATTTTTAAAATTATATGTTCCATGAAAAGTTGTAACAAACTTTCTTCTTGTTATTTTTGTCGCTAATAAACAAGACCATGCAGGAGCTCTACTTCTTGCATGTACTACATTAATATTGAAAAAAAGAATAATTAGTGAAATTATTAAAGCATTCAATAACATTATTATTGGATTTTTTGATTGAACGGGAAGTCTTATTAGTTTTACTTTCTTCTTATCTACAAACTTTATTAATTCTCCTCCGCTAGTAATTATGTATGATTTACAATCATTTTCATATAAATAATGTGCAATGTCATAACAGCCTGTTTCCGCTCCTCCATAACCTAGCTTTGGAATAACTTGTAAAACTTTTAATTTAAATGGCATTTAATAAAGCAATATAATATCACAATATTCAAATAATTTTTATGAGTAATTTTAAGTATTTAAAAATTTCTAAATCCAAAAAGTTGAGATATTTATCCAATAATAAAAATTCAAATTTATCTATAGTTTTCTTGCATGGTTTTATGTCTGATATAGAAGGAGATAAACCCAAAAATTTTTTAAAATATTGTAAAAAAAGAAAATTAGGCTTCCTGGCAATTGAATGTTCTGGCCACGGCAGATCTTCAGGAAAATTCACAAAAAGCAACATCTCGAAGTGGACCGAAGAGGTGAGAATATCAATAAAAAAAATAATAAAAAAAAAAAATTTTATTCTAATTGGGTCAAGCATGGGATCATGGTTGTCTTTAAATCAATTCAAATATTTTAATAATCAAATCAAAGGTTTTTTAGGAATAGGATCTGCTCCTGAATTTTTAGAACATTTAATGTGGAAAAAGTTTTCAAATAAAATCAAAAAAGAAATTATTCAAAAAGGAATTTACCAATTGAAGTATGGTGAATATGTATATCCTATCACGCATCAATTAATTAAAGATGGAAGAAAAAATAAGGTTTTGCATAATAAATATAAGATAATAATACCCGTTACAATGATACATGGCTCAAGAGATGAAGTTGTTCCGATAATTTATTCTAAAAAAATTTTAAAAATTTTTAATAAAGCTAAGAAAAAAATTTTAGTAATTAAAAACGGCGATCACAGCTTATCTAATAAATTTAGTTTAAAAAAAATTAATAAAGAGTTAGATAAAATTGTATTTCATCAAGATTAACTTTCCTCTAACTTGCAATGCCTAAAGTTTTCTTAAAAGTAATAGGATTATCAAGTTTGTCTAACATTTCTTTTGGACATACTTGAAAAAAGTTTGTAATTTCATTTTCATAGTTCTCTAATATTTTTTTCGCAAAATTTGAATTTGTTTCTTTGACATGATTTGAAATTAAATCTTTAATAAAACTTTTCCAAAATTCCGTTTCGGGTCTTTGCCAAACAACGCTCTCTGGATTAACCTTTTTTTCAAATTTGTTGCTTAGATCATAAACGAATGCCATGCCACCAGTCATCCCTGCAGCGAAATTATCTCCGACTTCTCCAAGAATTACCACATTACCGCCAGTCATGTATTCACAACCGTTGGAGTCACATCCTTCTATAACTGCTGTAGCTCCAGAATTTCTAACTGCAAATCTTTCGCCTGCTTGTCCAGCAGCATATAAATTTCCAGAAGTTGCACCATAAAGAACCGTGTTTCCAATTATCGTATTATCATGGGATATTAAATTACTTTCATCCTGTAGTTTAATTACAATTGTACTCCCGGATAATCCTTTTCCGACATAATCGTTTGCATCACCTTTCAAATTTAATTTCAACCCTTTGACACAAAATGCACCAAATGATTGTCCTGCTGATCCCTTAAAATTTAATGAAATTGAATTTTCTTTTAAACCATTATTTCCAAATTTTTTATATAAGTGATAAGAAATTCTTGTTCCTACCGCTCTATATGTATTTTTAATCTGAAACTCTTTTTCAATATCCTTATTTTTATCAATAGATTGTTCAATTTCAGACCATATTTTCTGATCTAAAGTATCTGGAACACTATTTATTGTTGCATTTTCACAGTATCTTTTGTTTGGTCCAGGATCTGCTTGAACAAATAAAGGATTAAGATCAAGATCATCTAAATTAGAAGATCCTTTACTAACTTGCCTTAATAGATCGGTTCTTCCTATTATTTCATTCAAAGATTTAAAACCTAGGTTTGCTAAAATCTCCCTTATTTCTTCTGCAATAAAAGTAAAAAGGTTAACAATCTTATCTGGAGTACCTTTAAATTTTTCTCTTAGTTTTTTATCTTGAGTACAAACACCTACGGGGCACGTATTCGAATGACATTGTCTAACCATAATACAACCCATCGCAACAAGAGCGGTAGTAGCAACACCGTACTCTTCTGCGCCCATCATCGCTGCTATCACTACGTCTCTGCCTGTTTTAATTCCTCCATCGGTTCTTAGTGTAACTTTATGGCGTAAATTATTTAGAGTTAATACCTGGTTAACCTCTGTCAATCCCATTTCCCAAGGGATACCGACATATTTTACGCTTGTTTGTGGAGATGCTCCAGTACCTCCAGAATGTCCTGAGATTAATATTATATCTGCTTTTGCTTTAGCTACCCCTGCTGCAATGGTTCCTATTCCTGAAGATGCAACTAATTTCACACCAATTCTTGCTTTAGGATTTATTTGTTTGAGATCATAAATAAGCTGAGCAAGATCTTCTATTGAGTAAATATCATGATGGGGTGGGGGTGATATTAACGTAACTCCTGGTGTTGAGTGTCTTAATTTAGCTATTTCATCAGTAACTTTAAAACCTGGAAGTTGTCCTCCTTCTCCCGGTTTTGCACCTTGTGCAATTTTAATTTCAATTTCATTACAATTATTTAAATAATTAATTGTTACTCCAAATCTAGCTGAGGCTATTTGTTTAACTCTCGAATTGGCACTATCTCCATTTTCCATGACTTTAAATCTTTCTTCGCTTTCACCGCCTTCACCACTACAAGAAGCTCCTTTAATTCTGTTCATTCCTATCGCTAGAGTTTCATGTGCTTCTTTTGATAAAGCTCCATGAGACATGCTTCCACTTCCAAATCTTTTCAATATATTTTTTACAGGCTCTACTTCATTAATACTTATCGGATTTTTTATTTTAAAATCTATTAAGTCTCTTAAGCTTATAGGTTTTAGACTATAAATTCCTTTCACATATTTTTTATAAACTTCATAAGATTTTTCTGTAACGGCAGTTTGCAGTAAATGAATTAATTTACCTTGATACTGATGAGTCTCACCATTTTTTCTATATCTATAAATTCCACCAATCGGAAGAATATTAGAAGTCGATCCAAATGCTTCTTTATGAATTTTTCTAATTTTCTTTTCAATTCCAGTAAGACCAATTCCTGATATTTTAGATAATACTCCAGGAAAATAATCTTTTACAATAGTTCTGCTTAATCCTACGGTTTCAAAATTACATCCTCCTCTATAGGAACTTAATACTGATATTCCCATTTTAGACATTATTTTTAACAATCCAAGATTTACTGATTTAATATATCTTGAAACACATTCATCAAAATTTAGATTACCAAAGAGTTTTTTCTCGTATCTTTGATAAAGACTATCAAATGCTAGATATGGATTTACCGTAGTTGCTCCAACTCCAATTAAAGTTGCAAAAGAATGAGTATCAAGAGCGTCTCCTGTCTGAACATTAATTGAGACATGCCCCCTCAATCTAAGATTAATTAAATGTGTATTAATTGCTCCAATACACAAAAGCATTGGTATTGGTAGTTTTTCTTTTGAAATATTTTTATCTGTAAGAATAATTTGTTTAATTCCTTCTCTAACCGATTGCTCCGCTTTATTCTTTAAATTACTTAATGCGTTTTCAAGTTCATCCTTTTTATCAAAAGTACAATCTAAAATTCTATAATTGCCACCAAAATATTTAATAAATTTTTCAAACTGAGAATTTGATAATATTGGAATATCTAAAACGTATATATTTTCCTTGGTTAAGTTATCAAAATCTAAAATATTACCTAAGTTTCCAAGTCTGGTTTTAAGACTCATGACTTTATTTTCTCTTAAAGAATCTATGGGTGGATTGGTAACTTGACTGAAATTTTGCCTAAAATAGTGGTAAAGAGGTCGATACTTATCAGATAAAACTGCTAGCGGAGTGTCGTCTCCCATTGATCCAGTTGCTTCTTTTGCATCCTCTGCCATTGGATGAAGAATTAATTCTAAATCCTCGATACTATAACCAAAACAATGTTGAAGATTTCTTAACTCTTTTCCTGCAAATTCATTGTTTTCATTTTCTATAGGAAGTTTTTTATCTAAGTCTATGATCTGATTATTAAAATGTTTATATTCTTTTGCTAGATAATTTTTAATTTCACTATTTGTATAAACTTTTCCTTTTTCTATTCTAACACCTATTATTTCACCAGGTCCTAATCTACCTTTGGTAACAATTTTTTTTTCATTTATATCAACCATGCCTGTCTCGGAACCTGCAAATAATAGTTTATCTCTAGTGACGGTATATCTTAATGGTCTTAAACCATTTCTATCAGCTGCGGCTATAACCCATTCATTATCGGTTGCGGCAATTGCAGCAGGACCATCCCATGGTTCCATTGTGCTATTTAGAAAATTAAACAATTGTAAATGATCTCTTGGAAGTATTTTATTTTTTTTAGACCATGCGTCGGGTATCAATAATAATTTTGCTAATGGTGCCGGTTGACCTGAAATATTTAATAATTCAAAAACATTATCAAGTGAGGCAGAATCTGAATTTCCTGATGGTATAACTGGTTTTAAATTTTCCATATCATCAAACAAAGGACTGAACATTTCTTGTTCATGAACTTTCATCCAATTAATATTTCCTTTTAGAGTATTAATTTCACCATTATGTGCTATGGATCTAAAAGGTTGCGCCAAATCCCAGCTTGGTGCAGTATTTGTTGAAAATCTTTGATGGAAAATTGCATATCTTGAGATAAATCTCTCATCATTTAGATCGGTGTAAAAATCAGATAGCGCTTCTGCTAGGAACATGCCTTTGTAAATTATTGATTTGGAACTAAATGAACAAATATAAAATCCATAAAGCTGGTTATCTAAAGCTTCTTTTTCAATTCTTCTTCTAGTTTCGTAAAGAATTCTTTCTAAAACTTTTCCTGTAATACTTTTATCGTTATGAGTGAATAAAACTTGTGCAATTTCTGGTCTAGTTAATTCTGCTTTAACACCTAATACCGAAGGGTTAACTGGTACCTGTCGCCAACCATATATATTAAAATTTTTTTTTGTTAACTCGCTTTCTACGATTGTTCTTGATTGTTCTTGACCTTGATAATCGTTTCTGGGTAAAAAAATCATACCAACACATAAATCTGAATTATTGTGTTTATGTCCGGTTACTTCTATTTTTTCTATAAAAAAGTCTGTTGGTATCTCTATGTGAATACCTGCTCCATCACCTGTTTTTCCGTCAGCATCAATTGCTCCTCTATGCCATACTGCTTTTAGTGCCTTAATACCGTACTCCACAACTTTTCTTGATTTTACACCTTCAGTTGATGCTACTAGTCCAACACCACATGAATCGTGTTCCATTGACTCATTGTAAACTAAATTTTTTTTTAAAAGATTAAAATTTTTTTTTCTTATATCCATTAAGCTACTTTTTGTTTTTGTTTAGATTGTAAATAACTATCAATCGAGAATGCAGCATCTCTACCATCTTTAATTGCCCAAACAACTAGTGAAGCTCCTCTAACAATATCTCCAGCTGCAAAAACTCCTGGAATGTTTGTTTCCATTGTATCAAAGTCTACTTTGACTGTTCTCCATTTTGTAATTTGAAGTCTATTTTCATCAAAAAGTTTAGGAAGTTCCTCTGGATCAAATCCTAAAGCTTTTATTACCAGGTCAGCTTTTATTTCAAACTCTGAATTTTCTTTAACTATCGGTTTTCTTCTTCCGCTATCATCTGGTTCTCCTAGTTCCATCTTATCAACAATTAAACTCTGAACTTTATTAGTACCTTTAAATTCTTTAGGATTACTTAACCATATAAATTCTACGCCCTCTTCTTCTGCGTTAGTAACTTCTCTTGCCGAGCCAGGCATATTTTCTTTATCACGTCTATAAATACATTTTACAGATTTAGCATTTTGTCTTATTGAAGTTCTCACACAATCCATGGCTGTATCTCCGCCACCAACAACCACTACATTTTTATCTTTAGCATCCAAAGTTCCATTATCGAACATTTCAACTTTATCACCCAATCCTTTTCTGTTTGACGCTGTTAAAAATTCCATTGCTGGAAAAATATTACTTAAATCATTACCCGGCACGCTAACTTCTCTTGCCTTGTAAACACCTGTAGCAATTAAAATTGCATCATGTTTATCTCTTAATTGTTTTAAGTTTGAGTCTTTTCCAACTTCAAAATTATGTACAAACTTTATTCCTCCGTCTTTTAAAAGTTTGATTCTTCTTTCAACTACTTGTTTTTCTAATTTAAAATTTGGAATACCATATATAAGCAATCCTCCTGCTCTATCATAGCGATCGTAAATAGTAATTTGATAACCTTTTTTTCTAAGTTCCTCACCACATGCTAATCCTGCTGAACCAGCTCCTATAATTCCGATACTTTGATCTATTTCATTAGTTACCTCAATTGGTTTTACCCATCCATTTTCCCAAGCTGTTTCAGTAATATATTTCTCAATTGATCCAATGGTAACCGTACCATGGCCAGATTGCTCAATTACGCAATTTCCTTCACATAATCTATCTTGGGGACAAATTCTGCCGCATACTTCTGGCATGTTATTTGTACTTTGAGATAACTGATATGCCTCTTCATGCCTACCTTCGGCAGTTAATTTTAGCCAATCAGGAATATTATTACTTAATGGACAGTGAACCTGACAAAAAGGAACGCCGCACTGTGAGCATCTACTTGACTGCTCCTTAGCCCTTTCATTAATAAATTCCTTATATATTTCATTAAAATCCTGTTTTCTTTCAATTTTATCCCTTTTGGGTGGGTTTTGTTGACCTATATTTACGAATTTTAACATTTTTTGGGTCATGGGATTTGGTATATATCTCAATATTAACCTAATATAAACTACAATAAGGTCATAATTACTGACTTATTTTATCAAAATTTACTGTATTTTATGGCTTTTTTAAATTTTGCATATTTGTTATGCAATTAAGTAATTGCCTTATTTAAGTAATTATTTGATTATCAATTAGTAATTTAATGATTTCAAAATACTTTGAAGCTTCAATTTTAGCCTTTGTTCAGGGTTTTTCTGAATTTATTCCGGTAAGTTCCTCGGCTCATTTAATAATTATATCTAAAACTCATGAATTCAATATTAGCTCTTTACAGCTAGATATAAGTCTTCATTTAGGATCGCTATTAGCAATTATATTTTATTTTAGAGATGATTTATTAAATATTACTAAAAATAAGAGTTTGTTTATATTGATAATTTTAGGCTCAATTCCATTGGTCATCATTGGTTATATGTTCTATTCAACCGGCCTAATAGATTATTTAAGAAATCTAAAAATTATAGCATGGACCACATTGTTATTTGGAATACTTTTGTATTTTGCTGATAAATCACAAATAAAAAATAAAATAGACACAAGTCTAAATTATAAGAGCATTTTAATTATTGGTTTGTTACAAGTGCTAGCAATTATACCTGGAGTTAGCAGATCTGGGATAGTTATAACAACTTCACGATTTTTAAATTTTGATAGAGTAGACTCTTCAAAAATAGCTTTTTATCTTTCTATACCGGCTTTGGGAGGTGCAAGTTTCTTAGGCATTAGAGATATTTTAAAAACTACCATAGATTTTAA
>Ga0208522_1002475_pt1 | contig 11072 bp, 5 predicted proteins | sample ETNtaG_25_FD_185763 | JGI IMG/M metagenome (GOLD analysis project Ga0208522, IMG submission 185763) | Marine microbial and viral communities from oxygen minimum zone, Eastern Pacific Ocean - ETNP201302SV86 (SPAdes) (version 2) | ecosystem: Environmental > Aquatic > Marine > Oceanic ... | reverse complement strand
ATCACTTTTTGCACCATCATAATCTAACTGGGCGCCATTTTCATCTGTCAGGCTCAACACTCTCATCAAAGCATATGCATGGAATGTTTGACCAACACCTGAAGCACCATCATCATCTGAAACTGCCAAGTTCAAGCAATTTTGAATCACTTTATAATTGGCATTCCAGGGTCGGTTACCTAAAAATCCTCCGGGATCTATCGGTCCACGCATCAATTCACCTGTATAACGAGGATCAGCAGGTTCCAGATAATAGGCTTCCCTTCCAACAACCAACAGGTTGCGAAGATACACACCAATATCAATGCGTAATCCTGCTTCTGCACCAGTAATTAATGATTGGGTAGTCGCTGTTTCATCTGTTGGATTATTGGGATCTGGAAAATCCAGATCTTCACATCCTACCCAAAATAATACTGTTATTAAGGGAAGGATCTTTATCATTTTATTTGTATTTAATTTCATTCTTTTATCCTCCTTGGATTAAATACCGACTGACAGGTTAAAATAAAGACTCTTCGACAGTGGGAATGGTGCCGTATCGACAGATCCTCCCACCGCTTCATTTCCGAACTGACTTACTTCAGGACTCAAACCTGAATAATCTGTGTCCAGCCAAAGATTCCGACCGGAAATTCCTACTTGGAGATAAGAGACCCCGGCAGCGTCTGATAGACTGCTCGGAAGAGTGTAAGTTAAATTTACTTCTCTCAACGTGGTGTATGTTGTTGATTCAACGTATGGCTGTGTCACTGCACCCAGACCGGCTAATCGATCATCACCATTTTCTGCATAATCTGCAGTTGTACCACCCAGATCGTATATCAGGTTTGCTAGATTAATGGCAGAGCCGCCTTCTTTATGGTCGATAAGGAATGAAAAATCAACAGAACCAAATTTGAAACCATTGAAAAAGGAAACCTGATAATCAGGTGTTTCATTTCCAAGTTCAATATATTCTCCATCTGCATCAACTTCACTACCTACAATTGCTGTGGGAGACCAACCTTCTGCTATATGGTACGTTCCCAGAAATGTGGCAAAACCACCATAATTATAGGCATCTACATTCAGTTTTGTTACCTCAGAACTTGTGGAATAATAATTGGTTCTGAAGGTCCAATCAACTCCACCTAAACTCACTAGTTGAGTTGGATTTAAGGTAACTGAAAGTTCTGTTCCTTCCGTGGTCATTTCACCGCCGTTTTCCCAACTGGAACTAAATCCTGATGATGCGGGCATATCCACTTGTAAAATCAGATCCGTAATATTCTGCTGATAATAGGTTGCTTCTACAACAGCAAATCCTCCCATTAAAGAGAAGTCTACACCAAATTCCGTTTCAGCTGTCCGTTCAGGTTTAATATCTGCATTTCCTTTTACCGAAGAAGTCAACAGTCCATTAACACCGCCAATATTGGCGAGTCCCATTGCAGAATATTTTGCGCTGGGGCTGGGCATGTTGCCTGTTTCACCCCTGGCAAAACGGACTTTCAGGTTATCGAACATTCCGGCAAATTCACCAAACTGGTAAGAAGCTGCCATTTTGGGATACCATTCCGTTGCTTCTGTATCACCCATTGTACTGGAAACATCACCACGAGCACCAAAGGCAAGATAAATATTATCACCAACTGAAACTTCTTCCTGGACATATAATCCTCTGTCCTGCTGTTTAATCCTGGTATGATATGCTGCTTGTGCACTGGCCTGATCTACATTTTGTTGAGTGGGAACCATACCTGTTGCATGGACAAAAACACTGTTCCTGTCTCTTGTTACATATTGCTGACCGGCTGTGGTATTAAATGACATACCGCTCATTTTCATTTTATGAACAAAATTTAAAGAAAGGTTTGTATTCAAATTGTCCGTAGTAGTCATGACAGATTGGCCAGCATTTGTTTTGCTTTCTTCTATCTGTAGAAATGGTGGTGCAAAAACTGTATTCTCCTGATTGTAGAAATCTGCACCAGCAACAGCCATAAATTTCAGGCTTTGGGTTGACTGCTGAAAAATGCTGTAATCAAACTGCAATGAACCCAACGCTCTGTGAGTAAGTTCATTATTCACAAAATGTTCAGCTGTTTCTAACGGATTAGAAGGGTTCATGGGGTTATCTGGAAAACTACCATCAGCATTTTGACGAATATCAACAAAGCTAGGAGTAAATCCAATGGAAAAACCATAGGTCAGGTTAGTGTTATCATTACCCGTGACACCGCGATCAGCGCTAGTTCTGACAATGTTTGTTGCAACAGAAACCTTAGCTTTTTCGTTGAAGCGGTGATCCATATTCACACGTCCAGAGATTTTTTCGTAGCCGGTATTTTTAATAATTCCGCCTTCATCCATGTATTGTCCGCCTAAATAGAACTGGGTTTTTTCATTCCCGCCAATAGCACTTAATGTGTGTTCTGTCAACTGACCGGTTTCACCATACAAAATTTCTTCATAGTCAAAATCGTTTCCAGCCCAATTGCCATTCGCATCATTCCCGAGCGCGGCAACATCAGCACCATATTGTGCGATTGCTTCAGCCTCAGTAAATACACGATGCCCCATTTTATTCAATAGTTCAGATGTTCCGCGACGTGCTGAATAATTGAATTTGGTTTTACCGCCTTTACCGCGTGTCGTGTTAATGATAATTACACCATTGGATGCTCTCGCTCCATAGATAGCTGCGGCACTTGCTCCCTTAAGAACCTCAATGCTTGCAATATCATTGGGATTTATATCACCAATACGGTTGGTGGGCTGGCCTTGGGGACGTGAACTACCCGCACCTGCGGCAGCAGTTATAACATCGATTCCGGATTGGTTAGCATCATTATTTATAATTACACCATCAATCACATATAAGGGCTGAGTTCCGCCGGTAAGGGTGGATGAACCGCGAAGGTTTACATTAATTCCACCACCGGGAGCGCCGGTATTTCTGCGGATGTTAACACCGGCAAATTTTCCACTTAATGCTCCATCAAGCGTCTGTGTTGGCGCATTTATCAAATCTTCACCACTTACAACTGCAACAGCATTCGCTGCATTCTTACGTTTAACTGTCGTTGCCAGTCCCGTTACGATAACTTCATCCTGTCTTAAAACGTCTGTTTCAAGAGCAACATCCAGTACATCACCACTCACAGTGATTTCTTGTGATTTGTAACCAATATAAGCTACCATCAGTACATCTCCTGCAGCAGCATCTATTGAAAAAGAACCTCTGTCATCTGTGGTGGTACCTACAAATGTACCTTTTACAAATACAGAAGTACCTACGAGAGATTCACCTGTTTTAGCATCCGTTACTGTACCAGAAACAGCTGCAAAAGCTGTAGCGATAAATAATGATGCTATTAGTATAGTTTTCAGGATACGCATTTTGTCTCCTTTGATTTATTAGTATTAATAAAATTTGTGAGGATAAAACTAGATTAAGCTTCCCTTACTGAAAGACTTCTAGCTCCACCTCATCGATGAATTACTGGAAGTTCACGCTTATTTTTCAAATAATGCAAGATATTTTTAAAAACTAATGGGGGGGGGTTCCCTGGAAAATTCTCACAATTTTGAAAATTATCTTTTCGATTGTTTAAAATAAAAAACACTAAATTACATACTAAATTTTATAACCATAAAAATACTATCTATGTATCTAAATATTCCTCCAGCAGACATGTTCATTGACCGCCACATCGGTCTGGATGGCGATGAAATAAACGCAATGCTAAGCACTCTTGGGCTTAAATCACTCGAGGATCTGGTACAAAAAACTATTCCTGCTGAAATATTGGACGACACTCCACTTAATATTGGAGTAGCTGCAGATGAACTGAATACCATTAAATCCCTGCGTTCCATCGCCGGAAAAAATAAAGTGACTCGATCTTATATAGGCATGGGGTATACGGGTACAATTACTCCATCTGTCATTTTACGTAATATCCTGGAAAATCCGGGCTGGTATACTCAATACACTCCATACCAGGCAGAAATCAGTCAGGGACGGCTGGAAGCACTTTTGAATTTCCAGACCATGGTGTGTGATATGACCGGGATGGAAATTGCCAATGCATCCCTTTTAGACGAAGCTACTGCTGCTGCTGAAGCCATGGCTATGATTACCCACTTGAATCCAAAAAGAAATGTTTTTTATGTGTCACAATGTTGCCATCCCCAAACCATAGACGTGCTTAAAACTCGGGCTGAACCCATGAGGATTGAATTGGTCATTACTCATGAAAGAGATTTTGAGTTCAATGAAGATACATTGGGCGTTCTCATTCAATATCCTGCAACCGATGGCCGCATTGCTGATTATTCTAAATTGTGTAATCGCGCCCACGAAAATGGTTTGTTAGTCGCTGTTGCTGCAGACATTTTAAGTTTGGCATTATTGAATCCACCGGGTGAATGGGGGGCAGATATTGTTGTGGGCAGTGCCCAGCGATTTGGTATCCCCATGGGATATGGCGGTCCCCATGCTGCTTTTTTTGCCACTCACAAAAAATATGAGCGCAAAATTCCCGGTAGAATTATTGGCGTTTCTCGAGATGTTCATGGCAATCCTGCCCTGCGCATGGCACTGCAAACACGGGAACAGCATATTCGTCGAGACCGGGCTACCTCTAATATATGCACAGCACAGGTTTTATTGGCCATTATGTCCGGTATGTACGCTGTGTATCACGGACCCCATGGAATTCGCCGCATTGCAGAACGTGTTAATTTTTTAACATCTATACTGGCCGGTTCTTTAGAAAAAGCCGGTTTTGAATTCATCCATGATCACTTCTTTGATACAGTTCGATTTAAGGCTGATTTTCATTTTGCTAAAAAAGCAATTGATTCTGGAATGTTATTTTGGGATTATGGTGATGGAACATTAGGAATAACCATTGATGAAACGTCAAATATAGAGGATATTCAAGATATTCTTAATGTTTTTGAGGCTAAAGCCATTGAACCAAATAATCAAACAATACAAAAAGATATTTCTCGTACATCACCGTTTTTAGAACATCCCGTTTTTAATACATATCATTCTGAAACGGAAATGCTGCGTTATATATATAAGCTCCAGCAAAAAGACCTGTCTTTGGCTACAAGCATGATTCCGTTGGGTTCTTGCACAATGAAATTGAATGCCACCACAGAAATGATGGGTATAACCTGGCCGGAGTTTACGAATCTCCATCCCTTCACGCCCCAAGAACATGCGAAAGGTTATAAAGAAATTATTTCAAAACTTGGCGGCTGGCTGTGCGACATAACCGGTTTTACGGGCTATTCTTTCCAACCCAATTCCGGTGCCCAGGGCGAATTTGCAGGGCTGAAAACTATCTCTGCTTTTCATGCAGCCAATGATGAAACTCAACGCAATATCTGTTTAATTCCCGCTTCAGCCCACGGCACCAACCCGGCCAGTGCTGTAATGAACGGCATGAAGGTTGTGGTTGTCAAATGCGATACAGGCGGCAATATTGATATGGCAGACCTCACTGCGAAAGCAGAAGCTCACAGTGCTAATCTGGCTGCGTTTATGGTCACCTACCCCTCTACCCATGGGGTGTTCGAAGCTCACATCAAGGACGTATGCCGAGTTATCCACGACCACGGAGGCCAGGTCTATTTGGACGGAGCCAACCTAAACGCCCTGGTAGGATTATGTAAACCGGCAGATTTTGGCGCCGATGTGTGTCATATAAATTTGCATAAAACCTTCTGTATTCCTCACGGCGGTGGCGGTCCGGGCATGGGGCCCATTTTTACCCAAGATCATTTAACAAAATTTCTCCCTGACCACCCGATTGTCAGTACAAGCGGAGATGAAGGAGTTAAAGCTGTTTCCGCTGCACCTTATGGAAGTGCCAGTATATTGCCCATTTCCTGGACTTATATAAAAATGCTGGGTAGCGATGGTCTGAAAAAAGCAACCCAAACGGCGATCCTTAATGCGAATTATATGGCCAAAATATTGAGGGAACATTTTGATATTTTATACACGGGACAAAATGGAATGGTGGGACATGAATTTATTGTGGATATGCGTCCTTTTAGGAAATCCAGTGGAATAACCGATGAAGATGTGGCAAAACGCTTGATGGATTATGGTTTTCACGCTCCGACTATGTCCTTTCCCGTCCCCGGTACGCTCATGATCGAGCCCACTGAAAGTGAAAATAAAGCGGAACTGGATCGCTTTTGCCAAGCATTGGTTCAGATCAAAAAGGAGATTGTGGCTGTAGAAAATGGGGAAGCTGAAAAAGACGATAATGTTTTGAAAAATGCACCCCATACTGCTCGTCATGTCACGTCTGATAATTGGTCACATCCCTATTCGAGAGAATCAGCTGCTTATCCTGCAGAATGGACAAAAGATGGAAAATTCTGGCCGGCAGTAGGAAGAGTGGATAATGCTTATGGTGATAGAAACTTGGTGTGTTCGTGTCCGACGGTTGAGGATTATGAAGATTAACGATCAGTTTTCAGAACCAATCAAGATACCCTTTCTTGTATATCATTCAATATAGTTTCCAACTGGTCATTATCTTCAAATATATTAAAGCCATCCGTTTCGATTAATAGAACTGGAATATCAATTAAATTGTTGATCCATTTATTATAAGACACGTTTAAGGTATGTAAATATTCTGGATCAATGGATTTTTCATAATCTCGGGATCGGCTTTTAATACGAGAAATCAGTGTATCGGTTGATGCCTTGAGATAAACAATCAAATCCGGTTTGAGTAAATAGGATGTCATAATAGAAAATAAGTTACGGTAGTTTTTCCAATCTCTCTGATCCATAAATCCCATTTCATTGAGATTCTTGGCAAAAATTTCTACATCTTCATAAATTGTTCTGTCCTGGATTACCCCGCCATTAGACAAGCTCATGTCGTGATGGGATTTAAATCGTTTATGCAAAAAATAGACCTGCAGGTTGAAACTCCAACGGGACATATCTCCATAAAAATCACCCAAATAGGGATTATCGTCCACCGATTCAAAGTATGGTGTCCAGCCCAGTTTTTCTGCTACGATTTCCGTAAAAGTTGTTTTACCTACACCAATATTTCCGGCTAATCCAACAAATGGATGATTTTTCAATATATAATTCCCTTTATTTCAATGAGTTTTTCATACTTAATTTATAACGAATGACTAGAATGAAGAATCTCCTGTTCTTCCATCAATTCTAAATATTCATGTTCCAATTTATTCATGTTTTGGAGAGCTTGTTCAAGCAATTCATAATCATCGGAATAATCAGGGTCTTTAGTGATGGTTCGTTCCTTTTCAATCTCACTTTCAATTATCTTAAATCGTTTCTCAATCCATGAAAGTCGATTTTGAATCTTTTTCCGTTTTTTATAATTAGCTTTTCCTTTTGAATCGATCTTGACTTTTGGTGATACGGATTGGGTTTGTTTTTCTTCTTGTTTTTTCCATTCGTAATATTCGTAATTACCTTCAAATACCCGGATACCGCCATCACCCACTTCGCAAGTCAAATTTGTTACATTATTCAAAAAGTGGCGATCATGAGAAATACAAACAATTGATCCGGAAAATTGTTTGAGTGCTCGTTCCACCACATTCCGAGTAACCATATCCAAATGGTTGGTGGGCTCATCCAAAAGGAGTAAATGGGATGGCTTTACCAGCATCCTTGCCAAGGCCACCCGAGCTTTTTCTCCACCGGAAAGGATCTTTACATATTTTTCTATCTCATCTCCTGGAAACATGAATCTGCCCAAGTAAGTCCGTATTTCCGTTTCGCTCCACCCTTGGCTCACTTTTTGGATTGATTCAAATACTGTCTCATTCGGATCTAAAATTTCCAGTTGGTGCTGGGCATAATAAGTGCAGCTCACACTATTCCCAATTCGGACGGCTCCTTTCGTTACATTTTCCACACCAGCAAGCAATTTCAATAATGTTGATTTCCCTGCCCCATTATGTCCTACCAAACCGATCTTTTGTCCCCTCTCGATATTTAGGTCCATTTCATTGAATACTTCAATATTTCCATAATGTTTAGTCACATTTCGACAGGATGCCATATTTTGTGGTGAGCGACTTGGTTGGGGCAATCTAAAATTCATGGCATGGTTTTGTTCCGTGGGCGCTTCAACTTTCTCCATTTTATCCAGCATTTTCACTCGACTCTGAACCTGGGTTGCTTTCGTATTTTTTGAACGAAACCGTTCTATGAAGCGTTCTGTATCCTTGATCTGTTTTTGCTGATTCCGATAAGCATTTCTGTGCTGTTCCATTCGCAACGCTTTTTCTTCAGTATATTTTGTATAATTCCCATAATACAGCGTGATTTTTTTAAGGTCTATTTCAAGGATATTATTTATAGAACGATCTAAAAAGGCTCTATCGTGGCTTATCATAACTATCCCGCCTTTCCACTTGGATAAAAATGATTCAAGCCAAATAGTTGCTTCAAGATCTAAATGGTTTGTGGGTTCATCGAGAAAAAGAATATCGGGTTCTTGTAATAGAATTGACGCCAAGGCAACACGCATTCGCCATCCACCGCTAAAAACATCCATGTGTTCAGTAAATTTTTTATCCGAAAACCCAAGGCCGCTCAATATCTTTTTTGCCTTATCTTCAAGATTCCAACCACCCAATGCTTCGAATCGATGTTGAGCATCGCCCAACTTATTTACCAAGTCCATATTCCCATGGTCTTTTGAAATTTCATCGGATAATGCTAGAATTTGCCCTTCTAATTCACGTATTTCCGGGTAGGCAACCAGCACTTCTTCCAAAATGGATCGCCCAGTGCCGGCAACAATATCCTGAGCAAGATATCCAATTGTTGTTGATTTATCAACTTGCACATTCCCTGAATCAGGCGAATCTTTCCCGAGCATTATGCGAAGCAATGTGGTTTTCCCGGATCCGTTAGGACCCACAAGACCGATACGCATTCCACGATTAATAGTTACATTTACATTATTAAATAAATCTCCATCCGGGAAGGATTTGGAAAGGTTTTCAAGACGGATCATTTGATTCTACACAAAGACACGAAGACGCAAAGAGAACTAATTACATTTCTCCATCGACAACGGTGCCGTGATTATGAACCAGTTTTACAGAATGGATCGTATTGATAAGTTCAAGGTCACCATCAACTTGTATCTGAATATAATTATCCGTGTGTCCCAGAATTTTTCCATTTTTCATAGTCTCAAAAAGAACCGGTCGATCCTTGTCGATGAATTGTTCATAAAAGTACCGCCATTTTTTATCGGATAAAATATGGAGCATTTTACTTCGTTCTGCCCGGATATCTTTGCTTACCGCTCCCTCCATTTCAACAGCACCTGTATTTGGTCGCTCGGAATAAGTAAACACGTGAAGATAAGAAATGTCTAATTCATTTAGGAAATGATATGTGTCGAGGAAATCTTCATCTGTTTCCCCAGGAAATCCTACAATCACATCCACACCAATACAGCAATCAGGCATAATTGATTTAATTTTGGTAACACGTTCTTCATACAACTCCCGAGTATATCTCCGGCGCATAGCACCTAATATTTTGTCTGAACCAGATTGCAGCGGTACATGAAAATGGGGCATGAATTTTTCTGATTTTGAACAAAATTTGATAATGTCATTCGTGAGCAGATTTGGTTCAATGGATGAAATGCGGATGCGGTCAATCCCTTCCAACTTATCCAACTGCTGAATCAAATCAAAAAATGTTTCTTGAGATCCTTTCCCAAAATCTCCAATATTTACACCGGTAAGCACTATTTCTCGTGTATCCGTTTCAGCAACTTCTCTTGCTTCTTTCAGCGTATTGGCAATGGTATCGCTTCGACTCTCCCCCCGAGCCAGCGGAATAGTACAGAATGAACAGATGTAATCACAGCCATCCTGAATTTTTAAAAAGGATCGTGTTCGTTCTCCCGCTGAATAGGATGGCGTGAATTTGTGTAACTGATCAATCTCGGATTGAATCACTTTTGTTCTCCCATTCAAATCCATGGAATCCAAATGATTCAATAAATTAAATTTTTCTTCCGCACCCAAAACAACATCTACGCCATCAATCGCAGCAATATTATTTGGGTTGAGCTGGGCATAACAACCGATCACTGCAACGGATGAATCAGGGTTTCTGCGTTTTGCTTGGCGTATGAGTTTTCGAGCTTCCTTATCTGCATTTTCCGTTACAGTACAGGTATTCAGAACATATATATCTGCTGTGTCCTTGTAATTAACTTTCTCGAATCCATGGCGTAGAAAATCACGGGAGATGGTTGCTGTCTCCGAGAAATTTAATTTGCATCCTAATGTATGGAATGCAATGCGTTTGGTTGGTGTACTCATATTAAATGTGTTTAAGAAATTTCGGGGCAGAAATTACAAATTTTATTGAGAGTTAATTCATTACTCTTATATGAGTTGAGGAATAGATCATAAAATTTCATTCGCGATAATCTTCTAATTCCCGGGCAGATGGATCTAAAACATTGGTCCATTTTGGCATCCAGAAGTGGGGTATTAACTGATCATTATTACCAAAATGCTTTTCAAATATCTTGCGGTAGTAATAACTCTCCTTCAATCTAGGCGTACAATGAGATATTCTCGGACTCTCCCGCCGGAATTCTTCATCACTTATTTTTTGATCCACGAATGATTGGATAATATGATGCCATGAATTTTTCTGTGAACTAACTCCATCAGAAAAAGCACATTTCCGTCTCCACAACACATCATCCGGTAAAATCTCCTTGTTATCAAATGCTTTTCTTAACAAGTGTTTTTCCAAACGAATATCACCATCAAATGTTTTCAATTCGGCTGGAATTGAAAGATAATATTTCACAAAAGCCTTGTCCAAAAAAGGTGTTCGCGCTTCCAACCCATTGGAACTGATACTCCGATCCGAACGCAATACATCAAAATAATGGATTTCTTCCACCAGTCTTTCGCTCTCATTTTGGAGTGCTGATGGAGAAGGAGTATTTTTCAAATAAACATATCCGCAACATACTTCGTCAGCCCCATCACCGTTGAAAATCACT
>Ga0208522_1002466_pt1 | contig 11099 bp, 8 predicted proteins | sample ETNtaG_25_FD_185763 | JGI IMG/M metagenome (GOLD analysis project Ga0208522, IMG submission 185763) | Marine microbial and viral communities from oxygen minimum zone, Eastern Pacific Ocean - ETNP201302SV86 (SPAdes) (version 2) | ecosystem: Environmental > Aquatic > Marine > Oceanic ... | reverse complement strand
AAGGTTGAAAATATAGATCAAGATGGATTTCGTACTGTATTCAATTGTAACAAAAATGGGGGGCAAACTGTTTTTCACATACATCTCCATTTACTAGGCGGCAGAAAATTTAATTGGCCTCCAGGATAACTATTTTTTATCTATTTAAAATTATGGTTTTCACGACGGAAATTCGTTAAAATTATAATCCACAATACCTCGGAATGTATATATCAGAATTAAAAATGCATGGTTTTAAATCCTTTGCAAAAAAGGATGTGCTGCATTTTGGTGAGGGAATTACGGCGATTGTAGGTCCTAATGGTTGTGGTAAAACAAACATTGTTGATGCGATTCGCTGGGTATTAGGAGAACAAAAATACAGTGTACTTCGCAGTGGTAAAATGGAAGATGTCATATTCAATGGTGCAAAAAATACCAAACCACTTAGTGTCTGTGAAGTATCGCTTACTGTACATAATAATAAGGGAAAACTGCCTATAGAATATAATGATATAGAAATAGGAAGACGATTGTACCGCAATGGCGAAAGTGAATATTTTATGAATCGTGCAAATTGCCGATTAAAGGACATCCAAGACCTGTTCGTAGATACAGGTATGGGTTCAGATGCTTATTCGGTCATTGAACTTAAAATGATCGAACAAATATTATCTGAAACTGGAGACGATAGACGACGAATGTTTGAAGAAGCTGCTGGAATTAACAAATATAAACATCAACGTAGATCCACATTAAAAAAATTTGAAGCAACCAGAATTGATCTTAATCGCGTTAGTGATTTAATCAATGAGATAGAGGCAAACGTGAAGGCTCTTGATTTACAGTTAAAACGGTTTGAGCGACATGCTAAACTACTAGACGCATTGAAAGAAAAAGAAATGTCTTTGGCTTTCTTACAAATACATGATAATAAAATTCAGGTACAACCATTAAAATTGCGGATTGAAGAGTTAAACCATTTACGAGATTCAAATGTATCAGACGAATCTGTCCATGAAAAAAAGCTAAAAATTTTACAGACTGTTTATAAAAGTCAACAAGATGAACTTGAAAAGTTTCGAAACCAACTCAGTGATTTTAATGCAAAAAGAGAAGGTTTTCAGAATGATATAATTGTTTGGAGAGAGCAGTCACGATCGGCAATTATTGCAATGGACCGTTTAGTAGTAGAACAAGATAAGATTAACAATCGGAAAGATGAATTACAACATCATTTATCTGACTATAAAAAGGTAATCAGAAAGTTAAAGCCAAAGATTGATTCATACTTGAATTCATACAAACAAAAGCAATCTTCGTTTGAAGAGATTGATAGAGAATTTAAAGAAATGCAAACTGCCTTGGACTCAATGCAGGATAAACGTTGGGATTTACAGCAAAAATTGTCTGATAAAAAGTCGTTGTTTGATCTTACAAATACAATCATTCAGGAAAAGACCGACAGTATTTCTCTTTTAAAGGATAGAATATTAGGATTTGAAAAGGACTTGCAGTCCATTTCCAGGGAAATTGAAATCAAAAAGAACACTAAAACAAGTATTTCGGAAAAATTAGGAAAAAACAAGAATAGGCTAGATAAGAAGACACAAGAATTAGAAGGATTACAGTATAAAAAACAACAAATAGATACCCAGGAACACAAAGTATCTTCGCGGATCGAATCCCTAGACTCTAAATGCCGTATTTATGAAGAATTATTGATGTCAAGAGAAGGTTACCCAAATGGTGCAAAGGATATCTTGGAAAATAAGGATCAATACAAGGGTGTTTTAGGTACTGTAGGTGATTTACTTAAGGTAGACGATTCAATGGCGTCAGCGATAGAAAGGGCTTTAGGAGAATATGCCAAATGCATTGTTGTTAAAGACCGCAAGACTGCAATGAATATAATAGAGATAGCCCGTAAACGAAATGCTGGGAAATTAATGATAATACCGTTAAAAGATCTTAATGATGGAAAACAAAATAAAACTAAGCTAAGAAATGATGATAACCTGATTGGTCGTGCTGTTGACTTCGTAAAAACAACAGATTCGATAAAGCCATTGTCCGATTTTTTACTTGGCAATATTCTTCTGGTTAAAGATCTAAAGATCGGGATAAAAGAAAAATCACTGAATAACTGGGATCTCGTAGATAAGAAGGGTGCTTTTTCGATTAGGGGTATGATAATAAATAATTCCAATGGAAATAATGATTCAGGACTAATTGGTCGAAAAGAAAAAATAAAAAATATAAAACGAGATATTAGAAATCAGAAAAATCAATTTCAAAATTTACACAAACAGTCCGCAAAGCTTGAGAAGTCTATTGAAAAAACGAAACTAGATATAGCTTCATTAGACGATCAAGCCAATGATTTATCCATTAGCCTAGCAGAGGTTGATAGAAATCTCGTCCAAGAAGTGTTTCAAAAGAGTCAATTTACTGAATCAATAGATTTTGCCAATAATTCAATCAAGGAAAATGAGCAAGAGACTATAAGTCAGTTACTTTTGATTGATACTTTAAAATTAGAGATTGCGAAACAAGAACAAATACTGAGAAAACATACGAAGGAACAGACAAAGAAGAGTGATGACTTAATAAAATTCCAATCTAAAAGAGATCAATTGCATCAAAATACACAGGATCTTCGCATAGAGTGCCTTAATCTTGAAGGTCAAAGAGAAAATGTAATATTTCAAAAAAGAACGGCGGAAGAATCAATTAAAGAATTTTCGGCTCGAAAATCAGAAATTGTTAAGGAAATAACCCAATTAAAAAGACATGATAAGGATTTAATAAAATCTATTTTATCAGCCGAAAATAAATTATCAGAGATTAATGGAAGGGTAAATCAGAAAAAATCAATCTTAAGCCTTAAACAGGAAACAGCAAATGACTCCTATCGGAAGATTGAAGAAATACAAGCACAAATAAGATCCGAACAGAAAAATCGGGAAGCATTACAGGAAGAGTTAAAACATTGTGAATTAAAAATCGCTGATTTTGAACAACGAATCAATTTTGTGCATGAGCGAATCAAAGATATGTATAATGCTGAAATCTCTGATAATATGATTGTTGATCAGACAGAAAGTGAATTAAATGTGGCCATTGAGCGAACTGAAAAAAGTATTGAAAATATTGGCCCGATAAATATGGCCGTAAAGGATGAGCATGAAGAGCAAAGTAACCGCTTATTAATGTTGAGTGAACAGCGTGACGATTTAATAGAAGCTGAGAGGAATTTACTAGATACAATCCAAAAAATTGATTCTATTGCTCGAGAGGAATTTCAAAAAACATTTGAAAATATACGTGGAAATTTTGAAAAATTATTTATGATGTTTTTTGAAGGGGGGCGTGGATCTTTAAGGCTTGAAGGAGACCCAGATCCCCTTGAAGCAAGTATTGGTATACAAGCACAACCGCCAGGAAAGCGAAATCAGTCGCTGCGTCAACTTTCTGCCGGAGAGAAAACACTAACTGCAATAGCATTATTGTTTTCGATATACCAGGTGAAACCAAGTCCTTATTGTATTCTCGATGAAGTTGATGCTCCACTTGATGATGTCAACATAGGAAAATTTACCCGTGTTCTTAATAATTTTTCAGGAGATACCCAATTCATAGTAGTGACGCATAACAAATTGACTATGGAATCAGCGAACTTCCTCTACGGTGTCACCATGGAGAATAAAGGTGTTTCGCAACTCGTTTCTGTAAAGTTGGACTAAATTAATAATTTTCTAATCTTTTTATATGTCCGGGCATAGTAAATGGTCCACGATTAAGCGTAAAAAAGCCGCGATTGATGCGAAGCGTGGTAAAATATTTACAACACTAATAAAGGAAATTACAATAGCTGCACGTGCGGGCGGGGGTGATCCTGGTTCAAATCCGCGATTACGACACGCCATTAGTAATGCACGTGATGCGAATATGCCCCAGGACAATATCAAGAAAGCTATTATGAAAGGGACGGGGGAACTACCAGGAACGACTTATGATGAGTATTCATATGAAGGATTCGGTCCTGGTGGTGTAGCATTATTTATGGAAGTATTAACAGATAATAAAAATAGAACTGTAGCAGATATTAGACACTTAATCACAAAATACGGAGGTAATCTTGGAGAAAATGGAAGTGTCGCATGGATGTTTGATAAAAAGGGACAGATTGTATTAAAAAGGGACGATCAAGATGAAAACACACTTTTTGAAGATGCAATTGATGCTGGTGCCGAAGATTTTGAAGCAGTTCATGATGCGTTTATTATAACAACTGATCCTGCAGATATTATGTCTGTCCGCAGTGTTATAGAAAATAAAGGATATTTTGTTGAATCTTCCAAGGTTGAAATGCTACCAAAAAATCTTCACAGAATTAATGATGAAAATTCTGAGAAGGCCATATCGCTATTGAATGAAATTGAGGATCATGATGATATTAAATCTATTTATACAAATTTTGAACCAGCTGATTAATTAATGCGTGTAATTGGTGTTGATCCAGGGCTTGCGGTAACAGGATTTGGTATTATTGATAAAATAAATAATGCGATTTCAGCTCATAGTTATGGAACGATTTGTCCACCAAAAGGTGTGCAATTAGCAGATAGATTAGGCTATCTATTTGATGAAATAACTATCTTAATCGATAAGTACAAACCAGAAATATTGGCAATTGAAGATACTTTTTATCATAAGAATTTTAAATCTGCTATGCTGCTAGGCCAGGCCAGAGGAACAATTATCCTTGCTGGTTTTAAGAAAAATATACCATGTGTGGAATATGCCCCGAAAAAAATTAAAAAATCTGTGGTAGGTAATGGCAATGCAACTAAGGAACAAGTGCAATACATGGTGAAAAATATTTTGCAGTTAGACAAACTGCCCAAACCTTTAGACTCGTCGGATGCATTGGCAATAGGCTTGTGTTATTTAAACCAGAATAGTTGGTCTTAAATTTTGATTGATTCTATAAAAGGAACACTAGTTAAAAAGAACCCCACATCAGTTATAATAGATATTGGCGGAATAAGACTGGGAATTCCTATTACACTGGCAACATTTGAGAAAATCCCCGACCCAAACCATGCTGTTGAATTACTGACTTATTTACATGTGCGAGAAGATATTATGGAATTGTATGGGTTTTATGATGACCATGAAAGGGATGTATTCATGCAACTCAATTCAATTAGTGGAATTGGTCCCAGGTCTGCTATGAATATTCTTTCGGGCACAAATCCCATAGAGTTCAAGAAAAAAATAATTGATAGTGATGTTGCATCATTGACATCAATCCCCGGCATTGGTACAAAGACTGCAAAAAGAATAATTGTGGAATTGAAAGATAAATTCACCGATCAAGACACAGGTAGTGATTTAGATTTTCTATTGGAATCAAGTGATAAGGATAAGATTGATGATGTGACAAAAGTATTAATTTCACTGGGATACAAACCCAGTGCAATTAATCAAGTTATCAAAAAATTGGTTGCTAAGGATGGCCTTGATGAAAATATAGAGGATATAATAAAAGGGGCCTTGAAGCTACTGTGAGCGGCGATCCAAATAAAATCGGTCAATCTTTCATATATTGAATAATTATTATTTACAATTCCTTCATTAAATGGAAATATTATGAAGCGTACTATTCTTTATGACAAACATATTGGCTTTAATGCGAAAATGATCCCATTCGCAGGGTTTACAATGCCGTTACAATATACTGGAATAACCGATGAACATAATGCAGTAAGATCATCTGCTGGCATATTTGATGTAAGTCATATGGGACAATTCACAATTTCTGGTAATGATGCTGAAAATTTTTTGCAATTATTGACAACTAATGATATTAAAAAGTTATCTAATGGTCAGGCGCAATATTCAACAATGTGTTTAGAGGACGGTGGAATAATTGATGACTTTGTTATTTATCGCTTTGAGGATCATTATATGATGGTGGTAAATGCAGCAAATATTGAAAGTGATTTTCAGTGGATTTCAAATAACATAAAGGGAGATGTTACTTTAAAGGATATAAGTGAAGAAACTAATCTAATTGCAGTCCAGGGGCCTAAATCTGTTGAACTACTTGATAGAATCACTGACTATAATTTGTCCGAATTAAAATTCTATCACTTTATCAAAACTAATGTTGCTGGTTATCCGGTAGTCTTATCAAGGACAGGATATACAGGTGAACTTGGTTTTGAAATATATGGAAATGATGAATCAATTCCAGCTATATGGGATAAATTATTTGATACACAGGAAGTGCAGGTATTGCCAATTGGTCTGGGTGCGAGAGACACACTCCGGATGGAAATGAAATATGCGCTATACGGTACGGACATTAATCAAGCGACTACACCTATTGAGGCGGGGCTTAGATGGATCACAAAATTTGACAAAGGTGCATTTATTGGCCGGGAATCACTAATGGATGAAAATGTTGACCATAAAAAAAGATTGATTTGTTTTGAAATGATGGAACGAGCAGTCCCGCGGAAAAATTATGATATTTTTTCAAATAGAAAACAGATTGGAAGGGTTACAAGTGGTTCTCAATCACCATCATTGAATAAAGGAATAGGATTGGGTTATGTAGAGATGGGATATGCGAACCCGGGTACCAAAATAGATATCAATATTCGCGGTCGCAAAAAGTCTGCAACTATCATGGAACCGCCTTTATACAAGCAAGGTACAGTATAATTATAGCCAGAATATAATAGCTAAATTATCTTAATAATGAATAAAGCCAAGAATAGTAAAAGTAGAACGATCCTTGTCACGGGTGGTGCAGGATTTATCGGATCTCTTCTCATTGATAATTTGCTTAAAAAAGGTGAAAATATTGTATGCATAGATAATTTGAATGAGTTCTATAACCCCAGTATCAAAAAGCTTAATCAGGTGGATCATTACAAGTATGATCATTTCGAATTTTATGAAGGAGATATTCTTGATGAAGGACTTGTAAAATCAATTTTCAAAAAACACGATATTGAAATAGTCATTCATTTGGCGGCTATGGCTGGCGTGCGGCCATCAATCAGTAACCCCTCGCTTTATACAGAAGTGAATATAATAGGTACTCGGATCATTCTAGATGCCATGGTAGAATCAAATGTAGAAAGACTGATTTTTGCTTCATCTTCATCCGTCTACGGAAACAATAGGAAAATTCCATTCTGTGAAGATGATTCTGTTGATCTCCCAATTTCACCTTACGCAGCGACAAAAAAAATGGGTGAACTTCTCTGTCACGCTTATCATCATGTCCACGGGCTAAATATTTCTCTGTTGCGTTTCTTTACTGTTTACGGTCCACGACAACGTCCTGAAATGGCAATACATCAGTTTGTGAGAAATGCTCTAAAAGGTGAACCAATAATTATCTTTGGTAATGGCTCGACAGCAAGAGATTATACTTACATAGATGATATAATTGATGGTATAATTCAATCTGTTGATACTGATGATAGGTATATGATTTACAACCTCGGAAATTCTGAACCAATTAAATTATCAAACCTCATCTCAATAATCGCTGAAATAACGGGTATCGATCTTGTTATTGAATATCAAGAAATTCCAAAAGGTGATGTAATACAGACTTATGCAAACATAAATCGTGCTCAGAACAATTTAAAATACGATCCGATGACAGGAATAAAGGATGGTATCTCTAAATTTGTAAAATGGTATGTATCAATGAAAAATACTTATAAGGATGTATACTGATGAAAGAACGCCGTTTTGAGATACTAGGAATCCTATGTATAGCAACTTCATTTCTAGCGCTAATCAGTATGGTTGGTTACAGTCCATATGAAGACCCTGGAATATCTCCTAATGTAAAAGTTGAAAACCCCATGGGAATTCTGGGAGTATTTATAGCCTATTTTTTCATCAAATTTTCTTTTGGTTACAGTTCATTTTTATTACCCGTATTGGGCAGTGTTTGGGGGTGGTGGTTTTTTAGTAAAAGAGAAGCATCTGTACTTAGTCGAATTAGCGGATATTTGCTAGGTGCGATGCTATTAATATCCGTTACCTTGGGATTGTTTGAAATTGGTATGTACTCCAGTTCGGGGATTGAATTTAATTACAGTGGGCTAATCGGCGGCAATTTAGCCAATTTTTTAGTTAGTTTTTTTGGAATGATCGGTTCGTCCATAATCATACTGACGAGTTGGCTTGTATTGATACGAGGATATTTTTCATGGAGCTTTTATGGACCATTTGATTCCTTAACAAATTTCATTAAGAAAAGAAAAGAAGACCAAAAATTAGTTTCCGTTGAACAAGCGTCTGAAAAAGAAAAACGCCAACATACTTTGGATTTGATGCAAAAAATTGAAGAAAAGCAAGAACAAGATGTGATAGTCAAGGAAAATGATATAGAAACTACTGGGGATGATTTAAAAGGAAGCGGAGAAATAGGCACGAATCCAGAACCGTTGGAAAAACCAAGTGAAGAAATCTTCAATGCTACTGGTTCGACCTCTGGTTTTTCCTCTGTACTTGTTCCGGAAGATAGCCTTTATGATGAGAAAAAAAATATTGATGATATTAAAGATATTGTTGTTGAAGAAGAAAACCCGCAGGATCTAGAAACTACAGAACCATCTGAATCAAATGATGAGAATATTGAAGTAGGCGAAGTTGTTACGGAAGAGGAAGTAAATATTGACGAATTAGAAGCCAGGAAGGTTCCTAAGAGAAAATATCAATTACCCAGCAGTGATTTGTTGGAAATACCTGTTAAGGTACAAGATGGTATGTCAAAGGATGAACTGGTTGAAAGGGCCAACTTTTTAACTCAAAGTTTGGAAACCTTCGGTGTAGTTGGCAAAGTTGTTAATGTAAGTCCGGGACCCGTTATCACCCTATTTGAAGTAGAACCAGCGGAAGGGGTAAGGGTTAACAAATTTGTGCAGTTATCTGATGATTTAGCTAGAGTGATGGAAGCTAGCCGAGTAAGGGTAATTGCACCAATACCCGGTAAATCATCCGTGGGCATTGAAATTCCTAATCGAAATCCAGATACTGTATATTTTCGTTCCATCATTAATTCAGAAAAGTTTGCTGAATCAGATAGTGAATTGAGTCTTGCTATTGGTAAAACAACTTCTGGTGAAATTTCTACTTTGGACTTAGTTAAAATGCCCCATTTACTAATCGCTGGTACTACCGGTTCTGGTAAGTCCGTTTGTTTGAATACAATTATTTGTAGTCTGCTTTACCGCGCGAATCCAGACGAATTGAAATTTGTCATTATTGATCCAAAAAAGGTTGAGATGACTCTATATAAAGGACTAAAAGGCTACCACCTGTTAGGTATGGAAGATTTTGATGAGTCAATTGTAACAAAGCCTGAAAATGCAACCTTAGCGCTACGTGCAGTTGAAAAAGAAATGGGTAGCAGATATGATACTTTGGCGGAAGCAGTTGTGCGTAATATTCAAGAATATAATAGCAAGATGGAAGCCGAGGGTGAACCAATAATGCCATATATCGTTGTGGTGGTGGATGAATTAGCAGATTTAATGATGTTAAATGCTAAGGAAGTAGAACAACCAATCGCGCGCTTAGCGCAATTAGCTCGTGCAGTTGGAATTCATCTGGTAATTGCTACACAAAGACCTTCTGTAGATGTTATAACCGGCTTGATAAAGGCAAACTTTCCTTCAAGAATTGCATTTCAAGTAGCAACTAAAATTGATTCACGAACGATTATTGATACTTCTGGATCGGAAAAACTCATTGGCAGAGGGGATATGCTATATCTAGGATCTGGTTCATCTGAACTGGTTAGGTTACACAACGCATTTCTTTCAATAGGTGAAATAGAAGCAATTATGGATCATATAAAATCCCAGCCTCAAACCGATGAACTTGTATTGGAATCAGTTAGAGAACAATCAACATTGGATGATGATTCGGGAGAAATAGGTGAAGGCGATGACGAGTTATTAAATGAAGCAATCAAACTTGTGGTTATTCACCAACAGGGGTCGATATCGCTTATTCAGCGGCGAATGAAGGTAGGATATTCCCGTGCAGCTCGATTAATCGACCGCATGGAACAACTTGGTATAGTTGGGCCATTTACTGGTAGTAAAGCACGTGAAGTAATGGTTGATGAAACTTATCTGCAGATGATTGACGATTAATTAATATATGACTTCTAGTTTATTGGTAATCCTTTTTTTGGCGCTGCCGCTTCAAAAGGATGCAAACAAAAAATATCTTGATTATTTATCCAGCGCATTGACTGACCATAATGGTATTGAAATGAAAATTAAATGGTCGCAGGTTGATGGTGAAAATGTATTGAGTGAAGTTGGTGTAATTGAATCGCTTGGAAATAACAAATATTTCCTAAGTACAAAGGATCAATCAATAAAAGTTGATAACGATCTGATTATAACATATTACAAAACAGATGAAAGTAAAATAATCTATGATACAATGATTGATGGCAGTTATGATATTTTTGATTTTTTATCGGGTAACTTTTCTGGTTTTACCATTAATAATTCCAGTGCTAATCGGGAAACAATTCAGCTGGATTATACATTAAATGAATTACACATATCTGGGAAGATTTGGATAAAACAAAAAACATTTAAACCAGTAAAATTTACAATTGGACAGAACCCAGACAGGCTCGAGCAATATATTGAAGTTGAAATAACTGACTATCAACCAATTTTGGATGGTTCTCGATTTGATTTATTTGCGCCAAAAGCAAAAGAAGTAATTGATTTACGTGAATAGATCTATCAAATTTATTCTAGGGGTTTTAATTAGCATTATTGGGCTTTATTATGCATTTAGGCAAATCAACTTTTGGGAATTATGGGTAAGCCTAAAGAATGTGAATTTTGTTTTGATCACCATAGCTATTGTTATTCTATTATTAAGCAATGTTATAAGAGCCTGGCGGTGGCAAATTTTAGTTAAACCAATAAATGATGTTTCATTTGAACCTGCTTTTTCATCAATAATGATTGGATATTTCGGTAATTCTGTTCTTCCGTTTCGAATGGGAGAGTTTTTACGAGCGTATGTTGTGGCAGATAAAA
>Ga0208522_1002464_pt1 | contig 11112 bp, 7 predicted proteins | sample ETNtaG_25_FD_185763 | JGI IMG/M metagenome (GOLD analysis project Ga0208522, IMG submission 185763) | Marine microbial and viral communities from oxygen minimum zone, Eastern Pacific Ocean - ETNP201302SV86 (SPAdes) (version 2) | ecosystem: Environmental > Aquatic > Marine > Oceanic ... | reverse complement strand
TAAAGTGGATTATTTTATACTAGCTACACACCATCGTAATGATGATAAAATTACCTGCGAAGCCTTGAAAAAGGGCATATCCTACGTAGGTGTAGTTGCTAGCAAAAAGAAAACGGGAATTATTACTGAATATTTGTTGAAAAACGATATATCTGCAGCTGATATGAAACGATTTCATGCGCCAACCGGTCTGGATTTGAAATCAAAATCTGCAGAGGAAATTGCGTTAAGTATATTATCTGAAATTGTCATGTTGAAAAATGGTGGTACAGGTGAGCCTATGCGCGACTTGGAAAATTCTGATTAATCTATAAATGGAGTTTAATCAACGATTAGTTATGCTTAGCGTATTTCATCTAAGTCCTTAGTGATGTCCAAACCAATTTATCTGGATAACCAAGCTACGACACCCTTGGACCCAGCGGTCCTTGAATCCATGTTACCATATTTTAATGATCAGTATGGTAACGCAGCCAGTATACATCATTCTTTTGGCCACGAAGCAAAAGAGGCGGTGGAAAAATCGAGGAAAATTATCGCCAAGGAGTTAAACGCCAGCGCAAGGGAAATCGTATTTACAAGTGGCGCAACAGAATCAATCAATTTGGCAATAAAGGGTGTATCCGAGAAGTTGAAGGCGAAAGGCAGGCACATTATAACACAGGCCACAGAACACAATGCTGTGTTGGATACTTGTTCAGCATTGGAGAAAAGAGGCTGGGAAATTACAAAATTACCTGTACAACAGAATGGTCTCATAGATCCGAAGATTATCAAAGATGCAATTCGTAAGGACACTGTTTTAGTGACAATTATGCATGCGAATAATGAAATTGGCGTAATACAACACGTTCGACAAATTGGCAATATTTGTAAAAAAAATGATGTTTATTTCATGGTTGATGCATCTCAATCATTTGCTAAGATATCGATTGATGTCCAAGAGATTAATATTGATCTATTAGCATTTACTGCACACAAGATCTATGGCCCGAAAGGCGTTGGTGCACTTTTCATTAAAAAGAAAAACCCTCCAGTAGAACTAGAACTGCAAATGGATGGTGGGGGACACGAACGTGGATTCCGATCCGGAACCCTTCCTGTGGCACTTATCGTTGGATTTGGGAAAGCTGTTAAACTTTGTTCACAAAATCGGGATTCTGAGAATAAACGTCTAAAACAATATCGCGATCAACTCATTGATAATATTATGTCGGCGCATACTGATGTTATTTTAAATGGCAGCAGGGATCAAAGGTTGTCAAATAATTTAAATCTTTGTTTTCCTGGCCTAGAAGCTGAGACGCTAATTATGAATATGAAAAATATTGCTTGTTCTACTGGGTCTGCCTGCACCAGCTCATCTTTGGAACCTTCCCATGTAATCACAGCATTGGGTTATGATGCTGAACTAGCCCATACAGCGATACGCTTTAGCGTTGGTAGATTTAATAATGCAGATGAAATCGATACCGCAGGTAAAATAATAATTAATGCAGCTTTTGCTTCTAAGAAGAAAAAAAGTAATTACCTTTAGAGAATTGATTGTCGTTCTTTAATCCATCTTTTAACTTGCACATAATATTATGACCAGTTTTTTATTATTTATAAATGGGGAAAAACGGGAGGTTAAAGTAGATGGTAGTACACCACTACTTTGGGTTTTACGTGATGAATTTAAACTAACTGGTACAAAATATGGTTGTGGACGCGGACTTTGTGGTGCCTGTACCGTGCATCTCGATGGTGAAGCAACCCGTTCTTGTATTACTGCCATCGAAAATGTTGCAGAAAGGGATATCACAACTATCGAGGGATTATCCAAGAACGGTGATCATCCGGTACAAAAAGCATGGGTTGCTGAAGATGTCCCACAGTGCGGTTATTGCCAGTCTGGTCAGATTATGACTGCAGTTTCATTATTAACTAGAAACACAGATCCGGATGGAGATGATGTCAATTCTGCCATGAGAATGAATATTTGTCGTTGCGGTACCTACAATCGTATCCGTAAAGGGATTTTTAACGCTGCAAAAGAAATGAAAAATGGTTAATAAAGTATTCATCAATCGTCGGGATTTTATTAAAACGATCTCAACCGCTGGTACAGGGCTAGCCATCGGTTTTTATTTACCATTTAAAAATAATCTTCAAGCCGCCGAATCAAAATCTACCATTGAATTTATACCAAATATTTGGGTGAGTGTGAACCCAGATAACCAGGTTACATTAACTGTCAGTGAGGCTGAAATGGGACAAGGTGTTTGGACATCGTTGCCGATGATTGTTGCTGAGGAAATGGAACTGGATTGGACAAAAGTTAAAGTGGTTCAAGCGCCGGTAGATGAATATTACTTTGGAAAATATGATATGGGTACTGGCGGTAGTGCTTCGGTACGAACATCTTGGGAAAAGTTGAGAAATGCTGGAGCGGTAGCTAAAGATATGTTACTTGAAGCGGCTGCCAGTGAATGGTCTGTAGCGAAGGATGAATGTAATGCTGACAGCGGATATATCACTCATCAACCGACAGGAAAGAAGCTTAGCTATGGTGAGCTTACACATAAGGCTGCAAGTATTGAAATCCCTGAAAGTGTTAAGCTAAAAGATCCCAAAAAGTTTCGCATTATTGGGACAGATTTGCCAAGAACGGATACTCCCTTAAAAGTAAATGGTACTGCCGTATATGCCATGGATGTAGACCTGCCAGGTATGGTTTATGCGTTTATCGAGCGCTGTCCATATTTTGGCGGGAAGATAAAATCCATAGATGATAGAGATGCGCGTAACATAAATGGAGTATTAGACATTTTTGAAATTGAAACTGGTATTGCTGTTGTCGGAGTTTCAACTTGGGCAGCTATGCAGGGAAGAAAAAAATTAAAAATCACTTGGGATAAAGGATCAAATAAATATCCAGATAGTAGTTCGATTTACAAGCTGTTCGAACAGCGAAGTAAGAAAAGAGGTTCTAAGGGTAGAAGCGATGGAAATGTAAAGAGAGCCTTAAAGAATGCAGACATAGTCGTTGATGCTGTTTATGAAGTTCCTTTTCAAGCACATGCGACAATGGAACCTATGAATTGTGTTGTAGACTATCGATCCGATCAATGTCAGGTTTGGGTGCCAACACAGTCTCCGAGAGATGCTCAAAAACGAGTAAGTGAAATGACTGGGATCCCAATTGATAAAGTAATAATCAATGTCACTTTTCTTGGTGGAGGTTTCGGCCGGCGCGCCTTTAATGATTTTGTTGAGGAAGGTCTTGAGGTTTCCATGCACATGAAAAAACCTGTCAAATTAATATGGACACGAGAAGATGACATGCAACACGATTACTATCGTCCAGCCAGTCGACACGGATTAAAAGCAGGCCTCATGAATAATGGTCAAACGATTGCCTGGTCTCACAGCGTTATAGCGCCATCAATTCTTTTCGGGCAAATGTTCAAATACCCAATTCCATTTAAAGATAAATTAGATGTAGTAGCACTGGCAGGGGCAAAGGAAGTGGCTTATGAAATACCCAATATCAATGTGGAATACAAATCAGCAAATACAAATATCCCGATTGGCTGGTGGCGTTCGGTCTATGATTCTCAAAATGCTTATGCAAATGAATCCTTTGTTGATGAGCTTGCTCAAACTCTAAATGTTGATCCTGTTAAATATCGTTTGAAACTGTTAAAAAGATCACCGCGACATACTGAAGTTTTGCAACTGGCAGCTGAAGAAGCCGGTTGGGGTAAAGCTATTGAAAAAGATCATTACCAGGGTGTTTCTTGCCATGCATCATTCGGGACCTATGTGGCTGAGGTAGCTGAAGTTTCTGTTGATGATGAAGGCGTTGTTCATGTCCATCGGGTAGTATGTGCAGTCGACTGTGGCCAGGCAGTGAGTCCTACTACAATCAGAGCACAGATGGAGGGATCTATTGTATATGGATTATCAGCAACATTGAATGGAGAGATTACGATTGAAGATGGAACAGTAAAACAGACTAATTTTCACGAATTTGAAGTCCTTAGAATGGATCAAATGCCAAAAATTGATGTGCATATAATTAATAGCTCTGAAGCACCAAGTGGTGTTGGAGAGCCAGGTTTACCTCCTATAGCGCCTGCAGTTGCAAACGCGGTTTTTGCTGCAACTGGTATTCGAGTACGTAAACTTCCATTAAAACCAGAAGATTTACGCTCTTAATAATTAGTCAATTTCACTTTAAATAATAATAGTGAAGTTGGGATAGTTCATATTATGGTATTCTAACTATGAAAAAAACTGTCTCTGGTTTTAGTTCTATTACTGCAGCCTTAAAGATTGCCTCAAAAGTTGGATTTGGGAATTTCTATCAATCGATTACTTCACGAAACACCTGCAAAACCTGTGCACTTGGTATGGGTGGGCAAAAAGGTGGAATGACCAATGAAGTATCCAATTTCCCTGAAATATGCAAGAAAAGTATCCAAGCCCAACTGACTGACATTCAAAAAGCGATACCTGAATCCTACTTTAAAGAAAATACTATCGATGATTTCAAACGGATCACCCCAAGAAAACTGGAAAGATGTGGTCGGTTGAATACACCATTGTACAAAAAAAAATTGAGTAACCATTACACACCAATTAGCTGGAACAAAGCTTTGGAAAAGATAATTATTACTTTGCAGCAAACAGATCCAGAGAAAACATTTTTTTATAGTTCTGGCAGATCATCCAATGAAGCAGCATTTCTCTTACAATTATTTGTAAGAGCCTATGGCACAAATAACATTAACAATTGCTCATACTATTGCCATCAGGCTTCTGGGGTCGGACTTAGCGCTACCATCGGCAGTGGGACTGCAACTGTAGTTTTAGAAGATTTACGTAAGTCTGATATGATTTGGGTTATCGGATCTAATCCATCTTCAAATCATCCTCGGTTACTTAAGGAACTGCTACACTGCCGCAGGCGGGGAGGTAAAGTGATTATTGTTAATCCAATAAAAGAGCCCGGCCTGGTTCGATTTAACGTCCCCAGTGATTGGAAATCAATGCTTTTTGGCGATAATCAAATTGCCACAGATTTTGTGCAGCCGAATATCGGTGGTGACATTGCATTATTTAAGGGAATTGCAAAAGTGCTAATCGAAAGTGAAAATATTGATATGGAATTTATCGAGCACCATACATCAGGTTACCACAGTTACTCACAAGATATCATGGAAACTTCATGGGCAGATATAACAAAATCATCTGGTATTGATCGAGGACAGATTGGCCACCTTGCTGATCTATATCTATCTGCTGAAAATGTTATCTTTAGCTGGGCTATGGGAATCACGCATCATGATCATGGGGTAGAAAATGTCGAATCAATTGTAAATCTTGCTCTCCTCAGAGGTATGATAGGGAAGAAAAATGCTGGTCTTTTACCCTTAAGGGGTCACTCAAATGTACAGGGAGTTGGTTCTATGGGGGTTACCCCAGCCTTGAAGGATACTGTTTTGAAAAAACTCGAAAAAGAGATGGGATTTATAGTACCAGAAGCAAATGGTTTAGATACAATGGGATGTATTGAATCAGCACATAAAGGTGAGATGGATTTCGCATTTTTAATGGGCGGTAACCTTTATGCTGCTACACCGGATTCACGATATACTAAGCAAGCCCTAAGCAATGTACCATTTAAGGTTTTTCTAACCACTACCTTAAACCAAAGTCATTTTATTGGTGTTGGTGAGGAAACCATTATATTACCTGTAGCAGCGCGGGATGAAGAGAAACAACCAACCACCCAGGAATCCATGTTTAATTTTGTACGTATGAGCGATGGCGGTATCGTCAGATTAAATAATGTTAGGTCTGAAATAGATATTATTGCAACTATAGCAGCGGGGACGCTAGGAAACGATAAGATTGATTTTTTATCCTTCAAAAAACATATCAATATTCGCGATGCAATTGGACAGATTATACCAGGGTTTGAGAATATTAAGGAAATTGATGATACCAAAAATGAATTTCAAATCGGCAATAGAACCTTTCATAATCCAGAGTTTGCTACAGCAAATGGGAAAGCTAATTTCAAAAAAATAAATATTCCTCCAGCGAAGGGAAAAAACGGGCAATTCAAAATGGCCAGTATCCGCAGTGAAGGTCAGTTTAATACCATTGTTTATGAGGAATCAGATACTTTTCGAGACATTAATGAACGTTGGGTAGTGCTGATGAATAAAACCGATATTCAAAAACTCGGATTATACCAAGGTGATGTAGTGGATCTTCATAGTGCAACAGGAAAAATGGAAGCAGTCAAAATACAGTCATTTGATATTGCTGAAGGAAATGTAGCAACTTATTTCCCTGAAGCAAATAAATTAATATCCACAGCTATTGATCACCGTAGCAAAACACCCAGTTTTAAATCTACGGCAATAACCATTTCGCTTGGGCATAGTTGTTAGTTGGATATTTTCGTATTTATTTAGGTATGGTATTCAAAGAAGCAACAGTTTCATAATCTTCCGGTGTGTTCATATTGAAAAAAGCATCCTTATCCGATTCCATTGTGATTATAGTGAAATTTTCAGTTTTAATTAAGCTTTGCAAACTAAAATCTTCATTTTTAAGTCTAGAACTCAATAGTGACATTAATCGACGGTTATAAAAACCAGCTAACGGTTCTAATCCTTTACTGGTTTTGGGTATAACGCCATTACTATCATTATGTTTTTTTTGCCATAGTTGTTTAATAACTGTTCCGGTGATAAGCGGTAAATCACAAGATAATATCAAATTCCATTCACTACGAGTGTGTTGTAATGCTGTATATAAACCATTAAATGGTGCCCGCATATTCAATTTGTCTGTGATAAAAGGTTTATCCAGATCAATATGCTGATTCTTACCGACAACCCACCTAGAGTCAAAATTGCTACATTTTTCCCAAAGGTGATCTAAAACAGGTTTCCCATCAATTTGAACCTTCCATTTTTGGGATCCAAAGCGTTGGCTTTGGCCACCAATGAGAATGTATGCTGATGCATTGATCATAGTATAAACGATTGCTAGAGTGAATTAAATTTTCTGGTATATTGGTCAATAATTTCCAATGTGGTCGAATCAGTGTCATACACTGAATACCAGCCTTGATGTTCGTGGGGTGGATCTCCAGTGAAATCATCACCTGTGTGCCAGATCGCTTCTGGCTCGCGAGGCCGGCCCATACCGCCCCAGGCCCAGAAATTCAACCCTGCTATTGGCGACCCAGCTCCTGCTTTATCCAGGATATGAGTAAATATTTGATTGTAGTATTCATCACGTAGTGTAACAAATCCTGTGACAGCATGATCATTATTATCTCGAGATATACCAAATTCTTCTAGGACAACAGGTTTATTCAACTTTTCAGCTAATAATGCATGTTCATTTATATAAGCAGTAGCCTTTTCGATAGCAGGGGATAATGATTCTTTATCATAAGGGTCAAACCAACCCCAATTCTGTACCCACACGTGAATAGTTGTATAATCGATATAACTGCTTTCATGATCCACCAAGAAATCATTTCCTGAGGAAGGATGGGCAGTGGCGCCTTCACTGCCTATAGTGATCAGGTGGCTCGAATCCATCGATTTGATATATTTTGCTGTATTGTTGATCCACCGTGTGAAATCTTCGCGATTATTGATTCCTCGCGGTTCATTCCCAAGTTGCCATGTCATGATCGTCGGATCATCCCGGTATAATTTACCAGTATATGGATTCTCTCGTAAAATGATGAAACGTAAATGGTTGAAAAAATCAGTAACGGCATTTTCATTCGAATAAAAGGATGCAGTGTATTCCTGATAGGATTGCCAGTCGCCATCACCGGAAATCGGCGGGTAAGGAATTTTTGAACTATCCTGCCAGGATACATATTGGGCCATACCGCCAGACCAGGGCCAGAAATTATTCATACACATGATGGCCGTCATATCCCGTTTGCCCATTTCTGACAGAAGAAAATCCAAACCATCCAATACTTCTTCATTATATTCTCCAGGAGCTATTTGTAGAGCGGGCCGCATTCGCCACGGTTCTGTATCCGGGCCTTCGCTGGCTCCCATAACGCGGAGGTTTTTAACACCAATTTTGTTTAGATGATCGAGTTCACGCAGCAATCGCTCTCTGTCTCCTCCTGGGCCCAGGGATCCAAGATTCATACCGTACCAAAAATTGGTTCCCAGGAAATAATATGGTTTACCATTTCGAAAAAAGTGTTTATCGACAACATTGATAAAATTTTGACCTTGTTCCATTGCATCTTGAGACATGAGTAATTCTCCAAAGAATATGATTATGATGAATATTGCCTTCTTCATTAATAATTCAAAATCACTATAAATCTTGAATTAATTTATTTCACTCCGACTATAATAAATACAAATTTAGATAATTTGGATATAAATTGGTTTGTGGATTTGGGGAGGCTACAATAATATTATTATCATCTAATACCCTCATAAATTGTATTAATAGCCTACATAGATGACCATCCATCCTATAGATATAACAATCCTTGTTTTATACTTGATCGCGGTTGTATCGATGGGGATTTACTTAACCACGCGCGCTTCCCAGAACCTCGACACATATTTTCTTGCTGGTAGATCAGTTCCTTGGTATATACTTGGCGTGTCAAACTCTTCATCGATGTTTGATATTACCGGAACCATGTGGCTAGTACTTATGTTCTTGGTATATGGGGTAAAGGGTGCATGGATACCATGGATTTGGCCTACTTTTAATCAAATATTTCTAATGGTCTACCTTTCCATATGGATCCGTAGATCCAACGTACTTACTGGATCTGAATGGATAACCACTCGCTTTGGTAATGGTAAGGGATCCGAACTATCAAGGATAAGTGTTTTGGTATTCGCTATGGTCAGTGTGATTGGTTTTCTGGCCTATGCATTTCAAGGGATTGGCAAGTTTGCCAGTGTATTTTTTCCATTTGATATATCCCCTGAGCTATATGCGATAACTTTTATGGGCATAACTACAATTTATGTTGTGCTTGGCGGTATGTACAGTGTCGTCTTTACAGATCTGATTCAATTTACGCTATTAACTATCGTATCGTTTGTAATTGGCTTTATTGCCTTTACCAGAGTTACGCCAGAAGCGCTCCATGCCGTCATACCGAATGGTTGGCTAGATCTGGCTTTCACCTGGGAATTGGATCTTGATTGGAACGACCTGATCCCAGCGGCCAATAACCAGATTATGGCCGATGGTTGGAATCTTTTTACCATCTTTTTCATGATGATGATATTCAAAGGTATTTTAATCAGTTTAGCGGGCCCAACACCGGGGTATGACATGCAGAGAATTTTAGCAGCAAAGACACCCCGTGAAGCAGGTCTTATGAGTGCTATTGTATCTGTTTGCCAGATTCCGCGCTGGTTTATGATCGTTGGTATTACTACTCTGGCCCTCGTTTATTTTAGTAATGATCTTATAGCTATGGGTGATAATGTGGATTTTGAATTGGTACTACCATGGGTGATCAGTGAATTTTTACCTGTTGGATTGGTGGGTTTTGTTTTAGCTGGAATGCTGGCTGCTTTTATGTCAACGTTTGATTCTACTGTCAATGCCGGCGCAGCTTATCTGGTCAACGATGTTTACAAGCGCTATTTCAACCCCAACGCACCTACGGATGTATATATTAAAGCCAGTTATATCGCTTCTTTTTTGATTGTAGCTGTTGGAATAGCCTTTGGTTTTATGTCTGAATCTGTGAATAGTGTCACTCAGTGGATTGTATCCGGGTTATTTGGCGGTTACACAGCCCCGAATATTCTTAAATGGCATTGGTGGCGCTTTAATGGTTTTGGCTATTTCTATGGCATGATTGCTGGTGTTTTGGCAGCGCTAATAATGCCCATGGCTTTACCAGAACTGTCTCCGTTGAACGCTTTCCCCTTCATTTTAATTTTATCAGGTATTGCTGGGATTAGCGGCAGTCTTATGACAGCGCCAGATGATGATAAAACACTAGAGGAATTCTATAAAAATGTACGCCCTTGGGGTTTTTGGAAACCAATCTTGAATAAAATACAATCCAGTGATCCGAATGTTAGAAAAAATGATAAATTTTACAGAGATATGTTCAATATCTTTATTGGTATGGTTTGGCAAATTAATATGGTCCTGGTACCTATATATCTACTAGTATATGAGTACACTGCTTTTACCGTATCCTTGATATTGGTGATTGGCACAACGCTTATACTCAAAAAGAATTGGTATGATAAACTCGACCCCGTATTTTGATTAACCAAGGAAACAGGATCTGTAAGAATTGAAAGACAATAAAATAGCCATTGGTATAGTAGGCTGTGGCAACATAGCTGAAACATATTTAGAACAGATCACGAATTATAATAATGTCCATTTAGTTGGACTTACAGATATTGTCTCTGAACGTGCCCAGGAACTGGCTGCTACTTACAACTGCGCAGTGTATCCCGATCTCGGGACAATGGTTGCAGATGAAAAGATCGATTTGGTGGTTAATCTTACAATTCACCATGTCCATGCGGAAATTATCGAACAAATTCTTCAAGCTGGAAAACACGTGTATACAGAAAAACCTTTAGCAATGAACTATAAGGATGCTAAACGCCTTGTTGATTTAGCCGAAAAAAAGAATTTGCGTTTGAGCAGTGCTCCAATTACCTATATGGGGGAAGCCCAGCAAACTGCAGCTCAGAAAATAGCATCAGGTATTTTAGGGAAAATCAGACTGGTATACGCCGAAATAAATCATGATAGAATTGAGACATGGCATCCAAATCCAATACCGTTTTTTGATGTGGGCGTTCTTTGGGATGTGGGTATTTATGCATTGACAGTCTGTACAGCGCTCATGGGGTCTGTCAAACGTGTCACTGGTTATGGCAAAGTGATTGTACCGACACGTAGAACATTGGGCGGAGAATCGTTCAAGGTTACTACGCCTGATTTTATTCTCGCCTTAATAGAACTCCAAAATGGTGGATTGCTGCGGTTAACCTGCAATTTTTACGCCAATGATTCCAAACAAGATCATGCAATCGAGATTCATGGAGATGG
>Ga0208522_1002463_pt1 | contig 11117 bp, 13 predicted proteins | sample ETNtaG_25_FD_185763 | JGI IMG/M metagenome (GOLD analysis project Ga0208522, IMG submission 185763) | Marine microbial and viral communities from oxygen minimum zone, Eastern Pacific Ocean - ETNP201302SV86 (SPAdes) (version 2) | ecosystem: Environmental > Aquatic > Marine > Oceanic ... | reverse complement strand
CGATTATCAGTCGAACGCTCTAGCCAAGCTGAGCTACGAGCCCTCAGAAATTTTCTTGGATTTGGTCATTTAAGTTTGCTGTTATTTCCACTTGATTGAGCAACCAATGGAAGGCTCAAAATCTTTTTCAATTTTCACCCCATTGAGAAATTTTTCAATATTATTTATCATGACTTTTTCACTTACTGCAGCATCTGGATTCATAGCATCATCAATTCGTCCATGAAAGACTAATTTTCGATCAGAATCAAATAGGAATGGATCAGGTGTACATACGGCACCATATATTTTTGCAACATTTTGTGTTTCATCAACAAGATAATCAAAAGTAATACCCTTTTCAACCACAACAGTTTTCATACTCTCTAAACTATCATCTGGATATTTTTCAGAATCATTACTATTTATTCCAACTAATGAAATCTGATCTTTGAACTTTTGATGGATTTCTTTAATTGCTTCAATTTTGGCTTTTACATATGGACAATGATTACACATGAATATTACTAAGAGTCCTTTTTTATCATAGTCAGATAATGAATGTATTTTATCATCTATACCCTTTAGACTGAAATCAGGTGCTGAATCACCAGTTTTTAAAGAAACTTCAGATTCTAAAAGTACCATAAAAAACTGCTCAAAAATGCAAATAAAATCTTTACCAGAAGAAAGGCAACAATTAAAGTCTCAAAATTAACGAGTCAACAGAGGGCTTGTAGTTCAGACTGGTAGAATACTCGCCTTGCACGCGAGGGGTCCTGGGTTCAAATCCCAGCGAGTCCACTATTTTATATAAAAAAGAATACCGATCAATTGAAATTTTATGAATGTGAGATGGATTTAAATACCATTTCTATTGAAAAAGTAAACATGGCAGGTTATGAAGCCTCAATAGCAGTTTGGATTCCACTTATTGTAGGATTAGCACCAGGATTAGTTTACTGGTTTGCAATTACTGGAATGCGAAAAAGAAGATAATCTTCTAACAAACTCTTTTACTTATTTTCAATTTTTACTAGTACATCCTGTATAGGATTGTTTATTTTCAAACAAATTTATTAAAAATATGAAATTTACTCTTGTTACACTTGGAGGAACTTTTGATATTATTCATGCAGGGCATATGGCATTACTTGATAAGGGATTTTCTATATCAGATAAGACAATTATTGGTCTCACATCAGATGAATTGGCAAAAAAGAAAGGTAAAAAACCACTCAATAATTTTCAAACAAGATATTCAGCATTAGAATCACTATTACAAGAAAAATTTCCAAATTCTGTATTTGAAATTGCAAAATTAGACAATGATTTTGGTCCAGCTGCAGTTGAAGGAGATGTAGGTGCACTTGTAGTGAGTGAAGAAACAAGCAATAAGGGAGAACAACTTAACAAATTAAGATTAGACCAAAATAAGTCGCCAGTAGCCATAATTGTGGTTCCCATGATTTTAGCCAAAGATGGAAATCGTATATCCACAACTAGAATAAGAAATTCTGAGATTGACGCTCAAGGTAACACATGTTAATTGACAAAATACTTGTTAATGTTTGAGTTATTGGGATATAGCAAAAATTTTTAAAAATTTTTCATGTCAGTTACATCACAAATAATTAAAAAATTAAATAACGATATTACACAAATTCAAAAAGGTCTACAGCCTGATCAACTATCATTCTGGTATCAAAAAATAATCTCTGACACGAAGGATATGGCTCCTCCCTGGTTACAAGAAAAAATCAAAGTAAAACAAGATCCAATTCTCCCAATGAAATTTAATGTTGATATATCAAAAAGGGCAGTTAGATATCTAATGATCTGTATTGATAATAACTTACAACAAATGCCATATACTACACAACTCTATTTTCTTAAGGTTCAGGAAATAATGAGTCTAGAAATGGATAAGGCTTTAGTTTGATTATTCTTTAAAGATTTTAACAATAGCATCATCAGTTGCGGTATCTACTATTTTATGCTCTTTATCAACTATTGATTGGATAAAATCAATAAAAATATCAACCTGAACTTCATCTCTAAATAAAACACTGTGTGCAGATTTGTCTTTAATCGAAAAAACCACTTCATTATCAAATACATTCAAGACTTCTGTGATAAACGTCTCATGCCCATCTTTTACAAAAATTAAACTGGCAAGCTTTTGAGATTCATATTTGTCCTGACAGACAATACTTGTACTGATCAATCTTTTAGCAGATAATCATTGATGTTTTTTCTTGCCTCTTCCCTTTTTTGTTGATGTACAGACAAAAATGCATTAATTTTTTCAATAAGAATTGATTTCAATTCCCCAGTTAACATTTTACCTGACTTATAATCATCATAGATTTTTTTCAGTTTAGAATCATCGTGCTCAAAGAAAATTCTTAGATATTGATATGAAACATCAATGTCAGGATTTCCTCCAATCTTTCTATGTTCATCTATGTCTGGCTGCCCACCTGAAAATGCATATTTGTTAATTTTCTTTTTGACCACTTCAGGTGAATCTGTAGTAAAGATAGTATTTTTTTCATCTGAAGCAGACATTTTTCCACCAGGACCCAAAAGTGATGGAATCATAATATTATGAATTAATGCTGGTTTTGTTTTGTTAATTTTTGGAGCAATGTCACGTGTAATTCTAAAATGTGGATCTTGATCCACTCCCAAAGGAATCAGTACCTGTTTATCCTCAATGAAACATGGAGCCGATTGTAAAGACGTATAAAAAATCATTCCTAGATTTGTGTCATTAGTAAATCCAAATACGGCTTTTGTATTTGAGAAATTGATTTTTTTTGCAACTTGTGATGCAATAGGATACAAAGTTTTGATGTTTTTTGTATTAATAATGATCTTTGTTTTTTCTGGTTTGAATCCTAAAGCAATAAAATCTAGTGCGTTTTCTAACGCAAAATTTGTTGTTTGAGCAAGTGAAAGATCTTGCTTTGCAAAGAATTTTTCATCATCAGTTAATTGGAAATACATATTTACGTTGAATTTATCTTGAAGCCATTTTGAAAAGACCCATGGTACCAGGTGACCAATGTGGGTATGCCCAGAAGGTCCTCTTCCTGTATACAAAAAGAACTCCTCACCTTTTTCATAATTTTCTAGAATTAGGTTTAGATCCCTATGTGAAAAAAATATACCTCTTCTTAGCATAAAATGATCTTCACCTGTAATTTTTTGAAGTTTTAAAAGAAGTTCGTTTGAGATTTTTTGTGTTCCAAATCGTTTAATCAGTTTATCGTAATCTATATCACCTTCAACATGCCAAGGAGTTACAACAAATTCATCTGATGACATTTAGTTTGACTTAGGTTAAGCTTTAAAAAGTCTTTTTGGCACGTTGTACTGTTGTCGCAGGTTTTACATGATATAGAAAAAAAAATTATTGGGTCGTTACAAAAAAAATCGGGGCAAACCCCTGAGCAGCTTTCTGAATCAACCGAACTATCTATTGATCAAATTAGACGTGGTATTGAATGGCTTCGACTAAAGGAATTTGCACAGGTAAAGGAATCATCCAAAGTAGAAATTTCACTTGGGCAAAATGGAATTGATGCATTCAAGACTGGTTTACCAGAACGAAAACTAATGGATTTGATAAAAGATGGACCTAAGACTTTTGATGAGGTTAGAACAATACTTTCTGGTGCAGGTTTCAACGCTGCAATTGCTAATGCAAAAAAGAATGGTTGGGTTAAAATCGATAAAAATGAATCAGGCTCAAAAATTTCAGTAAAGGAAAAATCTATAGAGACTCCAGAAGAGAAATTAATTTCACTAATAGGGGAGAAATCAATTCCTGAAGAACAAATTGAAAATAAACTTGCACTCAAATTTTTGTTACAAAGACCAGATTACATAATACAAAACACTGAAAAATCAAAAACTGTTTCTCTAACTGACAAGGCATCAAATATTGATTCAACTATTTCTACCTCAGGAGCAATTGATGTAGAGGCGAATGTACCGATGGTTTTTGCAGCTAGGACACATCCACTGAAAGATACAATAGATGAAATACGAGAAATTTTTGTAAAACTTGGATTTTCAGAAATTCAAGGTACTTTGACTCAATCCAGTTTTTGGAATTTTGATGCATTATTTACACCACAGGATCACCCAGCCAGGGAATTACAAGATACGTTTTATCTTGAAAATATAAAATCAGAAAAACCTGCAACTCCTAAACAGATTAAACAAGTTTCAGCATCACATTCAGAAAATTGGAGATATAATTGGCAATTATCTGAATCACAAAAAATGGTCTTGCGTACGCATACAACTTGTGTTACCATCAAATATTTAGCTGAAAAAAAACCGGATGAGGCAAGAGTCTTTTCACTCGGTCGTGTATTTCGAAATGAAAAAGTAAGCTACAAACATCTTGTTGAGTTTAATCAGATTGAAGGAATTGTGGTTGGCAATAATACAACACTAAGAGATTTAATGGGAATACAAAAAGAATTTTACAAACAACTTGGTCTTACAAAAATCAAATTTTGGCCAACATTCTTTCCATATACTGAACCATCACTACAAACAATGGTGTATAATGAAAAACTTGGAAAATGGGTTGAACTGTTTGGCATGGGAATATTTAGATCAGAAGTTACAAGACCACTTGGAATCACAAAACCTGTTTTAGCATGGGGTGGTGGTATAGAAAGAATTGCGATGCTAAAGTATGATCTAGATGATGTTAGAGAATTTTACAATAATAATTTGAATTGGTTGAGGACTGTATAAAATGCCAGTAGTAGAGCTAGACCTTAATCGAATTAAAAAATTAATTTCTGGAAGTGTAACAAAGAAAAGGATTGTTGACTCTTTACCATACCTTGGTCTAGATATTGAATCACAAGATGGTGATAAAATTAGAATTGAATATAGTCCAAACCGACCTGACTATTCAACCGATTTTGGAATTGCGTTAGGACTAGAAGGTCTTTTAGGAATAAAAAAAGGCATCCAAAAAACAAATATCAAAAAATATGGTAAGTTTGAAATCAAAGTAGATCCATCTGTGAATAAAATCAGACCATTCGTTACTGGTATTATTGCGAGAAATGGAATAATTGATGATGAAACAATTAAACAATTAATGAACATGCAAGAAGATTTGCATTTTGGTATAGGTCGTAAGCGAAAAAAATCATCAATAGGCTTACATGATCTTGATAAAATTTCATTTCCATTAAACTACACAACATCAACACGTGAACATAGTTTTGTGCCTCTAAATTCTGAATCTAAGAATACAATTGAACAAATTTTAGCTGAAACAGAAGTTGGGAAAAACTATGGTTGGGTATTGGGCGACTCGAAAAAAGTGCCAATAATTTTAGATGCAGAAGAGAAAACAATCTCATTTCCACCAATTATCAATGCATCTGTAACTACCGTTACCACAAAGACCAAGAATATACTTGTAGAGGTCACTAGTTTAGACAAGGATGCGGCAGAAGATATGTTGTCTGTTGTGGTTGCAATATTACAGATGGCTGGATTTGAAATAACTCAATTAACAGTTTCAGGTAAAAAAAACTGTACACCAAAACTCAATTCAAGGATAATACAATATGATACAAAATTAACAGAACAAATTTTAGGATTAAATCTAACACCATCTGCTATTGTGTCAAGTTTAAAAAAATGTAGATTAGGCGCAATACAAAAAGGGAACAAAATACAATGTACAATTCCAAGATATAGATTTGATATATTTGGACCAATGGATATTGTAGAGGAAATTGCACTAGGATATGGAATTGAAAACATTGTACCAAAACTTTCTCCATCTCAGACATTAGGCGAAAAGAGCTTCATGACAAAAAAATTAGAATTAATTTCAAAAACTGTTGTAGGATTTGGGTTTACTGAAGTATTAAACTCAAGTCTTACAAGTAAGAAAATTTTATTTGATTTTACATATCGTGACTCTTCACAAATCATATCTGTAATGGATTCTAAAAGTCAAGAGCATACAATTCTTCGTGATTCCATTTTGCCTGGACTTGTTGAAAACCTTTCAAAAAACATTCATGAATCATATCCTCAGAGAATCTTTGAAACGGGAATAGTTTTTTCTAAAGCAAAACCAATTTTTGAGATAACGAATTTGGCAGGTGTAATTGCATACAAAGAATCTAATTACTCTGAGATGAAAGCAATTTTACAGTCAATTCTTAAGATTGGATTTAAAATTGACATAAAAACAAAAACCCCAAAGGATAACGTTACAATGTTTGCTGATGGAAGACATTCTGATATTTTTGTAGGTGAAGATTTGATTGGAACTGTTGGTGAAATTAATTCTGACGTACTAGATAATTTTAAGATTAGAACATCAGTAGTAGGTTTTGAAATTAAATTATCTGGATTAATATTTGACTAATTAGAAAAAACCTTGCCCAAAGAGCAAGCATGCAGACGGATTAGGATGATGAGATCGTCATGATTACAATGATTTCTAATTCACCCAGGCATGCTACATTGTGGGCTAACCCCGGTTTCAGAGCAAAAAAGAGGCAATGGCTATTCCAATGATTTTTTGTGAGTCAGAACCGGGGGACATTTTTAAATTTAAAAATAGAAGAAATTTTCTAAAATTATGGTAAAATACTGGTTAGCCAAGCAAGAACCAAATGGTCCACGTGGATATAATATCCTACAGTTGAAAAAAGATAAAAAAACAATATGGGACGGTGTGCACAATAATCTCGCATTAAAGCATATTCGAAATATGAAAAAAAACGATTTGGTTTTCTTTTATCATACAGGAGATGAACGTCAAGTGGTTGGAATAATGACTATCATATCAAAACCATATCCAAATCCAAAAGAAGACAATGAAAGATTTGTAGTAGTTGACGTAAAATTCAAGAAACTTTTGAAAAATCCAATCACACTAGATTATATGAAAAAACAAAAGCAATTCAAAGATTGGGAGTTGTTACGAATTTCAAGATTATCTGTAATGCCTGTTCCAAAATCAATATGGGATCATATTATAAAGATGTCTCAAAAATAATTAGAACGTGATAGGTTAATTGATATACCATGTCTTTGTATAGGTTCTATGGCAACAGCATATGTGTTGATAAATTGTGAACTTGGTTCAGAAGAAGCAATAATTTCACAACTAAAAGATCTTGAGGGAGTTATTGAAGTTCATGGCACGTTTGGAGCATACGACATTCTTGCAAAAATTGAATCTGGTACTGTAGAGGCATTACGGGAGACAATTACTTGGAAGATTCGTAAGATTGAAAAAATTAGATCCACACTAACTCTTATGGGTATTGAGGGTCAAACTTAACAACTTTTTTAATTCAAGATGCTCTTACACTTTATTTTTGTCATCAAGGAAGAAGATCTGCTAAAACGCAAAAAAGAATTTGATTATATAAAACAAATGGCAAATTTTTTTAAAAAATGGATAAAAGAAAATTTTTCAGAAGATTTTGATGTTCAATATGATGAGATGATCACCAAACCTAGGAGTATTTTACAAAGATTAGACACACATAATTTGTTAAGTGATCATCGTAATCGTGGTGAAGATATTTACCATTTTTATTTAACACACTTTCGTCCAATATGGACTGACTGTGCAGGAGCAGAAGGATTTCATTCAGAGAATTTTGGCATGTCATTATGGCAAGAACCAAAAAATGAATATGATGAATTATTTCTAGCTGAAAAAAACTGTACCGTCGTATCTCACGAAATATGTCATGAAATGTTAAGACGATGTAATTACAAACGATATATAGAAGACGTTCATGATGTATGGACTAAACATCTCTTCTCTGATCTTCCATTCATGCAATATGACGAAAATTTTTTAGTGACAAATAGCAAACCAAAATTTCTTACAATTAATCTTCAAGATTTGATTTGCAAAGAATTGGAAAAGAAAGATTAGATAGATTTTACTAACACTTTGTTACTGAATAAATTCGGTTCTCAAAATTCGCAGTTTTGAATTCTAGTTTATCTTCAGGATTTTGTTTACGTGATTTACTTAACCTCTCTAATTCTACTAATGCATCACCTCTGAATCCAACAGATGAACCATAGATAGCATCAGTTAGCTGTGTACCATGAATTCCATTTTTCACGTCATCTGCTATTTCATAAAACTTCAGAACATTTTTTTTGTTAATTGAATTTCCAGTTGCTTTGTTAAATGCAATTGAAATGTACATTCCATTACTTTTTACCGCAACTGGAATTTTATGATTTGTACCAGATTTACCTGGAATAGTTTCATTAACCAAAATTTCACATTTGTGGTACATACTTGAAACGTACGCAAAAAATCTATACTGTGCGAATTTCCCTTTTTTGTCTTCCTTACATTCTACAAAAATTCCGTTTAAGAGTTCTAATGCTTTATCATTCATACTTTGTAATCTATCAGCAATTCTTCCTCTCTCTAAAAGTTCAGAATTTGCCTCTTTAGCAACTAGTTTGAGAATAAAGTCTGGCAAATTATAATTTTTTAATGCAGTGACAAATGCACCAGCCTGTGACATACCAAAACTAGGAAACCCTTTGTTTGCCATTAATAACTACCTTCAAATGTCTTCAGATTATTTTTCAATATAAAAAGCAACAATGCAAATTATTGTATTTCTCTTATAACTGTATTCAAAAAGATCCAAATTTTTCTCACTGACCGTTTATAAATATAAAAAATTAATTCAAAATGTTCAAAGATGCAAACTGAGACAACTCCTGAAATTGTTAAATCTGTTTATATGAAATTAGAAAAAAATATTACTGTTTATAGAAAAACAGTTAACAGACCATTAACACTTTCAGAAAAAATACTTGCTGGGCATTTAGATGAAGAATATTTAGAAAAAACTCTTGATAATGACACCAATTATGTTTTTCTACAACCTGATAGAGTTGCATTACAAGACGTTACTGGTCAGATGGTAATGTTGCAGTTTATGCAAGCTGGAATGAAATCAGTTAGATTACCAACAACAGTACATTGTGATCATCTTATTCAAGCAAGAACAGAAGGTGAGTCAGATACTAAATTAGCAATATACGAAAACAATGAAGTTTATAATTTTCTAGAATCTTCTTCAAGTAAATTTGGAGCAGGTTTTTGGAAACCTGGAGCGGGAATTATTCATCAGGTAGTTTTAGAAAACTATGCATTTCCTGGTGGCTTGATGATTGGTACAGATTCACATACTCCTAATGCAGGTGGATTGGGAATGCTAGCAATTGGCGTTGGTGGAGTTGATGCTGCTGAAACAATGGCTGGAATGCATTGGGAATTACTTTATCCAAAAAGAATTGGCATTTATCTTACAGGTAAGATGAATGGATGGACTTCTGCTAAGGATATTATTTTGTATGTTACAGGGGAACTCACAGTTTCTGGAGGAACAAATTCTATCATTGAATATTTTGGTCCCGGTGCAGAATCAATCAGTTGTACTGGAAAAGCAACTATCACTAATATGGGTGCAGAAGTAGGTGCAACATGTTCAATATTTCCATATGATAAAAGAATGGAATCATATCTAAGATCCACAGGAAGATCTAAAATTGCTGAGTTGGCGAATGATTATAAGGAATTTCTAATACCGGATAAAGAAATTGAGGAAAACCCTGAACAGTATTTTGATAAAATAATTAAAATTGATTTAACTGAACTTGAGCCTTATGTAGTAGGGCCACATACACCAGATCTAGCAAGACCTATTTCAAAATTGGCAGATGATGTGAAAACTAATGAGTATCTAGATAAAATTTCTGTTGCACTAATTGGAAGTTGTACAAATTCCTCGTATGAAGATATGTCAAGGGCATCAGATTTGGCAGAACAAGCAAAATCTAAGGGCATCAAGGCAAAAATTCCATTACTTGTAACTCCAGGCTCCGAGCAAATTCGTTCCACAATTGAACGTGATGGTCAAATTGATTCGTTAAAATTCATCGGCGCCACAGTTTTTGCTAATGCATGTGGACCATGTATTGGTCAGTGGCATAGACCAGAATTAAAACAAGGCCAAGAAAATACCATTGTAACTTCATTTAATAGAAATTTTCCAGGAAGAAATGATGGAAAAAGAGAGACCATGAATTTTATTGCTAGTCCTGAAATCGTTATCGCATTTGCCTTAAGCGGGAGCCTTTCTTTTAACCCAATAAATGATTATTTACTTTCGGATGATGGAACAAAATTTAAGCTCGATCCACCAAAAATAACATCTGATATACCTGAAAATGGTTTTCTAGTAGCTAATGATGTGTATATCCCACCATCAAAAAATCCTGATTTAGTTGAAGTGTTAATTGATCCTAGTAGTGAAAGGTTACAGAAATTAAAACCATTTGATAAATGGAACGGTGAAGATTTTGAAAACCTATCAATAATAATTAAAGCCAAGGGGAAATGTACAACTGATCATATTTCGCCTGCTGGTTCTTGGTTACGACTTCGTGGTCATTTAGATAAATTAAGTGATAATTTGTTACTTGGTGCAATTAATGCATTCAACAATGAAGTTGGGAAAGCAAAAAACTTAATTTCCAAAAATATTGAAAATTGTGCTGATATTGCTCGACAGTACAAAAAAGAAAATTTACCTTGGGTGATAATAGGCGATAATAATTATGGCGAAGGAAGTAGTAGAGAACATGCAGCAATGACGCCAAGATTTTTAGGATGTGTTGCAGTCATCACAAAAAGTTTTGCACGTATTCATGAAACAAATCTTAAGAAACAGGGTGTACTTGCATTAACCTTTGCAAACCCTCTTGATTATGAAAAAATTCTAGAAGATGATAAAATCAGCTTAAGTGGACTATCAAATTTTTCTGAAAAAAAACCCATAGAATGCATTATTGAACATATAGATGGAACATCAGAAAAAATTCTTTTGAATCACAGTTATAATATTTCTCAAATAGAATGGTTCAAAGCTGGATCAGCTATGAATGTTCTAAGAAATAAAAAAATATAGTTAATTTTAACGTGGGGCCGATCGGAATCGAACCGACGACCTACGGGTTACTACAGCTCCAAACTCACATCATCTTTTTGATCAGTAGTTTGAATTAACCTCTGG
>Ga0208522_1002462_pt1 | contig 11122 bp, 7 predicted proteins | sample ETNtaG_25_FD_185763 | JGI IMG/M metagenome (GOLD analysis project Ga0208522, IMG submission 185763) | Marine microbial and viral communities from oxygen minimum zone, Eastern Pacific Ocean - ETNP201302SV86 (SPAdes) (version 2) | ecosystem: Environmental > Aquatic > Marine > Oceanic ... | reverse complement strand
GGCTGCGCGTCCATTCCGGCAACGCTAAGTGAAAGGGCAGAAATGGCTTACCTGACCGGACTGCGTATAGTGGAGATGGTGAAGGAAGACCAGACTCCGACCAAGATAATGACCCGAAAATCTTTTGAAAATGCCGTAGTTCTGAATTCAGCACTTGGAGGTTCAACAAACGCACCCATTCATATCAATGCCATTGCAAGACATGTTGGAATCGATCTCAGGATTGAGGACTGGCAGAAGATTGGTTTTGAAATACCTCTACTGGTAAACATGCAGCCAAGCGGTAAGTATCTTGGTGAAGATTTTTACCGCGCTGGGGGAGTACCGGCAGTGATGAACTCACTGCTTGCTGCAGGTAAACTAAATGATAACGCTATTACTGCTAATGGAAAAACAATAGCTGAAAATTATGACCAGACACCTATTCTGGATAAAGATGTAATTCGTACCTGTGATGATCCTATTCTTGAAAACGCCGGCTTTATCATTCTCAAGGGAAATATCTGTGAGGCAGCGGTAATGAAAACATCCGTAATCAGCGAAAACTTTCGCACCCAGTACCTTTCCAAGCCAGGCAACAATAATGTGTTTGAAGTCAGAGCAATAGTTTTTGAAGGTCCGGAAGACTATCATGAACGTATTAACAATTCGGGACTGAATATCGACGTGGACTGTATACTCGTGATACGCGGATGCGGACCAGTGGGCTACCCTGGATCTGCAGAGGTGGTTAATATGCAACCTCCTGACATCCTGATCCGCAAAGGAATTCTTGAATTGCCGACCCTTGGAGACGGACGCCAGAGCGGAACCTCTGGAAGCCCATCCATACTTAATGTTTCTCCGGAATCTGCAATAGGGGGCGGCCTAGCTTTGCTGCAGACTGGCGACATGCTGAGAATTGACCTCAATCAATGCACAATTGATGTCCTGCTTAGTGAAACAGAACTACAGAAACGCCGCGACTTATTACAATTGGATGAGACTGAAAATCAGACTCCATGGCAGGAAATCTATCGAAACACAGTGGGGCAGTTATCTGGTGGCGGCATCATTGAACTTGCAGAAAAATACAAAAAGATACGGCAAACAATTCCGCGTCACTCTCACTGAAAAACTTAATCCCCTAAATTCCAGTTCACGTTTCCCAGGTTATTGGTCCGCCTCTTCGATTCGGCGGTGCAGTCATGAACTGGCCCATCCCTGCTAAAATACCCTGAATTGTTTCATTTGCAGCAACTGCGCTTTCCTCGCTGTCATAACGTGCAATTATCACAGATTGACCTTCATCTACATCTATTACATGCACAAATTGAAGGCCATTTACAGCCTTAAGTTGATCTCTTAGAGTGTCAGCATAAGCATAAAACTCATCAATTTTGCTTGGATCAAAACTGACATCTGTAATCCTGTAACTCATAATCAGCTCCTGAAAATAATGATAATATTAAAACTGAACTTTTCAATAAATTGTTCAAGTGGCGCAACACACATTAAATTGTTGTTTGCAGCCATAAAAGGTGAACGGTAACATAACACAAATATTTGTACAAGCAATTTTTAAAGAGCTTTAAAACTGTTGTGTAAATACTATTTCGATTATACTTAAGGGCGAATCGAATATTATGCGGAAATTCTGTATGTTTCAGAATGCATTCCGAAGTTTCCTGACTGTATATGCCATAAATCCGCATATGTACCATTAAGCAGCACAAGATCATCGTGATGCCCTTCTTCAGCGACCTTTCCGTCACGTATCACAAGAATGCGGTCCGCATGCCTGATAGTAGAAAGTCTGTGTGCAATAACCAGCGCAGTTTTACCTTTAGTAATGCTGGCAAGATTGGCCTGAATTTCGCGTTCTGTTTCAGTATCCACTGAACTTGTGGCTTCATCAAATATCATAACAGGTGAATTCTTGAGTATTGCTCGTGCGATACTTAGTCTCTGACGCTGACCACCTGACAGTCTAATCCCCCTTTCTCCTACAACAGTCTGATAGCCATCCGGAAGAGTCTTTACAAATTCATGCAGTTGAGCTGAGAGTGATGCTTCTTCTATTTTCCGGATATCCAAATCATCAGTTCCGTAAGCGATATTTTCCCCGATCGTACCATGAAAAAGATAAACATCCTGGCTTACCAGTGAAATTTGTTTACGAAGCTCACTTAACTTCAGTTCTCTTAAATCAATCCCATCCAGCATTACCTGTCCCGACGTGGGATCATAAAATCTTAGTAGCAGCTTAATCAATGTTGATTTGCCTGCACCTGTTACACCGGCTATTCCAATCATTTCTCCCTGCACTACACTCAAATTAAGACCCTTAAGAACTTCTCCACCACGCCGATAGTTAAAACTGACATTTATCATTTCAATTCTGCCTTGAACTGGCCTTGGGAGTGATTTCGGTTCTGCAGGACTGACTATTTTGCTAGGAGTTTCCAGAAGTCCGAATGTTCGGCGGGCACTGGCCTTTGCACGTTCATATTCATCCAGGGTGACCCCCATTCTGGTTAAAGGCCAGAGAAGACGCTGAATCATCATTGAAAAAAAGACAAGTTCTCCCACAGTTATAATGCCTCTGTCTTCAAGTACCCAGTAACTACCCAGCAGAAGAACTCCCCCAAACCCCAAAGCAATGGCCATGCGAATCAAAGGAACATAAACCGCACTGAGCTTTATTGCCTGGAAATTTGCCTGTTGATATTCCCTTGAAGCTTCTGCAACGCGTTCTGACTCAAATTTCTCCGCGGTAAAACTTTTTATTACGAATATTCCTGCAATATTGTTTTCTAGGCGACTGCTCAAAGCACCCACTGCTTCACGAACTTTTTTGTAGCGTGGAGAAATAAGATTCTGGTAAAGCAGGCTCCCCCAAAGAACTACAGGGAGAGGCAGCAGTCCCACAAGTGCAAGTTCCCATGAAATTCCAAACATCATGCCGCCGGCAAAAATAAAAAGTACAAACAACTGAAGGATTTCGTTAAATCCAATATTGAGAAACCGCTCAATCTGGTTTACATCATCGTTAAGCATTGCCATTGTCTCCCCCATACGATGATTTTCAAAAAATTCAATTTCACGGGTCTGCAGTTGATTATAGGTATCAGTGCGCAATTTATGCTGTACGCTTTGCGCCAGGCTCATAAATCCATGCTGAAATGCCCATTGGAAAAGACTTTCGAAAACAAAAATAACAACTCCGAGAACTGCCAGAAAAACGGCAAGATTCCATGGTTCATCTGTTCCAAGAAAAATTGAAATCCATTCAGGAGGCTCCCGTCTCACTGAATCTATCACCCATCCCACCATGACAGGAGGCATCAGGTCCAGAATTTTATTTATTATGCTGGAAAAACAGGACAAGGAGAAAAATTTCCAGTGAGGCAGCATGTAGCTGAAGAGTTTCCTCATCGGTTTTGAGTACTGAAAATATTCAGGAATTGTTTGAGACATGTATTGTTAGTACGCTTTAGTTGTAATTAGGTACAAATACTCTGTATCTGACTTAAATATGTATAGAAACACCAGATGAGCATGGTCGACAATACATGATTCAGTGTGGATATTGGGGAATTATTATTAGATTAAATTAGTGCGGTTCGAATCTGACTGCAGAATTTCATAGACAGGTTCCCAGCACTTCAAGGGTGCGATCAATTTCTTGAATAGTATTGTAATGTACCGGACCAATCCGGATAACACCTCCAGAATCTTCAACACCCATCAGGCGTATTGCTTCAAGTGCATAATTGTGTCCGTGCCATACAAAAATGTTTTCATCCGCAAGTTTTTGTGCAATTATTTGCGGATTTTTATTTTTCACAGTAAATGAAACCGTAGGAACACGACGAGAAAAATCTTTTTTGTTGCTGATTCCTGCTATTTGTACATCAGGAAACATCTGCAAACCACTAATCAGCCTTTCACTGAGAATCTGTTCATATTCCTGAATTGCCTGCATTGCTGCATGCAGATTCTTTCTTCGTCCGCTGAATTCCTTGAAATTATCCTGGTATTCCTTGCCCATTGATTCACCAAGCCATTCTAGGTATTCAATTACACCCAATGTCCCTGCCTGTCCTTCATGTGACTGCGTTCCAGTTTCATATTTTCCCGGAGGTTCATTATCTGCGGGACGCACCTTATATGACTCAAGTTTTTGTAATAATTCATATTTGCCCCATAAAACTCCCTGGTGCGGCCCAAAAAACTTGTATGGTGAGCAAACAAGGAAATCACATCCTAAATTCTGTACGTCTGCAGGTCCATGAGGCACATACTGCACAGCATCCACAAAAACAATTGTGTCTGACTGCTGATGTGCCATTTCCGTGATTGTCTTAACATCATTTACTGTACCCAGGCAATTACTGGCATAGTTGATTGCTGCTAGCCTTACATTGCCTTCACTGAGTAATTCTGCGAGTTCATTTAGATCATATTCATAAGTTTTCAGGTTGAATTTAAGCCACTTGACATTGAGTCCTAAATCCCTTGCCAGATGTATCCATGGTCCCACGTTGCCTTCATGGTCCATGTGTGTGAGAAGGATTGTGTCTCCACGATTAAGAAGTCTGCCGATTGAACGGGAAACAGCAAATGTCAGGGTTGTCATGTTTGCTCCAAATACAATTTCATCTGCATTCCTCGCGTTCAGCAACTCCGCCATCCCCTGATGTGCTTCCTGAAGCACTTTATCGGATTCAACAGAAGTCCTGAAAACTCCTGCATGGTTTGCGTTTGTTTGAATCAAATAATTTTCCATGCGATTCAGTACCTGCCTGGGAACCTGTGTGCCTCCGGGGTTATCAAGGTAAATCCTCGGCTTTCCTTCGTCTGCCAGTGAAAGGGCCGGAAATTGTTCACGAATTGTGTTTACTTGAATAGCCATGTTAATTGAAATCTAATTTAATTTGCCTAATGCTTTGTATTTATAGTTTAATTCAGCTCAAAAGTTTTTTTAAAAGATTTTGAATCTTTTAACTTGTGAAACATAACGAATTTTATATGTCTGGTGTTTTACCCGTACTGGCACAAAATTACCAGAACTCAATATCCCCCCAACAAATAAGAAAATGATGACATAATTAATATATAAAAAAATATTTTTTTGTTACCAGAAATGGTAAATCGAGAATCAATAATGATCAGGTACCTTCTCAGGCAGGATACCCTTCGGTCTGAATCGAAGTACCAGGACCAGTATTAAGCCCATCAGCACCATTCTCATGTGAGGTGCAACTTCCTGCAAATGAGACCTAAGGGGATTTGTTTCATCCAGCAGCAGATTTACATAGCCTACGAGCCAAAGTGCTACGGGTTCTGCTTCAATCCAGACAAACCAGGTGATAAAGGCTCCAATGATTGCGCCCAGATTATTACCGCTTCCGCCGATTATTACCATTACCCAGATCAGGAAAGTAAATCGCAATGGTATGTAGCTTCCAGGAGTAAACTGACCATCCAGGGTAGTAAGCATCGCTCCTGCAATGCCTATAACTGCCGAACCAATGATAAAAACCTGACGATGACGGCTTGTAACATTTTTTCCCATTGCTGAAGCAGCGGTTTCGTTGTCGCGAATCGCTCTCATCATTCGTCCCCAGGGAGAATTAAGGGCACGTGTAGCAAAAAATAATACAATCAGCAGGACTGCCAAAAACAGGCCTGAATAACAGATCTTTACATAAACTCCTGCGCTCAGCATTACTGCTTCACGAAGCATGTCCGAGCTAATAGAACTACCGTCTTCTGCTGTATTGTAAAACCAATTAACCAGGTTAATGAACCATTCCTGCTTCTGCAGATCAACTTCATATGGCACAGGTCTGTCAAGTCCTGTAACGTTTTTTACTCCGCGTGACAGCCAGTCCTCATTTTTAAGAATTGAGATCATTATTTCTGAAATTCCTAATGTGGCAATCGCAAAATAATCTGAACGCAGGCCCAGTGAAATTCTTCCCACCAGCCAGGCCAAACCGGCCGCGGCAAATCCACCAGCAATCCATGAAAATATAATCGGTAGGCCAAGTCCTCCAAGAAAACCTGTTTTGGCCGGCTCTACAGCCTCTATTGCCACTGTAGCCTCATCATAGTAGATTCGCATGAACACATAACCTGTAAGTACAACAGCAGTCATGCTCCATGTTCGAATTGGCCCTTTCTTGATTTTTTTCCAGACCAGCAGTCCCATTACAATTGTGATCAGCAGAGATACAAAAACTGCACTTAATGATGTTCCTCCTTCTGACCAGGCCTTCATGACAGGCGAGTAGGAAACAAGTACTGCAGTCAGTCCGCCTATTGCACTCGACGCCATAACTCCTGCATTAAACAGTCCTGCATAGCCCCACTGTATGTTGAGCCCCATTGACATTACAGCAGAAATCAAACACATGTTGAATATTGCCAGAGCCACATTCCATGACTGTCCAAAACCTACAATTATCAGCATCATGCCCATGATGGAAAAACTGAGAAAAGCCCTGTTTTTATTGCTCATAGAACCCTCCCGCGAAAAATTCCTGTCGGACGCACAAGCAATACTAAAACAAGTATTAAAAACGACACAGCAAATTTGTATTCTGTAGACAATAGCTGCCCAAGGCCTTCCGGTGCAAAGTTGGCTGGAACAATGTATGTGATGAATTTTTTGAAGGCATATGTCGCTATGATTTCAGAAAATGCCACTATGTATCCTCCTAAAATTGCACCAACCGGCTGTCCGATTCCACCCACAATTGCAGAGGCAAAAATTGGAAGCAGTAAATGAAAATAAACTATCGGTTTAAAACTTTTATCCAGTCCGTACAATACCCCTGCTAAAGTTGCCAGGCTGGCTGCAATAATCCATGTAACCATCACTATGCGCTCGGTGCTGATTCCTGAAAGCAGTGCAAGGTCCTCATTATCTGAATATGCGCGCATTGCTTTCCCGGTACGTGTACGCTGTAGAAACCAGAAAAGCAGTAACACTGCGACCACAGCAAGAACAACTGTCAATACCTGTGTCTGCTTCAGAGCAAGTCCTTCATTAAGCCCTGTCATTTTCTTAAACAGACCTGCCTTGATTAAAAACTTCTGTCCATCACGAAATATTATTTCGTTTGTTCCTATGAGCATACGCACCAGGCCGTTAAGCATAAACATAACACCCACAGATGCTACTACAAAAGTCACAGGCCGGCTCTTGTTAAGACGATAAAATCGGAAAACTGATCTATCAATAGCCAGCACAAGCAGAATTGTAATCAGCATAGCGAAAGGCATCGCAAATAGTGCCGTAGGAAAAAAACTGTGAGAAATACCCATTGACTGAAACCACCAAGTAAAAAAGATTGTGGCTGTGCAGCCTAATCCCATCAATTCTCCATGCGCAAAATTGGCGAAACGCAAAATGCCAAAAACCAGTGTTACTCCTACTGCACCAAGTGCCAGCTGAGAACCATAGGACAGTGATGGAATCAGAACATAGTTTGAAATCAGTACCAGTGCGTTCAGCAGGTCAATCGAATTTTCCAATTGTTATCCTCCTAAAAAAGATTTACGGACTTCCTCATTCGCCAAAAGAGCTTCCCCGGTATCGGTAAAACGGTTCTCTCCAGTAACAAGAACAAATCCCTGGTCAGCAATATTCAAGGCCTGACGTGCATTTTGCTCAACCATCAGGATCGCTATCCCTGTCCTTTTCACTTCAATAATGCGTTCAAACAGCTCATCCATAACTATCGGTGAAACTCCAGCCGTAGGTTCGTCCAGCATCAGAACAGATGGCCTGGTCATCAAGGCACGCCCTACCGCTACCTGCTGCCGCTGTCCGCCGGATAGCTCGCCTGCTAATTGTCTTCGTTTCTCCTTTAGTACAGGAAACAGTTCAAAAACCTGATTCATGGTTTCTGTAATGTCGTCCCTCCTCAGGTAGGCTCCCATTTCAAGGTTTTCCTCAACTGTTAATGTGACAAACACATTTTGATTCTGTGGAACAAATGCCATTCCGTGACTTACTCTTTCTTGTGGAGACATACCTGTAATGTCATTTCCATCAAGAAATACCCGGCCTTTACGCAGACTAAGCATACCCAGCAGAGCTTTCATTGCAGTGGACTTTCCGGCCCCGTTAGGTCCTACTACAACTGCAATTTCTCCTTTACCAACGGAAACATTGCAGTTCCTGATGATATCGGCACCACCATATCCGCCAGTCAAATTTTCACCAATCAAATAATTCATCCGGGAAGAGCCTCCCCCATGTTTTTCATACTTGTACCTAAATAAGCTTCTATTACGTCTTCATTGGCTTTAATTTCCTCCGCGCTACCCTGGGCCAGTATTTTACCTTCCGCCATCACCACTACCGGGTCACAAAGCCGGCTGATGAAATCCATATCATGTTCTATCATACAAAAAGTAAAACCTCGCTCACGGTTCATGCTTAAAATTGCATCACCAATCTCCTTAAGCAGTGTCCTGTTAACTCCTGCTCCAACCTCATCCAGAATTACTACTTTTGGGGAGACCATCATGGTCCGGCCAAGTTCAAGCAGCTTTTTCTGGCCCCCTGATAGATTACCTGCCAGTTCATTTGCCAGGTGCCCCATGTTCAGAAAAGATATAACTTCTTCTGCTTTGCCTCTCATTTCGGCTTCCTGACGGACAACTTTTTCTCTCTTAAACCATGCTCCCAGCAATGATTCCCCTACTTGCAGAGAAGGAACCATCATAAGATTATCAAGCACACTTAAGCTCTGGAACTCATGCGCAATCTGAAATGTTCTCAACAGTCCCTTGGAAAAAAGCATGTGCGGTTTAAGTCCAGTAACATCCTCTCCATCCAAATATATACTGCCGGATTCTGGATTCAGGTTTCCGGCAATCAAATTAAAAAGTGTTGATTTACCGGCACCGTTTGGCCCGATCAAGCCTGTGATGGTTCCCTGCTTGATCTCCATACTAACACCATCTACTGCTGCCACCCCTCCAAAATGCTTAACTACATCCTGCACTACAATCATGATTAACCTGAAACTTGAACTTTTTTTCTAATAAACCCCTCGATGGTTATAACTTAGCGAAACAAAGTCAAATTGAAACATTCTGTAATAATTTTTTTCAAGAAAATAAAAGTTTTAGCTTCATAACTTTCAGTTTGTGGACAGTCCAATTAATAAACCGCATCATAATCTTAAGCTATTTCAGGGATTCTTTATAATTTATAATTTTTCTATTGACATGATTCAGAAAAGACAGGATTATTTTCTGGTCTTCAATAAAAATTGATAACATAATGCCAGAATTCGAAGCTTCCAAAATCCGGAATTTCGCTATTGTGGGACATGGTTCCTCCGGAAAAACCATTCTTGCAGAATCGATGCTTGCCTGCAGCGGAGTGATAAACCGGCTTGGTACTATTGTTGATGGGAACACTGTCTCTGACTACCATGAAGATGAACAGCAGCATCAAATTTCCATTCACACTACCCCAATGTTTGCGGAATGGAATTCCTGCAAACTTAATATTCTGGATGCCCCAGGTTATGCTGATTTCATAGGTGAGACTCTATCCGCACTAAGGGTAACCGATTTTGTAGTGCTCACAGTACATGGAGCTCACGGAATTGAACTCGGCACTGAACAAACTTGGGATCGTATTGCTGAAAATGGCATACCCACAATTGCAGTAATAAACGTTCTTGATTCAGAAAATGTCAAGTTTGACCAGATTCTGACTGATTTGTCTGAACGTTTCGGCAAAAGATTTTTCCCAATTACAATGCCTGTCAATGCAGGACCAGGATTCGACGGGATAATTGATGTACTTAATCATAAGCTTCTCAGGTACCAGACTGACGGGAAAGGCAGTTTTAAGAGTGAAGAACTGAACTCAGAAGCACAGGCAAGGGTGGATGATCTTTATCAGCAGCTGATGGAAAATGTTGCTGAATCAGATGACAAACTGCTTGAAAAGTTTTTTGAAGAAGGTGAATTGAGTGCCGCAGAAATAAAGGACGGACTTAAGGGTGCGTTCCAACAGCAGACATTTATTCCTGTTTTTGCAACAGCATCTGCAATATCCGTAGGTGTACCGCAGCTGCTTGATTTTATTTCTGAACATGCACCTTCCCCATTTGATGCCGGCAAATCAGAAGCCATACGCAGCGATGATTCCAAATTCGAAATTTCAATTGAGGATACATCACCGGTTTTAAGCGTCTTTAAGACCGTAAGTGAAGCTCATGTCGGTGAACTCTCATTTTTTAGAGTTTTCAGCGGCAAAATAGAGACTGGAATAGACCTCCAGAACACCAACCGGAACCAGCAGGAACGTATTGGTCAGATTTTTCAGATGAATGGAAAAGAACGAAACCAGGTAAAGTCAATTAGTGCTGGAGATATTGGTGCTTTTGTAAAACTCAAGAACACACATACAGGCGACACACTATCTGATCCAAAAACAAATCTGAAGCTTCCGGGAATCGACTTCCCGGCACCAAATCTGAGCGGTGCCCTGAAACTTAAATCAAAAGGGGAAGAGGAGAAAATGTCCACCGGACTTTCTACTCTTCATGAGGAAGATCCGACTTTCATTTTCCAAGGTGATCCGGAACTGCACCAGACCCTGATTTTTGGACAGGGAGAACTGCATCTTAAAATTATATCAGAGCGCCTTAAGGATCGTTTCCAGGTGGAGGTTGACCTGGTACAGCCCAGAATACCTTATCGTGAAACTATCCGTCGCAATGGCGAGGCAAAATACCGTCATAAGAAACAAAGTGGAGGTGCAGGTCAATTTGCTGAAGTCTGGATGCGTCTGGAACCTGCTCCACGCGACAGCGGCATTGATTTTCAGCAATCCCTGGTAGGCCAGAATGTAGACCGAGTTTTTGTCCCCTCAGTTGAAAAAGGAGTAAACGCAGCATCATCTGAGGGTGTTTTAGCAGGTTACCGTGTTGTTGACGTTAAAGTGGATTTTTACGACGGCAAACAACATCCTGTTGATTCAAAGGATGTTGCATTTCAGATCGCTGGTAAGCATGCTTTCCGTCAGGGAATACTTGAATGTGATCCATGTCTTCTGGAACCTATCTACAATCTTGAAATCAAAGTACCTGAGGAATAT
>Ga0208522_1002459_pt1 | contig 11140 bp, 6 predicted proteins | sample ETNtaG_25_FD_185763 | JGI IMG/M metagenome (GOLD analysis project Ga0208522, IMG submission 185763) | Marine microbial and viral communities from oxygen minimum zone, Eastern Pacific Ocean - ETNP201302SV86 (SPAdes) (version 2) | ecosystem: Environmental > Aquatic > Marine > Oceanic ... | reverse complement strand
CCGAACAAGGAAGTGCCCAGCCTAACCATTGTACTGCCCTCAAATATTCCTAGTTCAAAATCATTGCTCATACCCATAGATAGGACGGCAAGTTCTTTCTCTTTTTCTATCTGGCGGTTAATCTTTTCTTTGATTTCTCGAAGTAACGAAAAAGCTTTAATTGTACTGTCCTTGTTTTGTGATACAGGCCCAATTGTCATCAGTCCTTCTACAAACAATTTGTCTAGGCTTATACATTCTAACAGATCTTGATCGTTGTCTGGATCAAATCCAAATTTTGTTTTATCACCACTGGTATTTATTTCTAATAGCGCGGACACCTTTTCTTTGTTGTTTTTGTTTTTAGTCACCAGCTGTTTGGCAATGCGCAGACTATCTACAGAGTCAATTGTGTCAAAAGTGCGGAGCGCTTTATTGATTTTATTGGTTTGAAGGTGACCAATCATTCTTTTATTATAAACCAGACCGGGGTCTACGGCGCAAAATTTTTTTTCTGCCTCCTGAACGCGATTTTCACCAATATCAACGATACCGTTTTGAATACACGTTTCAATGGCTTTGGTGTTTCTTGTTTTTGTGGCTGCGACAATTGTGACGCTGTCGCTACGGTGGCATTGTTTTAGTGCAGAGTCAATTTTATCTTTAACATGACTAATTCTATCAACTAATTTCACGATTCATCGTTTTCACTTTTCTTTTGTCCGTCTGTCTCTTCGCCGTCAACATGTTTTTCATTGCTCTTATCCAATATCTCGTTTTCTGTTTTGTCATAATTATCGCTGGGTTCAGCCTCGTTTATAACGCGGGAAATCGATGAAATTTTTGAACCGTCATCAAGCTTAACGAGCTTGACCCCTTGGGTTACGCGACCTATTGTTCTTATGTTGGATACAGGTTGACGCATAAGAACGCCCTTATCTGTAATTACGATTAGATCATCCGCATCTACTACTTCCATTATGGAAACCATTTTTCCCGTTTTTTCAGTGACGCGCATTGTCATAACCCCTTTGCCGCCCCTGGTTTGGGTTCTGTATTGAATCACATCGGTTCGTTTTCCAAGCCCTTTTTCGGTTGCTACTAAAATCGTTCCTTCTCTTTTTACAACCAACATTGCAATAACATAGTCTTCTTTGGATCCAAGTTTGATGCCTTTAACTCCCATGGTTTTTCTTCCAGTGGGACGTATGTTTTTTTCTGAAAAGCGAATTGACTTTCCTTCGCGGGTACCTATTAAAATGTCGTTCTCACCATTAGTAATTCGCGCTTCAATTAGAGTGTCGCCCTCGCGAATATCGATAGCAAATATTCCGCCTTTACGTGGTTTGCTGTAGGCAGAAAGCGCTGTCTTTTTAACAAGGCCATTCCTAGTGGCCATAACAATAAAATGTTGATCATCGAAATCCTTTACACTAACAAACGCCTCAACTTTTTCACCAGGTTCACAACCGATAAGGTTTACGATTGCCCTTCCGCGGGTTGCTCGACCTCCTTGTGGAATATCATATACTTTCAACCAATGGCATTTGCCACGATCTGTAAAAAAGAGCATGTAGTTGTGTGTGGTAGCTATGAAAAGATGTTCTACAAAATCCTCTTCTTTGCTTGTCGCGCCCTGAACGCCTCGCCCTCCGCGACGTTGGGTACGATATGTATTAAGTGCGGTCCGCTTTATATACCCCTCATGTGTGATGGTTAATACTGTCTCTTCATCCGCAATCATATCTTCCATTGAAAAATCACTGTCAACCGGAATAATTTCTGTTCTTCGCGGGTCTCCATATTGAGCCTTCATTTCCTGAAGGTCTGTCTTAATAATTGACATTCTTTGATTGCGGCTTTCAAGAATGCCTTTTAGGTGAGCTATAAGTTTTATTACTTCTTTATATTCCTCAACAACCTTGTTTACTTCAAGGCCGGTAAGTCTTTGCAAGCGCATGTCCAGAATTGCTTGTGATTGTTTCTCAGAGAGGTTGAAATTGTTCATGAGGCCTTCTTTTGCAACCAAGGGGTCTTTGCTCGCACGAATAATTTTTATAACCTCATCAATGTTGTCAAGGGCAATTTTTAAACCTTCAAGAATGTGTGCTCGAGATTCAGCGGCTTTTAAATCGAACTCCGTGCGGCGTACAACTATTTCATGCCTAAAATCGATAAAATGTTCAAGCGCTTCTTTTAGGGGCATTATTTTTGGTACGCCCCCAACTAACGCTAACAAAATGATGCCAAAAGTGTCTTGAAGCTGTGTGTATTTATAGAGCTGGTTTAATATCACCTCTGGTACGGCGTCTCTTTTTGATTCTATCACAACCCTAACGCCATCCTTATCTGACTCGTCGCGGATCTCAGTGATTCCTTGAATTCTTTTGTTTCTTGCCAGATCTGCTATTTTTTCGATTAAACTAGCCTTATTTACCTGATAGGGAAGCTCTGTTATAACTATGTTGTCTTTACCTTTTTTTGTTGTTTCAATGTGTGCCCGGGCACGCATTTTTATTTTTCCTCGACCGGTCTCGTATGCTTGCAATAACCCATCCACCCCTAATATCAAACCCGCGGTAGGAAAGTCGGGCCCTTTGATGTGTTCCATGAGCTCTTGTGTTGAAATGTTTTTTCCATCAATAAGCGCAACAAGTCCGTCAATTATTTCTCCCATATTGTGGGGAGGTATTTTTGTGGCCATGCCAACAGCAATTCCTTCTGATCCGTTAATCAAGAGCGTTGGGACAGCTGCCGGCAGAACGGTGGGCTCATTTAATGTTTCATCAAAATTTGGTTGTAAATCGACCGTATTTTTTTCCAGATCCTTAAGCATTTCACCTGAAAGTTTTGTCATTCGAGACTCTGTATAACGCATGGCTGCCGCCCTGTCTCCGTCCACAGATCCGAAATTTCCTTGCCCATCAACTAGTTCATGTCTCATAGAAAAATCTTGTGCCATTCTAACTAGCGCATCATAAATAGACGCATCTCCATGGGGATGATATTTACCCATAACATCACCCACGATTCGGGCAGATTTTTTGTAGGGGCGATTCCAGTGTGATCCAAGCTCGTTCATACCATAAAGGATTCTTCTATGAATTGGTTTTAAGCCGTCCCTTACGTCTGGTAGCGCCCTAGAGACAATAACAGACATAGAATAGTTAAGATAACTTTCGTTCATTTCGTCAACAATGTCGCGCGGCAAGGTGTTGTCTCTATTATAGTCTACCATAAGTGTTTCCTAATATTTTAAACGTCTAGATTTACGACAAATTTAGCGTTTTTCTCTATAAAGGACCGCCGGGCCTCAACGTCGGCACCCATTAGGTTTTGGAAGGTTTCTGTTGCTGCGCTCGCGCTTTCAACGGTAACCTGCATTAGTGTTCTCCGTTCTGGGTCCATTGTTGTACCCCAAAGCTGTTCTGGGTTCATTTCGCCTAAACCTTTATAGCGCTGAACGTTGATTTTGGTATTTTTATTATCCTTTTGCATTCTTTCTACGGTAAGATTTTTTTCGTTTTCATCATATGCGTATGCTTCTTTTTTTCCCTGTGAAACACGATAAAGGGGCGGTAATGCTAAATACAAGTAGCCGCCGTCAATAATTCCTTTCATTTTTCGATAGAAAAAAGTAAGTAATAGGGTTCGTATGTGAGACCCATCTACATCCGCATCTGTCATGATAATAAGCTTGTGATACCGTAGTTTTTCAATGTCGAAATCTCCAGAAGATCTTTCACCTGTCTCATCCTCCGATCCTCCAAACCCAGTTCCCAGCGCTGTTATAATAGATTGTATTTCATTGTTTGAAAGCAGCTTGTCTATTCGTGCTTTTTCCGAGTTAATAACCTTTCCCCGAAGCGGTAATATGGCCTGCGTGTGACGATCTCTCCCTTGTTTTGCCGAACCGCCCGCAGAGTCTCCTTCAACCAAATAAAGCTCACAAAACACCGGGTCTCTGTTTGAACAGTCTGCAAGCTTTCCTGGAAGAGAAGATCCTCCCAGTGCGCTTTTTCTTCGAATAAGTTCGCGTGCTTTTCTCGCGGCTGAGCGGCTTTGGGCAGCCAAAAGCGCCTTTTCGATAATGCGCCTACCAATAGATGGGTTTTGTTCTAGAAAATCTAAAATTCCCTCATATACGGCTTTATCAACAACCCCCTTTACGTCTCCGTTCCCCAATTTTGTTTTTGTTTGGCCTTCAAACTGGGGTTCGGCAACCTTCACGCTTATAATTGCAGTAAGGCCCTCCCGAAAATCTTCACCGCTAAGTGTTAATTTTTCATTTTTTTTGGCTTTTATTAAATTGTTCTTAGACGCATAAACGTTCATAGACCTGGTAAGCGCCGAACGAAAACCAGAAAGGTGGGTCCCCCCCTCAATAGTGTTGATGTTGTTAACGAAAGTTAGAATGTTGTCGTTGTATGTGTTGCTATATCGCAGGGCAACGTCCACAGGCACCTCTGTGTTTTCTTTTTTTACAGTGACTATTTTGTTGTGCAGGGGGTTGTTTTTTACATCTAAATATTTTACAAAATCACTTAAACCTCCCTTAAACTTAAATGTGTCTTTTTTTGGTTCGTCTGAGCGCGAATCCTTAAGTATAATCTCCAACCCTTGGTTTAAATATGCTAATTCCCTAAGGCGTTCAGCAATAATGTTGTAATCAAAAATAATTTCATCAAAAACTTCATCGTCTGGAAGAAAACAGACTTTTGTGCCAGATTCTTTTGTTGTGCCAGATTCTTTTAGTTTGTTCTGTGTTATTCCTTTTTTATAATCCTGTTTATGTTTCTTACCTTCTCTTTTAACCTCCACCCACAACCATTCAGATAAAGCGTTTACAACCGAGACGCCAACTCCGTGAAGTCCTCCAGAAACCTTGTAGCTGTCTTTATCAAACTTTCCACCCGCATGTAAGATGGTCATAACAACCTCAACAGCCGGCTTGTTTTCTTCCTTGTGAATACCAACCGGTATTCCCCGGCCATTGTCTTCAACCGTTACAGATCCGTCAATATTAAAAGTAACTATTATTTTTGTACAGTGACCGGCAAGCGCCTCATCAATTGAATTATCAACAACCTCATAAACAAGGTGGTGAAGCCCCCTTTTTCCAACATCGCCAATATACATGGCAGGTCGTTTTCGAACCGCTTCTAAGCCCTCAAGAACTTTAATGCTCTCTGCGCTATATGTTGTTTTTGCCGCTACCGCTTCCGTCATAGAAACCTGATATCTTTAATTGTTTTTTTACCTAAAGATGAATTAAGGTTTGATAAAATTTCTTTCTTCTTCAACTGTAGTTCCTGAGCCCAAGCAGGAGATTTTGCGCGTACGATTAAAGTTCCGTGTTTAACATCTTGTACGGTTGTGTTGTCGGCTATTTTTTTACCCACAGCTGTTGGCCAAAGAGTCAAGGCCTGTTGTTGTCTCACTCCTTTTTCTAGTCCTGTTTTAAATAAATATGTATTTAATACAGTTTTAATGGGTTTCATTTTAAATCTGGATCGCTAATAGCGTTTCAGTCGTTTAACCGTATAGGCATCAGCAACATTGTGATTTCTGCGTCATTGCTAAGTGACGTAGGATAAAAAAGGCCGGCGCTGATCGGCGTATTAAGCTTTACAACTATTTTATCTGATTTCATGTGAGCCAGTATATCTTTTAAATATGCCGCGTTATAACCAACATCAATTGATTCACCATCATATTCAATATCTATTGTTTCCTGTGCCTTAGATGCTTTTTCGGGGTCTTCAGTTGTGATTGTTGCGGAACCTTTAGCGGCGCGTATAGCAATCTGGTGTGTGGCTTTATTTGAGAAAATTGAGACTCTTTTTACCGCTGAAAGTAAATCAGCACAGCTTGCTTTAATTTCTTTTTCATTATCTGTAGGTATAACGCTTTGATAGTCTGGGAAGCGCTCATCAATTATGCGAGTATATATTGTATCGGTGCCTATGGTTGCAGTAAATACACTATCACCCAGCCAAAGCTGTATAGATTCATCGTTTGAAATATATGAAGTAATTATATTTAAAAATTTTCTGGGAATAATAACTTCACCCTGAAACTCGCCTGCCTTAAAATCACTGCGCACGTATTTGGCAAGCCTGTGTCCGTCTGTTGCAACTGCAGTAAGCATTTCTTTTTCGAACTTAAAGTAAACACCCGTAAGCGCGGGCTTTAGGTCGTCTCTACTGACAGCAAAACTAACTGTTGATATCATTTCATTTAGAATGTTTGCATCTATGCCTGCATCGAGACGTTTATTAAGTTCGGGGGTTGCTGGAAATTCATCAGCAGGTTTTCCCATTAGATCATAAGACCCTATTTCAGTAACTATTTTAACATTATTATTTTCATTAACATCTATTGTAATACGAGTATCGTCGGGTAATTCAGATGTTATTTCTGACAATGGTTGAAGAGGTATTGCAGCAGAACCGGATTCTTCAATACTACTTTCTATGGATGTTATTATAGTTATTTCAAGGTCTGTTGATTTAAGGGTTGTTCCTTCTTCTGTTGCTTCAATTAATACACAACTTAATATTGGTATTGTTGATCGGGTTGGTGTGGCTTTCGATAACTTTTGAAGTGCTCTTTGTAGTTCGGATTTAGAGGTAGAATTTTTCATTATTTTATTGGTATATGGATAAAGTATTTAAAACTTTTTTTCTTAATTAATAGTCATTGCAACATTACCTAGAACAGGTCCATTTCACAAGATATTTTTATCAATTTTATTGACAATAAAAGAGAAAAATATTATTAAAATAATAATATAAATAAATTTCTATTATTAATATATAATGGAATAATTGTGGATAAGTATTTTTTCTACCATTTAATTCTTTATTATTATGAAATAATACAGATTTGATTAAACCATTTCTTCATGTGTATAATATATTAAATATTGTTAATTATTTAAAATTTGTGTTAAAAAATAGACTATAATAAAAAGATAAATTGTTATTGGATAAGTTGTTAATAAATAAGTGGAATTTTTTGATAAGGTTTAATTTTTTATAGATATAAAAAATTTGGATCGCGCCTCATTAACCCAGTCCTGAAAATAAACCATTCTCTTATGGTTAAGAGCTATTTCTTCTATTTCTATCCAGTGTGTTTCAAGGGAAGGATATCCTCCAGGTTTTACTGCTTCAACCCACAGTAAGTGATATCCATAATCTGATTTAACGGGGCGACTACACTCGTTATTTTCTAATAAACCTAAAACCTCTGCAATTGCTGGAATTGGTGAGTTTGTAGGGGTTATCCAGCCTAAATCTCCACCTATTTTTTTTGTTTGTTCATCATCCGAAAATTTTGTTACTAATTTTTTAAAAGAACTAATATTATTAGAACTATCTCGCAGTGTCATCGCATAATTGTAAGCGCGTGTTTCATCATCATCATTAATCGTTGGAGATATCAAAATATGTCTAACTTTTATTTTTTCACCGGACTTTTCCGTTGTTTCCAAAATATGAAAACCAAACTGTGTTTCTACAGGATTACTAACTGTATTTAAGTTTTGAGTAAAAGCTACCGTTTCAAAATCTTTTACCATTTGATTTCTACGTATATACCCTAATGAACCTCCGTTATTTTTTGTACCAGTATCTGTAGAATACTTTTCAGCTAAATCTGAAAATGACTCACCTGCAACGATTTTTTCTCGCAATATTTTTATTTTTTCAAGAGCCTCTAAACGACTTTTTTCACTAGGTTTTATTCTTACTAGAAGGTGTCTAATTTTCATTTTTACCGGGAAAACGGGTAAACTATCCTTATAGTTAGTGAAAAAATTAAATACACCTTCTCGGTTTATATTTATGGACATAATTAATTGTTGCTGATATTGTTCCGTTATAAGCCTGTCGTGCATATCATACCAATACTCTCTACGAAAATCGTTCAGCGATTGACCCAACATTGTCTCTGCTAATTCTTCTGTACCAGCGCGCATTATAAATGTTTCTATTTGCTGTTCTAATGCGCGCTCTACATCTTTTTCGCTAACCTCAATTGAATCTAATTTTGCCATCTCAAGAATAACTTTTTGATCGACAAGTGAACTTAAAACATCTCCCTGTAGTTTTTCTAGAAGGACCCTGTCTCTTGTTATGTCCAAACCCCTTTGTAGTGCGGTCATACCCACAACCTGAGATACATCGCTTTTTAAAATAATATTTTCACCCACTATTGCAGCAATACCATCCACCGGCATATCTTGGTTTTGTCCATATATGTAGAAAGAGAAAAAAAGTGCGATTTTTATAAAATTATATATCATTTATAATTCCCCGATGTTTAACTCGAATAAATATTCCTGCTTCAAGCTGTCTACAATAGACGCAGATTGTATTGCTGCTTTTCTTTTTTGAATAACCAAATAAATGTTGTCATATACATCGTCCAGACTACGATAAGTTCCCTTAAGAAATCTTTTTATTACCTCAACAACGACAAACCTGTTACCCGTTTTAATAGGGCCGACGTAGGTGGTTTTTGAGCCACCAAAAACCAGTTTATTTATTGGGGGCAACAACTCTCCTTCCTTAACGCTAACCGCGCTAACGCCGTGTTTTACAAAAAGTTCATTCCGTTTTTTATTGCCAGAACCTCTTTCTAGGGTCGCCCTTATTTTTTTGGCATCTTTTTTGGTTTCTACTATAAAACTGTAGATTAGCGCCTCGCCCTTCCGGCGTTTAAAAGTTTCTTTTTGTTCTATATAAAAATTTTTTATTTCTTCTATAGAAACACGTACGCGTGATTGCAGGGTGAGATTTAAATATGTTTGTCCGATTAGTTTTTTCCGATAATCATCGACTTTATTAATAATAGTAAAATCTTTGTTAAATCCAGCGCCCAAGCCAGCAAGATAAAGTAATTCAGTGTTGATCCACTGTGTGACTTGGTTTTCTACATCCGTCGCACGATATTCTGGATCCCGGATCAACACAGCCTCTTTTGTGAGAACCGAATTTCCAACTCTTGCTAAAACCTCATCGCTGTCGCGTTTGTTGTTGCAGCTAGCGAGAGCCAAAAAACAAACAATGACAACTATACCCGACGGTTTAAACACTGTTGTAACTTAAGAATTATTGTTATTATAATAGAATAGTTCTGCATGTTGTATAAGCATTATTAAAGGTTCTTCGCTTGTGTCGCAGATAAGCTCCAACCCGAAGGAAACTTTATTTTTTTGTTTAAAAACATATTTTATTTTAGCGCTTTCTAGCGCCTTCATTAGTCTTTCTATGTCTAGTTCGTTCGTTGTCTTTTGGGGTTCTTTTTTTAGGAAAAGAATGGCTCGGTCTTTTTCTACAAAGATTTTGTTTATAATTGTGTTTGTATAGGCCAACCTAAGCGCAGTTATTTTATATAGATTTCTTACACAAACCCCAGGCTTACCAAAACGATCTTTTATTTCTTTTTTTACGTTAGACAGGTCCTTTTTTACTTTTACGTTGGAAAGTCTTTGATAATAAAACAAACGATCTTGTGATAGAGGCATATATCCTTCTTTTAATGACGCGTCACCGAAATATGTTATTTTTGGTATGCTGGGAGCACCCAGCTTCCCCCTTGAACTGTTTAGTTCTTCATTAAACATTTGACAATAAAGATTATAACCAATCTTCGAAATATGGCCACTTTGTTCATACCCAAACACATTCCCGGCGCCGCGAATTTCAAGATCTTTTAAGGCTATTCTATAACCAGACCCGAGATCAGTGTTTTCTTGTATGGTTTTTAGTCTGTCTATGGCCTCATTTGAAAGAGTAACTCCCCTTGGTACAACTAAATAACAAAAACCCTGCCTGTCGCCGCGACCAACCCTCCCTCTAACCTGGTACAGTTGAGACAATCCATAAGAATGGGATGAAGATATGATAATTGTGTTTGCATTAGGAACGTCTAACCCTGCTTCTATAATAGTCGTTGAAATTAGTATTTGTATATATCCATCGAAAAAAGAAAGGACAGTTTTTTCTAGATCTTGACTTTTCATGCCTCCATGTGCAGTGGCTATTTTGACATCAGGGAACAGTTCCTGGATCTTTTTTTTGTAAAAGGGGATTGATTCAATCCTGTTGTTTAAGAAATATACCTGACCACCCCGATTGATTTCTTTTTCAATAACCGATTTGATGAAAACCCAATTTTGATAAATGACCCGTGTTTTTATTGGAACCCTATTAACCGGGGGTGTATTTATTAGGCTTACATCCTTAAGCCCCAAAAGAGATTGTTGGAGGGTGCGGGGTATTGGGGTGGCTGTAAGCGTTAAAACATCGACAGAATTTTTGATTTTTAATAGTTTGTTTTTATGCATTACGCCAAAACGGTGTTCGTCGTCAACTATTAATAGTCCGAGATTATTTTTGTTGATTTTTTCTGACAACAACTTGTGTGTTCCCACCAATATATCTACCCGCTTATTGTCGATTGCGTCAAATATTTCTTTCTGTTTATTTTTCTTCACAAAACGAGATATCATCTCAATGTTTATTCCAAATTTTTTTAATCTACTTTCGAAAAATATATAATGTTGGTCTGCCAGAATTGTGGTAGGAACAACCATCATGACAAACACACCTGAAAAAGCGGCCTTCGCTGCTGCTCTAAGGGCAACCTCAGTTTTTCCGAACCCCACATCTCCTATAATTAACCTGTCCATTAGCCCGGGCGTTGTCATATCATTATATATATCGTTTATTGCAACTGCTTGGTCGTTTGTTTCAACATATGGAAAACTATCAGCCACCTCTTTTTCTAAATAATCTTCTGTTTTATATGGGATTTCTCTTCTTGAAGACCTGTTTTTGTTAACTAGAACCATCTCCTCAATAATTGCATGAATATTTTTCTTTGTGTTCTTTTTATAGGTTGCCCAGGCCTTGCTACCAATATTGTTTATTTTAGGATTTTGGACACCAACCAGCGGAGCAATCAAGTCCACCCTTTGTGCGGAAACATATACAGTTCCATTATTAGCATATTCTAACTTGATATAGTCTTTAGCCTTTTTCGTTACGAGACCCCTATATACACCAACACCGTAATCTGTATGAGATATATAATCACCCCATGTATAATTGTGATATTCTGGCGTATCTATACTTTTTGTGGTTTTTTG
>Ga0208522_1002458_pt1 | contig 11143 bp, 12 predicted proteins | sample ETNtaG_25_FD_185763 | JGI IMG/M metagenome (GOLD analysis project Ga0208522, IMG submission 185763) | Marine microbial and viral communities from oxygen minimum zone, Eastern Pacific Ocean - ETNP201302SV86 (SPAdes) (version 2) | ecosystem: Environmental > Aquatic > Marine > Oceanic ... | reverse complement strand
CTCTGCCTCGGTTTTGGTTTTCCCCGTTGCCGGTTCGGTTTCGCTTTTCCTCAGCTTCCTCCTCCGTTTCCTCCAGTTTCCTTCCCCTTCCTTCCCCTTCCTTTCGTCCAGTTCTCTCCAGTTCTCTCCACTCTCGTCCTCTTCGGTTCTCCCGTCGTCTTCCCGCCCATATGGCGTTCCGACTCTTCCCCGTTCTCCTTCCGGATCCCGGGTTCCGCCGCCGCTCTCTCGCGGCTCGGTTTCTGTGGCCCGCGGGTCGCGCCGAGGCGCCCCCACACCACTCCAGAGAAGCGGCAAAGTTGTCAGGGACGGGAGGGATACATAAACCTATCTCGGAATCAGTGCAGTCTACCGGAAACGAGGGTCTGAAATAGTTAATTTCCACTGCATTTCATGCGTTCCTGAGTTGCCTCAGCCGTTCCATAAGTCGGCTTCTGCGTTCGTCATCGTCAGATCCTCCCACGACCTCCTCCAGGCGCCTTGAAAGAACTCCCTCTTCGATTAGGTGGATTCGCCCACTGGAGTCACCTAGGGCTATGTTACCGTCTTCTGACTGGATGTGTCTTATTCGATGGCCGTGCTCGAGCTCCAGCAGCACGCTGCCATCCGCAGCGTCCACGATGACGATGCTTGAGGTCGCACCGTCCCACCTAGAGACCCAGATGCCGCCACCTTCGGAGCCAGAAGGACCCTTGGCCAACGACTCCACAGCCCCCGGCGCCGAGATGGCCCAGCCACGACTTGAGACGACCTCGCCCGAGTCGTGTCCGGAGAACCAGTCCTGATTGGAGCCGCAGATTGCTCGAACAGGCGAAGACCACTCCTCACCTACCTCCGTAGCGGAACCCACCACCACGCTTACACTACCATCGGAGTGTCCAATCAGGATGCGTCCCTCAGAGTCGCACGCACCAGCAGTCACCGGGCTACTTCCCACTAGGGGGTGATGCGATGCCCCCTCGCCCCTGCGAATTCGGAGGAGCCCACAGCGCGGTCTGCCCAGCCCCAGCAGCACACCTCCGTCATCATGTAGGCCGAAGTGCCAAGCGCGCTCGGGAAATGTCCAGTGCTCCTTGAGCGAACCCTCAGAGTCAAACATCCACACGGTTGATTCAATGTAGTCGGAGATATCGATCTCGTACACAGACGAAGCAGCCCAGACGATTCCGTTCCAGACTTGGACGTAATCACTTGCTCCCTCTAGCGAGTGGCTCCAGATGACCTCACCACTGCTCGCCTCGAGTGCATGCAAGTAGGAGGACGCCGCCGCGTAGACGCGACCGTCGCTGACGGCGAGGTCGCTGATCGGACCGGTCATCCTGATTCTCCAGCGCTCGCTCCCCGAGTCGACCGACCAGCAAGCCAGAGTACCCTCTTGCGAACCGGCCAGCAGGTCGCCCCCATCAATCCGCAGAATCGTGCAGGCGCTGCCCAAGGCACGCTCGAGAGAGGCAACCGACCCCAAGGCATGCACGGTCATGGTGTCAGACCCTGTTGCCCCGCTATCGGGCTTTCGCGTGAACGAGTCAGGCTGAAACGCCATAGAGTCGCTTGACCTTGTCCTTCAGGTAGTCTACGAAGGCATCCGGCGAGGGGGGAGATCCAGTGGCCTCCTCTATCAGGTCCGCCGGCTCGAGGATGCTCCCTCGTTGGTGCACGTGCTCGCGCATCCAGGCCAACAGCGGTGCGAACTCACCGCGTCGAATCTGTTCATCGTGGTCAGGCAGGTCCCTACGGGCCGCTGCAAGCAGCTGCGCGGCGTACAGGTTGCCCAGCGTGTAGGTCGGGAAGTATCCGAAGGCGCCCATTGACCAGTGGATATCCTGCAGTACTCCTAGGGCGCGGTTGGGAGCTCTTATGCCGAGAAACTCCTCGTACATGGCGTCCCAGGCGTCCGGTAGGTCGTCGACCTCGAGGTCTCCGGCAATGAGTCGCTTCTCGACCTCGTAGCGGATCATGATGTGCACGTTGTAAGTGGCTTCGTCAGCCTCGACGCGAATCAGGCTCGGCTCCACGAGGTTGGCTGCCTGCCACAGCGCCTCTGAACCGACTCCATCCATGTTCTGAGGGAAGTGCTTCTGCCACAGCGGCAGGGCCCACTCGCAGAACTCGCGCGAGCGGCCGACTTGATTCTCCCACAACCTGCTCTGGCTCTCGTGCACCCCGAGCCCGTTGGCCTCGCCGGCGAGCTGGAAGTCAAGGTCGCGCCGGCGGCCTTGCTCGTAGGTGCCGTGACCAGTCTCATGCATCGAGCCGTACAGTGAGCCGAACGGGTCGGACTCGCTGTATCGAGTGGTCCAGCGGACGTCGTCAGGGTTCGACCCGCCACAGAACGGGTGAGTCGAGGCGTCCCGCCTGCCGGCGGAGAAGTCGAAGCCTATCGCCTCGGACACGTCTTGGCTCAATGCCTCCTGTCCGGGCTGGCCCCATTGATTGTCCTCAACCCATGAGATGTCGGGCCGGCCGCCGCTCTCGACTACCGCCTTGATCAGGGGCGCCACGTTGTCGCGCAGTCCAGCGAAAAGCGGATCCACTCTGGCTACGGTGAGGCCACTCTCGTAGGTATCTAGGAGCGCGTCGTACCGCAGTTCGTCGTAGCCGAGGTAATCGGCCTTCCGTCGAGCGAGGTCGATGGCCTTAGCGAGGTCGTCGCGAAAGATCGAGAAGTCGTCCTTCGCACGCGCTTCGGACCACGATATCTGCGCCTTTGAGCGGTGCTTAGCCATCTCCTCGACGAATTCAGTAGGCAGTTTCGTCGCCTTGTCGTATGACTCGCGGGCCAGTCTGACGTTAGCGGCTTGCACGTCGGCGAGGCCGTCAGTGGACTCCAACTCGTCGAGCAGCTCACCGATGCGAGGGTCAGTCAGCCTCTGATGACCGGTCTTGGAGATCCAAGCCAACTGCTCGGCCCTGAGGGCCGCCGCCTTGGGCGGCATCAGAACCTCCTGGTCCCAACTGACCAAGCCGCCGATTTGGCCGATTAGATCTATGTCCCTGAGTCTCTCAAGCAATTCCTCGTACGCATCCATGAGTTCGCGAGAGCGGTCTCAGACACATAGGTTGCGGAATCGGTTCCCGACTCAGACATCGATTCCAAGCATGCCTCTGAGGGCTATTCCGATGCCATACGAGATTAGGCTGACCACACCGAGAATACCGGCCATTTCCATGAATCTATTTCTGAACGAGACCTCTTCAACCACTGAGACGTAGAAGTTGAACACGGCGACTATGAGCAATCCTATCGCGAAGGTGCAGAGCAGAGCCTGGACATGAGGCTCAAAGCCTTGGAAGTCGGGGCTGTCGGCCTGGAAGAACAGATAGGGCGATACCAGCATGAAGACCGTGACCAAGTAGGACACCCAGGTGAAGAATGCGGCCTTGATGGACGACTCGCTCTTCTTCTCCGCGCGCGAGGACAGGTACTCCGAGGCACCCATGCTGAATGCTGCGGCAATCCCCGTCACCAGCCCGGCCAGTGCTACCAAATCCAGGTCCTGGAGAGCGAAGGTGAGCCCTGCCAGCGCACCGGTCAGTTCAACGAGGGCATCGGACATCCCGAGGACCACGCTGCCCGAGTAGCGCAAACGCTCCTCATCCAGCATGCTGATCATGTTCTGCTCGTGAGCCTCCTCCTCATCGGCGATGTCGTGCAGACCGAGTTTGCGATACTCCGCCGCAGCGTCTTGCTCCGTTGCCTCCATCATCTTGACAGAGAAGGTGAATCCGAACAACCTAGCCAGCATCACCTGCCTGCCGACCTTGCCCAAATTGGGTTTGACCGGCTCCCCCGTCATCTTCTCGATCACGGCCTCGTGCCTCTCCTCCTCCAAGGCGATGCCCTCGAGTATAGATCGGTTCATGGGGTCAGTCTGCATCTTGGCGAGGCGGCGATATACCTCCGCTTCGGTGGCCTCCATGCGCTGCAGGTTGAGCAGCTTGGACCGCGTGGTTTCGTCCATGAGTCGCGGTGAGTACTCTTTCTCTTGAATATGACCAATGCGTGGCTGCGCGGGGGCGCAGCCTTACGAACGCTTGATGCGCACCGCACCTCTCGCACGGATGCATGGCACGCAGTGACGTCAAGGTCAATGTCCCTGTGATAGACCGCATCCTGCTGCACCTCTGGGAGCAGGACCATCAGGCCGACCACTACCTCGTGACCCACGAGATGACCCGTCCCGGTATAGCCGAGATCTGCGCCCTGCACCCACCCAACGTATCCCGCTCGATGCGCGAGTTGATGTCCAACGGATGGGTCACCGAGCACACTCGGACTGTTAGGGGAGACGATCGCCGTCAGAAGACCTGGCAGCTGACCGAGGAAGGTCGTTCTGAGGCGCGGGATCGGATTGACGAGTTACGCTCTACCATGATACTGCTGCGCAGCAGCGAGGGCAGACTGCTCGAGGTCCGAGCCGACGAGGCGGCCGTGAGGCTGAAGGCCGGGTTGACGCTGCTTCAGGTGCTGATGCACGCGCAGCACGAAGGGGTACTGAACTTCGGCGACATACGCTTCGGAGCCATCGTCAGGTCTGACGAGGCTGCGACCCCACCCCCAGGCTCGCTCTCGCTGCTGGCGGGGGCGCACTCGACCTACCACACCAGACCGCCTCGGACCCGCACCGTGCACGGTCGCTCGGCCGAAAGGCTGCGACTGGAAGAGTGGCACTCGTCCAGCGCCCCTATGTTCGTACTCTCAGGAATTGCCGGGTGCGGCAAGACTACTCTGGCCTCGCACTGGCTCGACGGGCTGCTCGAAGACAGGCCCGAGCTCGAGGTGATGTACTACCCGTGCCAACCTTGGGATTCCCCACTTGGAATAGCGACGAGCCTGCTGCACCGGCTCGGGGTCGGTCTCGACAAAGATTCGTCCGACCCCTATGGCATTCTCGAGTCACTCCCTCTCAAGCCTGGTGCCCGACTCGATTTGGATCTATACCGCCGCCGCCTGACCGCCCACATGCTGGACGAGGAGGGACACTGCGGTGCGCCCACCAGCGAGATGCTGCTGATTATCGATGATGTCCACAACATCGGCTCCGACGGCACGCATCTGTTAGGCGCCCTACTGCAGGTCGCCGAGTCCACAACCATGCGGATGCTGCTGGTTTCGCGGACCAACCTCGCATTCTATGACAGGCGCGACGTACACACGCGCGGACGCATCGAGGAACTCGCACTCTCCGGTCTCACGCTGGAGGAGATATCTGACTGGTTGGTCTCGCTAGACCTGCCCAGCCACGCTCCCGCCGAGGAGATCCACCGCGCCACCGGAGGCCACCCTCTTGCGGTCGAACTGCTGGAGCTGTATGGCCAGACCTTGCACGAAGACTGGCTGCGCTTCCTCGACGAGGAGATCCTCGACGTGCTGCCCGGCGACCGCAGGGAAACTCTCGCACTGCTCGCGGTCGCCGAGCGTCCGGTCCCGTGGGCCGCTCTGGCAAAGGCCGCTGGAATCGACGGTCCGCCACCAGCCGACCTGCTTGAGAGAGGTCTGATGCTGGAACTCAGTGACGGCATGTGGTTGCACGAGGCGCTGCGAGCAAGGCTCCTGAGGGAGGTTGGCGCGCCGCACGAGGAGCGAGCCCACAGGTTGCGCGAGGCGTCCGACTAGGCCATGTGACGGTTCAGCCAGTCGTCCATCCCTGGTTTCGGCATGGCACCGCTCATCCTGTCAACGGCCTCGCCGTTGTGGAAGAGAATCAGGTTCGGAATCCCCCTGACGCCGTACTTCCCAGGTGACATCTGATTCACATCGGTGTTGACCTTGGCGATGGTAATCTCACGCTCTCCGGCAATCTGCTCGAGCACGGGAGCAATCATCCTGCAGGGCCCGCACCAAGGTGCCCAGAAGTCAACCAGCACCCACTCATCACTGCTCGTCACCAAGTCGAAGTCCGCGTCACTCGCAGTCACAATTTTCCCCATTCGCTCACCTGTAGGCATACCGCCGCATCCGCATCCTATCAATTTGTGTCTGTAGCACATACATTGCCGGACCGGGGGATTGAGAACCGAAAGCCACCCCCGTCGGTCCGTGGAGATTACGCCGAGCATCCTCACAGCTGACTTCACAAGGCTCGGCGAGACGCTCGAAGAAGCAGTTGCAGCGGGTATTGATTGGTTACACATGGACGTGATGGACGGTAACTGGGTTGTCAATCGAACCGTCACATTCGGTCCCGCTCTGATACGTTCTGTACGCGACCGACTCGGCTCCGAGGTCACCATCGACTGTCACCTCATGATTACCAACGCTGAGGAGACATGGGACCAGTACGTCGACGCCGGTGTGGACATGGTGATTGCCCACATCGAGGCTGTCGACGACTTCCCCGCGCTCATCGCTGCTCTGCACGGCGCGGGGGCGCAGGCAGGTTGCGTGCTCAACCCAGCCACTCCCGCCGAGCAGGTCCTCCCACTGCTTCCTGACTTGGACCTCGTGCTGGTCATGTCCGTAGTTCCTGGCAAGGGCGGCCAGTCGTTCATGCCCGGGGTTGAGGGCAAGGTTCGCGCCTTCCGCGCCGCCATCGACGCGCAGGTCGCAGCCGGCGGGCGCACCACCAAGCTGATGATCGATGGCGGCATCAAGCACCACAACGCCGCGATGGCCGCAGAATGGGGCATAGACATCGCGGTCGTGGGATCAGGACTCATCAACGACCGCGGCACGATAGCCGAGAACCTCGCTGCCATCACCACCGCTCTCGACGAGTAACGCCGAGAGCATTCAAAGCACTCAGCCCAGAGGGGAGTCCCAATGGTCACAGAGCAGTGGATGGTCGAGGAGGTCCGCAAGGTCGTTCCTGATGCTGAGGTCGAAGCATCTGACCTGCATGGCAGTGGCGACCACTTCCATGTCAGGGTGATTTCGGAGAGTTACCAAGGTGTGCGGCCGCTGCAGAGGCAACGACCAATTCTGAACCACTTCAAGCCCCACATCGCGCAGAACATCGTGCATGCGTTGGATCTGAAGTGCATGACTCCGGAGCAGGCTGGAGAGAGCGGGGACACCGCTTTCGACCCTCATGGTGAAGAAGTGGAGTTCTTTGGGGTGCACATCCGCAGGCCGGACAAGGAGTGATGATATGGCAGAATTCAACTGGTCCCCAGAGGAGTTGCAAGAGATAGTCGACAACAACAAGCTAGTACTCTTCATGAAGGGGACGCCGGAGCAGCCGCAGTGCGGGTTCTCCAACCGCGCCTCGATGGTGCTGCAGCAGCTCGGACAGCCGTTCGTCACCGTCAACATACTCACCGACCACCGAGCAATCCCCTCGGTTTGCGCGTGGTCAGACTTTCCCACAATGCCTCAGATATTTGTTCACGGCGAGCTCATCGGAGGCTCTGACATAGCTCTGGAGATGTACGAGAGCGGCGAGCTCCAGCAGATGCTCGTGGACGGCGAATCAGAGTAGGTGGCCGGCTATGTCGGCCGAATCGGACCGTCGAACTATGCTGATAGCGCTGGCTGGCGCTGTGGCTATCTCGTTCTCTCCTGTGTTTTACGTCTACTCAGACACCAATCCCTCTACCGGGGCATTCTTTCGGATGCTGTATGCGCTCCCAGCGCTTGCATTGCTAGCGTATCTCGTCCGCAAGTCAGACACCCGCTCCTCGCGTACACGATGGACAGCATTCGGTGCTGGATTGATTCTCGCGCCAGATATGCTATCTTATCACAGTTCGATGATTTTCATCGGCATTGGAATCGCTACACTAATCGGCAATTCACAAGTCATCATAGTCACTCTGGCATCTTGGAAACTGTTTGGAGAGAAACCGAATCAAGCCATTCTGGTATCTCTCCCAATAGTCGTTATCGGATTGGCACTAATCTCAGGTATCGCTGATACAGATCCATACGGTGAAGACCCCATCAAAGGCGTCGTTTTCGGTACGATGGCGGCATTCTTCTACTCCTCATTCCTAATTTTGTTCCGGTATTCTAACAGGGAACTAGCACCATCATCTTCAGTTCAATTGGACGCTACGGCTGGCGCCGCCCTAGGACTACTAGTCCTCGGACTGTTGCCTCTAAGCAGCATGGCCATAGAACCACTGGATTTACAGCCAACCTGGCCCGGTCACGGTTGGCTCATCGTTCTTGCAATGCTTTGTCAGGTAGCTGGTTGGCTGGCCATTGCACACGCTCTGCCGCGCCTACCAGCAGCACACACTTCCTTTGCCGTCCTGCTACAGCCCGTACTGACACTCGTTTGGGGTTATGTCATACTGCATCAGGATGGGCATTCGCAGAACCAAGTCATCGGTATCTTCCTTGTACTGGCTGCCATCATAGCAGTGACGCTGTACGGTTCAGCGAGCAGTGCGGAAGCGGACTGATTACTCGGTGGAGTCCGGCGGCACGACCTTCGCCATGTTGACTTCATACTCGATGTATGAGATGGTCAGCCTGACCTCTTCACCGTCCTCACAGTCGCACACGGTTCCCCAGAGAGTGTAGACATCGACAGTCACGTCGATGCGCCACTCCCCCGTGCCGATTCCGTTGTATTGCTCCCATAGTTCGAGCGCCTCCTCTTGCGTGCCTTCGAATCCGGTCATGTTGGGGAGGTCCAGAGTGTACTGATACCAGATCTTGTCCCATGGCTCGGTTTTGTCGGCATCACAGTCTTGGCTCATGGCATCGGTGTTCGACAGCGAGTACTGGTTCGACTTGTTGACCGAGGAGTCGTAGACCTCCACCGTCACCTTGTCACAGCCCACTATGCCTCCCGGCTGTTCGTCTTCCTCCCCCCAGTAGGCCCCGACATAAACGCTCGATAGGTTGCGTGGCAGTGGAACACTCAGGACCACATTCTCGGTGGCGTCATCATTCACGAAGAAGGTCTGGACATCAGTCTGGTTCCTCTCCTCGAGGATGAAGTCCCACACATTCACCTCGGGCTCGGCCTCCTTGTCCGGCATGAGCATGTCGAGGACGGCCGGTCCAGCCACTACGACCGCAGCAACCAGCATGGCTACACCGAGCACCGCTGCGATGGCTATACGGTTCCTAAGGGCGGCTCCCGCGAGGGAAGCCATCAGTTCAGAGGCGTCGAAGCCCGAATCATCCTCATCCCAGTCATCTTCGTCCCATTCCTCATCTTCCTCATATTCGAGCAGACGATCATACAACTCCTCCTTGTTCCCACTGTTTGAGAGCCCGAGTTCCTTGAGCTCGGCCTTGAGCTCGGCCACGGTCCACTCGTCTATGGGTTCCACACTCTGAGATGGTGGTGGTACAGATGGAACTTTTGTCGGTCAGATACTCTCTCGCAGGACTTCGTAATGCCTCGCAGCAGCCCGATTGAGGTGTACAGGGCGAGAGATAAAAGCGAGGGGATGGGATGCACTCAGCGAGAACCTGTCGTCCCTGTACGGAGACTCATCGGAGCCGGCAATAAATAATCGTTGTGAGAAACTACCGAAATTTCACGAAAAACGACGTATTGCAAGCCTGTTAATGTACAGTGAGCACTTCCGGGCCGCCTTCGGTCACGAGTACCGTATGCTCGAACTGTCCGACGTCCCCACCATCAGCGTCGCGCAACGCGGCGTAGACCTCCACGAAACGAATCTCAGTGAGTTTCTTGACCAATGCTTCCCACTTACGCCGCAGCGATTCTGCATCCTCCTCAGGAAAAGGCCTCTCCAGCAGTGGATAGGCCCACCGCTCTGCAAAAGGGAGGGTGCTATAACGCTCCTCGATGTATCTAGCCATGGTCGCACCGAGTGGCTTAATCTTGCCCTTGGCCAACGCCTTGCGAATCTTGACATCCCCGGTGACCCTCATGATGTTCGACGAGTTGGAGGGAGGGACGTTCTCCACCATTCCCGAGTCCCCAGTCGTGTTGAAGGGCTCGATGGCGTATATCCCGCCGATTTCGCAAGAGCCCTTGAAGCCGGGGTTGTTGGAACCGCAGGCGTACGATGGGATCGAAGTACCTGCGTGCAGATTCCAACGCTCCAGCTGATGCCCACATAGGTTTCGTATCGGCTCGAAGCCAGCGTCCTTCGCAACCTGTTCGGCGGCAGCCCCAATCTTGTGCCAGGGAGTGCCGGGATGCATCTTCTCGACGGCGGCGTCGCGTGCTTCCTCGGCCGCACGAATCTGCTCGGTGTGGTTGCCTCCCCCACCTACTTCGACAGTCAGGGCGTTGTCGGCGATGGCGCCTTTGATGTGCACCCCGACATCGAGTTTGACCAAGTCCCCTTTCTCAAAGACCATCTCACCCTCGAACCCCTCAGGAGGCTCCAACAGGCTGTTGGTGGTGTAGTGCGCAGCCATGTCGTTGACCGAGATGGTGACTGGGAACGCGGCGTGGCCTCCATGCCGCCTGATGAAACGCTCGGCAGAGTCGATGACCTCGTTCCAATGCTTTCCTGCGGTAATCTCTCCCTTGATCCCATCCAAGGTCCTGCGTGCGACATGACCGGCGTCCCGCCACTGTTTCAGATCATCCTCTTCAACCATGTTCTGACCTCTCGCTCGCTGACTACTCCTTCTCTGAGAACCTCGATATCCCTTGACTCGGTTGAATCACAGACTGAATACCACACTATCAATGTACTGGGCCTCTCACCCGGACAGGCTCCAGGGACGCACTCAATCGCATCGCCGTTGGCTGAAAGAAGCCGCGCAGCCTCTCCGCAATCGCTCGCAGGGGCCTCACCACTCCTGTTGGCACTGGTCGCTGTCAGCGGCCCGGTTGCTTCCAGCAGACGTTTCGCGCGTGGGTGAGCCACCACTCGGATGGCGACACTGTCGCCACCGAGTCGGGGATCCAGCGTTTCGTGGGCTCTGAGGATCACTGTCAGCGAACCTTCGGGAAAACCATCTAGCAATTCCCTGACTTCATCTGGAACCTCGACAAGCGTTTCGGCCTGAGCCAGACTAGCGACACCGATGCTGACAGGCATGTCAGACGCCCTCCCCTTCAGCCGGTACAGCCGGTCGAGGCATGAAGGCTCAGGCAGGCAACCGAGAGCAGGCTGAGTGGTAGTTGGATAGACGATGCAGTCTCCCGCGAGCGCGCACTGCACCGCTTCTTCCATACTCTTTCCTACCTTATGTGTCGCCTGCTCGCGGGCGGCAGCGAGTCAGCGTGCACCACAATCGAGCCGACGCGCAGGT
>Ga0208522_1002452_pt1 | contig 11150 bp, 7 predicted proteins | sample ETNtaG_25_FD_185763 | JGI IMG/M metagenome (GOLD analysis project Ga0208522, IMG submission 185763) | Marine microbial and viral communities from oxygen minimum zone, Eastern Pacific Ocean - ETNP201302SV86 (SPAdes) (version 2) | ecosystem: Environmental > Aquatic > Marine > Oceanic ... | reverse complement strand
TCATCTAAATCATATGAATCAAAATTATTAGGAGGTTCTCCATCTAATTGATTGTAAAGATCTTGACTTTCAACTGCCCAGTACATAACTGAGTCCTCATTATTGGAATGATTTGGATGCTCGGAATCTTCATGGTCATGTGGTGAAGTATAACCGTTATTTACTAAACCCAAAAGATGACCGTATTCATGGACTAATACGGATTTTTCTATATCTTGTGCTGAAATTAAAAGAAAAGCTGCATCCTCTATTTTCTCTTTAAATATTGCAAAGGAAGAACCCTTGTAGGCTAAACCTAGTGTTTTATCATTATCCTCAAATTCACCATTAAGATACAAAATATGAATAACGAATTCATCCCCATTCTTAAACTTCGTACGTTGAGAATCCTCAATATCTAGTATTTCCTCAAGTGAATAACTACTATCTGTACTACCAAAGCTATTCTGGCTAATTGTTACTGACTTTTTATCAGTTACTTCATTTATTCTCTGCCGAAGTAAATTAAGAGCCTCTGAATCTGGCTCATTACCTGATACATAATTTATCTCAATATGCAACTTTGAATATTTATTATCTTGAAGAATCTCATATCTACATTCTCCTACATGATTCTCGCAGGAAACTAAATCTTCTTTAAGACTTTCTAAGCAACCTGCTGAAGTCAAAATCACAGATACTAGAAACAAAGTTATGTTTCTCATAAATTTATACTAGACATACCCCATAAAAAAGTTATTAATTTAATAAATTGGGCCAAGAACTAATCTAGGATCTGGAAATTTTTTGAGTGCTGAATTTCTTTCCTCTTTTGTAACAACACCTGGCAAATCATGCGTTTCAGGCTTAACAAGAGCTAACTGAAAATGCAAATGTGGTTCCCAACCTCCATTCTCCTCTTCGCTACCGAAATGTCCAATAATCTCTCCTTTTTTGACTAATTGCCCTTTTACTTTGTTTAAAATTGATTCTGAATCAAGATGACCATAAAGCGACCAGAATTTTTTACCCGAAATCTTATGCTCAGTTATGACTACATTACCATAATCTCCTGCTTCTTGATTATATCCAAAATTATGTATTACGCCATCCATAAATGCCATACAAGGCGTACCTACAGGACCTCCAATATCTATGCCAACATGAATGTTACGATTTTCCTCAAATAGATTAGTTGTGTAAACATTCGGCCTGTATTCATCATATTTACCTATAGAAAACTCACTCTTATTAGAATTCCAAGAACTTTTAGTCAAATCTAAGACCTTGTACTTATCTGGTAGATTTACTACTGGATGAAAAGACTCACTACTCCAAATAATCATTCTAAATGAACCTCCTCTGTCAAAAAATCTAATTCATTTTCTCTATTTCTAACAACTAAATGACCTTCTTCTGATATCTGTTCAACCCATCCCTTTCCTCCCGTCCAAGAAACTTCCTTCCCAACCAAACAATCATAAATTAGAAACTTTTCAATTATCTCTTGATCTTTATAGCTCATGTTAATGACTATTTCTTTTACTAAATTCTCAGTAAAATATAATTTGTCAAGATTAAAACCTAATTTAGATAAATTAATTGATTCAGGTAAATTAGAATTATTATTTATATTTATTCCTAGTCCAACAATTGTACTTTCACCCTGAGATTGGCATAAAACCCCCCCTAATTTTTTGCCATTAACTAATATATCATTGGGCCATTTAAGTTGAATCTCGATATTCTCTCTAACTAAAATATCTGAAACTGAAACGCCAATTATAAGAGGCAAAATTTTCCTATATGGTAAAACTACTGAATAATATAATCCTCCTAGATTAGATTCCCAATATTTACCCAATCTTCCATATCCTTTGGATTGCTTAAGGGATATGATTGAATCAAAACAATCATTATTAAATTGTGTAAGCCAAGTATTTGTTGAATCTATATTATCAACAATATTTATCAAAGAAAGGCACCTAAATCCATTTGCTTGATTTGTTCATTTTCCAATGTTTCTTCAATCGCACTAAATGCTAATTCTAATCTTTGTTTGATAAATTTTCGTGAACCATATGTTTCTGCAATTTCTCCTGCAATTTGCCGATATTTTGCAACAGAAGCTGGTGAAATATTTAATTGAAGAAGTCCACCGCAAACACAAGTGTCCTTCAAGGGTGGTCTACGATATTTAGTATTACATTTCTTGCACCTTACCCCTTGTGTAGAAAAAGATCGAAGATTACCAATTATATCTCTGATAAAATGCTTTTCAATTGTTTGTTCCGCAACATAAGTAGCATCAGAAGCGCGTGTCTTCTTAGCTAACTCAAGAGAAGCAATTGCTTTGCTTTTCATTGAACCTAGAGTAACATAACGTGATTCATTTGGTCCGAGGTTAATATCTGAAGAATAGTGTGTAAATGAGTATCCTTCATACTGCTCAGGGCTCTCTAACCTCTTTGAAACTATGTCTAGATAGTCGAGAACTTCATTAGGGTTAGATTCTTTTTCTGAATGCTCGTACAATTCCAGAGAATAATCTGAGTTCAACTCAAGATTATGGGCCTCACTATCTATTTCTGTTGGGTCTATTCTAGTTGATAAGACTCTTGGTATATCCATAGTGCCTCCTCGAGTTGTAGGCACAAAACTATCTGAGAAATTAAGTAGACCATCAAGCAATAACATTATAGAATCTTCATCTCCATCACAATTTCTTCTCTTAGCTGCATGCAGAAATGGATGGCCGTATTGGGCTTTAGCTGATGTGAAACCTATTAACCTAGTCAAAACACCTGCTGAAGTGTGAGGACTTAAACAAATTAGAAGATTACCTATTAATTCATGCATATCGGAATTAGCATTTACATCGTAAAATGGCTCTGAATCGTATAATCTCACTAATTCATCATTAACAAAATTTGCTACTTTAATCAGCCAAGGACCTGAATATTTAGAAACAATTAAATCCTGAACTTTTAACTCTAAAAGTTGATCTTCAGATTCTAATTTTTTACCACTTATATCTTTACTATAACCTAATTCTAAAGCTTTTTCAATAGACAAACCTATCTCTCTTGGGTAAAAATGAGTAATAGGCAAATCAATCATATCATATCTAAGCGTTCCATCCTTGTATACTCTCAAGTCATATTTTGAACGAAGAATTCCCTTTTCAAGAGACTCTGGAATTTTAGGACCTGATTTCAATTCTTTAATTCCCTTTACTTTGGGTAGAATTCCAACTTTTGCATTATTCATTGCCTTTGTTACTATTTCAGAGATATCTACAATTCTCTTTTTTGCATCTTCTTTAACCATCGTCAATGATTGGCAACATCTCAATGAGATTGTTTCCGTATTACACTTTTTACAATATCTTAATTGTGTTACCATTTCTATAGAACCCAACTTACCTTCAGTGAAACCTCTACGATATGGACGTTCTTTCAATGCTGTATTTATTAGTCTTTGATTTCCTCCAGAATCTCCCAAAGGAAAAAGAACATGAGGCGGTGGTTTGAGTCTACGCTCATTGGCCTTCTCAGGACGACCCATACTAGCTCCTATTCTAGTAGGTGACTTGCATTTTATAAGAACTCCAGATAGTTCTGATACCAAAACTAGTGATTCAGATGATTCGAGATTTAAATCCTTAGCAGACAAAACACCATTTGCATTCTCTATACCTAACAAAGTAAGTAGAGGCTGAGACCCTTCATCTAAAACTATAGAATTATCACTAATCTCAAAGAAAATACCCAGTTTTATGAAAATTTCTTTAAAGATTTGTGAAAACCTGTTCTTAATCACTTCAGAACTATTGCGAACAATTTGATTACGAAGATCTAAAATTTCCTTACTATCTAAATCATTCCAATTAAATGTAAATTTAGGATGTAACGGCAAATCATTCTCTCTACAAAAATTATAGATAGAATCAAATGAATAATCTTCATTGTATTCTTCAATTCCTTTCGATTTTACTACTAATTCCCACCATTCATCGCACCACCCAGATGGTTGTAACGGATGGTTATTCTCCAAAAATTCTCCAACTGGAATTAATATTTCACCTAAATCAACAATCTCTTCTACTTGATTTGTAACTTTTAAAGCCAAATTATAATCGTCCAACCTAGTAAATTTACCATTTTTCAGTATTACTGATGGACCTTCTATAGTATCGCATGGTGTAGACGCTGTAGCTTTACCTGGTAATTGAAGTTTTAATTGTGTTCCTATTGCTGCAAACGAGTCAAGAATCACCATCGTTGAAGGATGTATTGACATTGAAGCCAAACCAGCAGTTCTTGAACGACCATATCGCAATCTGAAACTTCCAGGTTTATCTGGAAAAGCAAAAATCGGCCTACCTGCTAAAACATCTTTCAAATATTTGTGCTCTTTAACATTTCCTGAGGCGGATTTACGCTTCTTTTCTGTATATGTTCTCAAAAAGTCCCATCCACTTATTCCTAACTTATCAACATGTTTCAAGACTTTAGCTGCCTTAAGACAAAGCCCCTCTGCTAAAACAAGACAAGCTCCACCTCTCAATGAATTTGTTTCAACCCGAGGAAGATCCCTATTACCTGCAACTTCAAGTTTATCTGTTCTTTCGCCAGTAACACAAATAGGACAGGATGTTACTATAGTCTGTATTTCTTCTGGACTTGGAACATATTGCAAATTGACTGCTCTTTTATAGAGTGGGATTTCTTCTTTATATCTCTCAATTTCTGCAGGTGTTGGGATGTAAGGATCTAAATCTAATTCTCGCCTTACAACATCTGCAATAAGTACTGATAAAGCTTGAGCAGTTCCTCCTGCTGCACGTATTGGTCCTGCATAATATATCGAAGCACATTTAGTTTTGTTACTATTCTCAAGTGTACTAACCTTTACTACTCCTTCTGTTGGAGCAACCAAAACACCTTCGGTGAGAATTGACAAGGATGTTCTAACTGCCTGCTCTAGGGCCATTTCTAAACCTAATTCTGACTTTAATTTTCCTGCAAGTTCTTTTGCAATAATTAAAGCCGTAGATTCCCTGTCATTTTCTTCTGAAACCTCCCTTATTCTAGGAGCTATTCCCTCAGGACCTACTTGTGCTTCTACTCTTTCAGCTAAATCTTTTGCACGAGGTATTTCTGGAGAATCAGAAGGGTCAAAACCCGCCTTTCTCACCTTTTCAACTAATTTATAACAATTATCTGCTTTTTTTTCTAAATCCTCAAAATAAGCCTTCATCTCATCAGATGCTATCAATACCACATATACGCATAGAACGCCTGTTATTATTGTATTTGTAGTATTCTTAAGCGCCGTAACTATCTATGTAAATACTACGATAAGCTGAGGAGCTTGCCCTTATCCCTGCAATCATTATTGCATAAGAAAGAATGACAAATATCGCTCCTGCCAATAAACCAATATTATGATTGTAAAGCATTACTGATGCTGGTAAAATAAGCATAATAGAAGAAAAAAATGCTGAAGTGCCCATTAACATAAATTGAACTAAAATATCAGGATTACCACGATCACTCTCATCAAAATTTGCAAATGCACTTCCTGACCATATCCCTAATCCTGTATTTACAAATAAGAGAATTAAAACACATTCTCCAAAAAATAATGTTACTTCAAATGGGAATTTAGCCAGAATACATATTGGAAGCCATATTGATAAGAGGCCTGGAAGTGCCATGAATAGAAGCGCAAAAGCCTTACCTCTCATAATCAAAAGTGACTCCACTGGATTAGACTTCATAATCCATAACCTTTTCCCTTCTACACCAAGCATTGTAGAACCTAACATTGTGCATTGTAATAAGGCTCCCAAATACAAACTAATTGCCAACATTCCTGGATAATACAATTTTGGAGGAAGATCACCAATTGGCTCATTAGGAATCCCTGCTTTAAACCACCAAAATATCATTAGCAAAGATATTGAAAATGTCGAAAAGGCTGAACTCAAAACATCCCTTTCTCTAATTGATGAAGTAACTTCTTTAGAACAAATGGCTGATGCACGACGCCCTACTATTGGACTTAACCACTGAAATTGTAATATTCTTACTGGATTTTTATGTGATGAAGAATTAATTTTGTAAGACTCTAATGCTTCCACAAATATATTGTCCATATAATAAAAGAAAATAAGTAAAAGTAAGGTACAAACTAAAACTATTATTATAGCCAAAGTAGGATCTTGGTGTGCTGCATTAGATACTAAAAGAAGAGCTAAAAGAATTGGAAATAAAGCTATCAAGAAACTAAGCTTTCTTGAGAATGGATATAATGAACCTATTAATGAAAACATAAAACCACTTAGGGCAGATAAAAATGAAAATAAATACAACAAAATCAAAAATTCCATTTCAACATAAATATTAGTATTTGTAACAAAATTTCCTGTGAAGAATATCAAAAGCATTCCAGAGGTAATTAATAAATTTGGAACCAAGACTGAAAAAAATTGACCCAACATAATAGATCTGGGGACTACTGGCTGAACCAAATACAAATCCATAATCCTAGATTTTACAATCTTTCTGTAAGTTATTCCTGCTGACCTAAGTGTAAATAAAGAAAAATAAACCAATAATATAGTCCCATAACCCTCATTAGAACCCTCTGGAAAAAGTTCTGGATTCTGAATTACAAAATTCATAAGTCTAATACATGCGAATGAGAAAATAATTCCCAAAATAAAGATGAAAAAAGTGGAGGCAAATCGTTTCCGAAATGATTGAAAAGAACTTCTCAAAGAAGTTCGGAATTCAGCCTCAAATATTGCATAAGAAGCATTCATCTACCAAATGACTCCATGGCTCTATCTTTTTTGGTAGATTTCTTAAAAATTCTATAGCAATCTTGACACAAACTAACTTTCTTACCAGTTCCTTCTACATTCAAAGATGAAATTTTGTCTGCTTTTTTACGAGAAACTGAACGTTTTATTGTATTATTACATCCTACAGAGCTACAACAGTCATCTGAAGTATCTGAAAAATTAATCTCTCTACGCTTCATAAATTACAATAAATAACTACATACTTAAAATTTTAACACTATTTTTCTAAGTTGGAACCCTTAGAATGAGAATTCATATGGCCACAATTAGAACAATAATTTGAATCTTCTCCTAAAAGATTTTTTCCACAACTGGAACATTTTAAAGTTTCCTTTGAAGTAACAGACTTTCTACTATTTTGGTAATTAATTATGTAACCAATTAACAATATCAATATGATGGCTGTTTGGCTATAACAAACTAGCTGTTCAAAGTCCACAATATGTCATAGCTAATCCCCTATAACTGTATTGGGTTTATTGAAGTGTAATATCTGGCATAAGCGGACGCGCTGCAAAACCCTTCAATGCAAAATTACTTCCTTCACCAACTCTACAAACAAACAAATCTCTATGGTGCCGAACTAACCCAAATTCATCCAGAGATGACACACCACCACAAATTTCCATTGCCATTGTCAAGTGATCTGAAGCCCTACGTGAACATTCTATCTTGACTTTGGCTGCAGATTCACGGTCTAAAGTATTATCATTGTATCTCTTCGTCAAATCCATCAACCATGTCAAACCTTGCTCTAATGTAATATCCATATCAATAATAACATCTTGAACTCTTTGAAAACTACCTATTGGCACTCCGAACTGTTCTCTTTCCTGTGCATATGTTCTACATTTGTCAAGGCCAAAAGCAAGAGATGCCAAAGACATTCCGGCAATGAATAATCTACCACCATTCAATGTCTGAGCCATCACTTTGAATCCTTCATTTTCATTTCCTAATATTGCATCATCTGTTACTGTTACTTCGTCAAAAGTGATAGAACCTGTAGATGATTGACTCCACAAATCTTTGCCTGCCATTTCCTGATATGATACATTTGAATCATCCATAGGTACTATGAAACAAGTAGTTCGATAACCTGGTTTAGATTCAGGACTCGTCATTGCATGAACTACAACGTGACTTGACCATTTTGCATTGGTGGACCAGCATTTCTCACCTTTAATCACCCATTTGTCTCCGTCTTTCTTAGCTGTAACTTGGGGATTTGTTGCATCAGAACCTCTCCCAGGTTCAGATAAACCAAATACAAACATCCTCTTTCCAGCTGCTAAATCAGGAAGATGAGCCTCCTTCTGTGCTTCTGTACCGAATAACTGTAATGGTTTAGCACCTAATGACATAGCAGCACCTGGTGTTATGGCCAATGATTGTGAATGATAGCCTAAAGCCAGTCCCATCAAAATTAAATCTAATTGATTTCCTCCCTGACCTCCATACTTATCTGAAACTGTAACTCCAAACAAACCCATTTGGCCCATTTCTTCAATAATATCTTCTGGAATCAATTCATGGTTACGTTCCCAATTTAGATAATTAGGTTCTATTCTATCTTCAGCAAACTCACAAACGGCCTTGTAAAAAGTCATTGAATCTGGGGATACTAATCTTTCCAAATAGTGATCTATGCGACGTTCCATAATATTCCCACTAGGTATACGTTAAAGTGGTTATCGTGACCTTCCAATAGCTCCACGTGGAGGTTCTGGCTCGTAATCGGCTTGTAATTCAGGTGGCCATTCTCTAGGCTCATCATCCACTTTTTGAAGAATAATATAGCCAATAATCATAATGATGAAAAGGAAACCAATAGCAGCAGGCCTTCCAAAACCTAATTCATCAACAATAATTGCCCAAGACAAAGGCCCTATAATTGTTGCAAAACGTCCAACCATACTGTATAAGCCATAAAATTGACCTATGTAGCGAGGTGGTGTCAAAACCAGCATGTATGGTCTGTCCGCACACCAAGTTCCACCTAATGCTATACCTGCTAAAAATGGTGCAATCCAGATCATCCAAGTTGGCAATCCTAACCAAACAGTTGAAATGAGTAAACTAAATGTAGCAAACCAAACCCACAACACCATATTCAATGTAGTTTTAGGACCTATAATATCTACCAAATATCCCCAAATAAATCCACTCACTATAGAAGAAAATACACCAATCATAGTGTAAACTGCTATCTGCGTATCTGTCATCCCAAACTCTTCGGATACATAAATTGCTGCAAACGTAATTGAGGTATTTGCCGCATCTGTGTAAAACACACGACCTACTAAAAATCTAGAGAGTCCTGGAAAATTACCAAGCATAGATAAGGTACCCTTTAATTGAACGAAGGTTCCTGATGCTGCATTAAGAATAGATCCTTCTCTGAAAAGTGGAGATGATTTAGTATTGAAAGAAGAAAATGCGCATACCAATGTAAAAAAGAATGAAATATACCTGATTGGACTATCAATTAACCACGTGTTAAGGCCAAGAAGAATAGCCATTAGAATCATTAAACTAGGCCAAAAATTATCTTCAGGCGTCTCTTTAACAAAAATGAAACAAGGGATTGCAAATATTAAAAATAACACAGCTGTTATTTGAAATACTGCTTGATACGGGAAACCCAAAACGGTAGTAATGTACAATGCAGACAAAATTCCTATAAGTGAACCGACATATCCCACTCCTATGCCTATACCTCCAATTCTGCCTTTATTTCCTGGAGTCGAGATTGTCGCTAGAGTTGAATCATAAAATATAAGTCCTGCTTGATAGAAATAATTAGCTATTACGAAGAAAATTAATGAAACTGTTAAAATCGTACTTTTACTCCAACCATCTTTTTGATATCCCAACATGGCTGTAAAAGCTACACAAAGAAGTGTCGTAACAAAAAGGAAAGGCATTCTACGCCTTGCCTGATCAGAAAGAGCTCCGATAAGGGGAGCTGTAAGAAACACCAAAGCCATTGATATAGCATTGGCATATCCATAATCTGAATCAGTTCCACCTACATCATCACTAACAACCCAAAGACTAAAATAAAATGAAACTATGAGAACTGAAAATATTGTATTGCCCAAGTCATAAAATGCCCAGGAAAAAATACTAAACATTGAAGCTTTTGTTGTTATTGGCTCTCTTGGTTTCTTAGCCTTTTCCCTAAAATCCTTTATCGATTTATTAGCTTTCGCGAGAAACTTCTTTGCGGGACCCATCTAAACTACTCTTCGATTGAATCCTCTGAATTAAGAGAAGCTTGGATTGCCCTTAGACGATCGTCTTCAGCCTTAGCATCTTTTCTCCCAGCCTCAATATCTACCATAAACAACAGAATTAATCCAATAAACAATAAGACTGCAATACTGAGAATTCCTACACGACTATCATACATAACTGCCATGAAGAAGTAGAGTGTAGGCCCGATAAATGCTGCAACCTTACCAAAAAATCCAAAGAAACCAAAGAATTCGGTACTACGTGTTTCAGGTATAATTTGTCCAAATATACTACGGGATAATCCCTGTGAACCCCCAAGTAGTGTGCCCATCATTGTTCCTAAAAGTAAAAATTGTAAAAATACAGTCATGCCCAATGGGGCCCAAATATTATCTCGAACCCATATTGGTATAAAATCAATAGAACCGTCTCCAAGGTTCGTGGGATGGTCTACACCTACATTATTTTTTCCATTTAAAGGACCACCTAATACACTAGCACTAAAGCGAGTGTCATCTATTGAAACCAAAAAGGCCTCAATATCTGAATTCTCAATATCTGTCAAATTCTTTGTGAAATTTACCCACTCATCATCTACTGTATCGCCATAATTCCAGGATTGTGTCTTAGTCTTAGTACTATACTCCAATGGAAGTACATTCTTCCACTCTTCAGCCCAAGCCTGTTCATCAAACTCCTCAGCCCCATAATCCAGTTTCTGTGCAATCTCTGGAGTATCATAATCAACATGAACATCGTAAAATTCTTCAGATTTATTCCACTCGTAAAGAATAAAATATTCCTCATGCTCTTCTAATTCAAGAGGGACAAAAGCAAGTGCAGCAAAACAAAGAACCACCCAACCAATAATAGAAACTGTAAGTGCTTTCTTAGTTCCAACTTTATCTGCAAATTTTGTAAAAGCTACTGCTGAAGGTGCTGCAATAAATTGTATTGCTAAAATTGTAATTATCAATTCAGTAGTTGTAACGCCAAGGACTGTTGTCCCAAAAACACCACCTAAAGCTGTAACTGTATTTATGCCATCTATGAAAAA
>Ga0208522_1002449_pt1 | contig 11159 bp, 11 predicted proteins | sample ETNtaG_25_FD_185763 | JGI IMG/M metagenome (GOLD analysis project Ga0208522, IMG submission 185763) | Marine microbial and viral communities from oxygen minimum zone, Eastern Pacific Ocean - ETNP201302SV86 (SPAdes) (version 2) | ecosystem: Environmental > Aquatic > Marine > Oceanic ... | reverse complement strand
ATCAGATTGTCACCGACTGGCAGCCGCACTACCCCAAGCTCTGGGGCAACCAGGCCCTGCGGCTGCAGCATCGCCTGGCCAGTTCGCCGCTATTTTCCGACGAGGCGCTGGCCGAGCTGATCGAAAAGAGCCCACGCGAAGCCTATCATGTCAACTATTCGCAGAAGACGCCGGGCAATCCGCCCAAGAGGCGCGAAGGCGAGATCAAGGGCCTGTCCGGCCGCGAGGTGATCGAGACGGTCCGCAACGGCAATATCTGGGTCAATCTGACGGCCCCGGCCCAGACCAATCCGGCCTATGGCGAACTACTCGACAGCCTCTATGCGGAGTTCGAAGAGCGCGTGCCCGGGTTCAGGAGCTATAAGCGGAACCTGACCATCCTGATCTCCTCGCCCAATGTGTCGGTGAAATATCACTCGGACGTGCCGGGGCAGAGTTTGTGGCAGGTGCGCGGCACCAAGAAGGTCTATGTCTATCCCGCCCAGGCGCCGTTCATTTCCCAGCCGGCGCTGGAAAAACTAATCCTGGGGCAATTGCGCGAGACCGACATGCCGTTCGAACCCTGGTTCGACGATTTCGCCCAGGTCTACGATCTGGAAGCCGGGCAGATGCTGCACTGGCCGCTCAACGGGCCGCATCGTGTGGTTAATCATGGCATGCTCAATGTGAGCTTTACGACCGAGCACTGGACCGACGAACTGCGCAAGCACTACGCGGTTAACTACGCCAATGGCGTGCTGCGCAACAAGCTGGGGATGCAAAAGCTCAGCCAGCAAGTGACCGGCCTCTCCTACCTGACGAAGCTAGGCATTGCCGGAGCGGTGAAATTCTCGCCCCTCAATCCGCAGAAGAAGAAGGTCTATACGGTCGACTTCCAGGTCGATCCGGCAGCGCCCGAAGGCGTGCGGGACATCACGCCACATAGTTTCGAAAAATGAGTATGGCCGAAGCGCTATCGGAACCCAGTGAGCGCCGCGTTCGGGGCGCCGAAACGGTCAGTCACGGGCTGAACGCTTCGGTGGTGCGCAGTGCCGAGGGCGTGGATAGTCTGGCGCCACGCTGGCTGGGGCTGGAACGCACCAGCCGAGGCCTTGATCTGTTCCAGAGCCTGGGCTGGACCCGGGCCGTGTTCGCGTTCGAGGCGGCGCGCGGAAACAGGCATTTCGATCCGGTTATTGCCACGCTCGAGGATGGCCGGCGGCTGGTGGGGATATTGCCGCTTGAGCGCATCCGCACCGGCGCCCGCACGCTGCTGGTGCCGCTGGGCCATGCCTTTGCCCAAATTTCAGATGTGCTGATCGATACGGACACCGACGCGCAGGCGGCGGTGGCCAAATTGCTGCGGGCGGCGATAGTTGCGGCGCCCAGCGACGGGATCAGTCTGCTCAAGGTGCGTGACGGCTCCGCCCTGGCTCGCGGGATGCCGCGCACCGCTATCCGCACAGGCACCGAGCAGGGGGCGCCCTATGTCGGACTGGATGAGTTTGACGATTTTGCCAGCTATTTTTCGACGATCCGGACCAAGACGCGCAAAAATATGCGCAATGCCCGCAACCGGCTGGAGCGTTCCGGACCAGTGCAGTTCTGCAGCCTCGAGCAGCCGGCGGAGATCCTGGCCCTGATTGAGCGGACGCTGGATGGGCGGGCCGACCGGCTCAATGAGCAGGGGCTGACCTCACGTGCCTTCCGAGACAGTGGGTTCCGTGCGTTCTGCGCCGGCCTTGCCACATCACCCGATGTCCAGATACGCGCGTTTTCCACGCTGCATAATGGCCGTCCGTTGGCGGAACAGTGGGGGTTCGTGCATGGCGAGCGCTACTACGCCTATGTCGCAAGCCGGGATTTTTCCCATTCCGATGAAAGCCCGGGCAAGCTGCAGTTGAACGATATCATTCGCGCCTGTGCCGAAGAGGGCCTGAAAGGCTGCGACCTGGGTGTGCCGACCATGCCCTATAAATTGACCTTTGCCACCCAGACGATGACCGTACGGGATTACGCGCTGCCCACTTCGCCGCGCGGATGGCTGATGTTCCAGGCCTGGGACGTGCTCTTGAGACCGGCTCTGAAACGGGCCGTGCTCGCCCTGCCGGCGGGCCTGCGCGCAGGTCTGCTCCGGCTTGCCGGACATGGACATTGAAATCGGCGCGCTTCCTTGACTCGTCCCGTGCTTTCCCATAAAGCCAGCGCGTTCATCAGGCTTTTGCTCCTGACCAGCTGACCGGGACCCCTTGAGGTATAAACCGATCCCGGAGGCCAACACCCGCCAGCGCGTTGCGCCCGCGGGTGGGTTTTGCATTTGGCCTTGTGGACCCTATCTCTTGCGGGATTGGCCTGCGAGCGAAAAGGACGAGCAATGTTTGAGAGCTTAAGCGACCGGCTTGGCAAGATTTTCGAGGGACTTCGTGGACGCGGCGCGCTGAACGCTGCCGATGTCGACGCAGCCATGCGCGAAATCCGCCGGGCGCTGATCGAGGCCGACGTTTCGCTCGAAGTGGTGCGCGCCTTTGTCGAGCAGGTGCGCGAACGCGCCGTGGGCGCTGAGGTTACCCGCTCGGTGACGCCGGGCCAGCAGGTGGTCAAGATCGTCAATGACGAGCTGGTCCAGGTGCTGGGTTCGGATGCCGTCACCATCGATCTCAATGCCCCTGCGCCTGTGACGCTGCTCATGGTGGGTCTGCAAGGTTCGGGCAAGACCACGACCACCGCCAAGATCGCCAAGCGATTGAAGGACAAGCAGCGCAAGAAGGTGCTGCTGGCCTCGCTGGACACGCGCCGCCCCGCCGCCATGGAGCAGTTGCGCGTGCTGGGCGAGCAGGTTGGCGTCGATACGCTGCCTATCGTTGTAAGCGAAACCCCGGTCGAGATCGCCCGCCGCGCGGAGCGCGAAGGCCGCCTCGGCGGTTATGACGTGCTCATCCTCGACACGGCTGGTCGCACCCATATCGATGAAGAGCTGATGGAAGAAACCGTTTCCATCAAGGACATCGCCAAGCCGCATGAAATCCTGCTTGTCGTCGATGCGCTGACCGGCCAGGACGCGATCAACGTCGCGCGCAGCTTCGACGGACGCCTGGACGTCACCGGCATCGTGATGACCCGCGTCGATGGCGATGGGCGCGGTGGTGCGGCGCTCTCGATGCGCGCGGCCACCGGCAAGCCGATCAAGCTGATCGGTGTGGGTGAAAAGATGGATGCGCTGGAGGATTTCCATCCCTCCCGCATAGCCGACCGCATTCTGGGCATGGGCGATATCGTCAGCCTTGTCGAAAAGGCCGCCGAGCATGTCTCGGCCGAAGACGCCCAGAAGATGGCGAAGAAGCTCAAGAAGGGCGCCTTCGACTTCGAGGATCTGCGCAGCCAATTGCAGCAGATGAAGAAGATGGGCGGCATGGGCGGGCTGATGGGCCTGCTTCCCGGTGCCGGGCAGCTCAAAAAGGCCATGGCGGGGGCAAATGTCGATGAGAAGGTGTTTGACCGCCAGATCGCTATCATCAACTCGATGACCAAGAAAGAGCGGGCCAATCCGGACCTGCTCAATGCTTCACGCCGCAAGCGCATTGCTGCGGGCGCGGGCGTCGAAGTCTCGGAAATCAACAAGCTGGCCAAGCAGCACCGCCAGATGGCGGACATGATGAAGAAGGTTTCCAAGGGCGGTATGGGGTCTCTGGCCGGCATGTTTGGCGGCAAGATGGGTGGGATGATGGGCGGCATGCCCGATCTCTCCAAGATGGATCCCAAGCAGCTCGAAGCCATGGCCCGCCAGGCCGGCGTCGACCCCGAACAATTGAAGGGTCTGCCTTCAGCTGACGTGCCGGCACAGAAATCGCTGCCCAGCGACGTCAATGCGCTTCTCAAATCCTCCGGCGGACCGGCTCTGCCTGGTCTGGGCGGAGCGCCCCGTTTCCCCGGCCTGCCGGGCCTGGGCAAAAAGAAATAACCCGTTTTAGCAAACTAACGAACTGACAGGACTGACAAAATGGCACTCAAGCTTCGTCTCGCCCGTGGCGGCACCAAGAAGCGTCCCTTCTACCACATCGTGGTTGCCGATGTGCGCTCGCCGCGTGACGGCCGCTTCATTGAAAAGCTGGGCACCTATAACCCGCTGCTGGCCAAGGATTCCGAAAACCGCGTCGTGCTGAACGCCGAGCGCGTGCAGCACTGGCTTTCGCATGGTGCGCTGCCGACCGACCGCGTGCTGCGTTTCCTCGACGCTGCCGGTATTTCCAAGCGTCCGGCCCGCAACAACCCGAACAAGGGTGTGCCCGGCGACAAGGCCAAGGAACGCGCTGAAGAACGCGCTGCCCGTGAAGCCGCTGCCAATGCTCCGGCAGAAGAAGCTGCTTCGGCCGAATAAAACCGGCTTGCCGGTTCGAAAACAGAATATCCCCGGTCGCGAGACCGGGGATATTTTTTTGTTTGCCGTGATGGGCCCGCCATTCAAGCGTAGCGCTCATGGCCTTGCCGCCTCAAATCGCTCCACCGGAGCGATTTGCTCTGCGGGAAGAGGTCAAGCCTTCAGCTTTGCCAGGATCGCTGCGCCCATTTCCTCGGTGCCAACGGTCCTGCAGTTGTCCTGGGCGATGTCGCCGGTGCGCAACCCATCGCTGAGCACGGCCGAGATGGCGTTTTCGACCTGGGTAGCCAGTTCGATCATGTTGAACGAATAGCGCAGCGCCATGGCGAAGCTGGCGATCATGGCGATGGGGTTAGCAATGCCCTTGCCGGCAATGTCGGGGGCCGAACCGTGCACGGGCTCGTAGAACGCCTTGCGCTTGCCGGTGGCCGGATCGGGGGCGCCGAGCGAGGCGGAGGGCAGCATGCCCAGCGAGCCGGTCAGCATGGCGGCGACGTCGGAGAGAATGTCGCCAAACAGATTGTCGGTGACCATGACGTCGAACTGCTTGGGTGTGCGGACGAGCTGCATGGCGGCGTTGTCGGCCAGAATGTGGTGCAGCTCGACATCGGCATAGTCCTTGGAGACATTGCGGACGACCTCGTCCCAGAGCACGCCGGATTTCATGACGTTCTTCTTGTCGGCCGAATGGACCTTGCCGCCGCGGGTGCGGGCCAGGTCGAAGGCGACGCGGGCGATGCGGTCGATTTCATAGGTCTCATAGACCTGGGTATCAATGGCGCGCTTCTGCCCGTCGCCCAGATCGGTGATGGTCTTGGGTTCGCCAAAATAGACGCCGCCGGTCAGCTCGCGCACGATAAGAATATCGAGGCCTTCCACCAGTTCCTTCTTGAGCGAAGAGGCCGAGGCCAAGGCGGGATAGCAGATGGCGGGGCGCAGATTGGCAAATACTGCCAGTTCCTTGCGCAGGCGCAGAAGAGCGGCTTCCGGGCGGTGCTCATAGGGGACATTGTCCCATTTGGGACCGCCCACGGCGCCGAAGACCACTGCATCAGCGGCCTTGGCCTTGGCGACATCCTCATCGGTGATGGCCACGCCGTACTTGTCATAGGCAGCACCACCGGCGAGACCCGTGTCCGTCGAGAAATCGGTCAGACCCTCGGCATTGGTCCAGGCGATGAGCTTTTCCACCTCGACCATGATTTCGGTGCCGATGCCGTCTCCGGGCAGAAGAAAAAGGGAATGGGTGGCCATATTGGGAAAAGCTCCTCGCCGTACTGGTGGGTACACCTGAATTTGGTGCCGACATACAAGGTTTTCGGGCGCTTGCGCAAGGCGGCTTCAGGCAAATCCGTTCCGAGCGAAGAGCACCCAGAAGGCAAAGACGTTGGTGAGCATGTGCGCCAGGCTCACATAGAACACCGAACCAGTCCGCCAGGCGATCCAGGCCCAGAAAAGACCCAGGGCTGATGCCCCGCCGACAAGGGCCAATGCCCCGCCATCGAAGACAATATCATGGCTGAGAGCCAGGGGGATATGCCAGGCGGTGAAGAGGGCCCAGCCGAGCCAGAAGCCGAGACGCGGCTTGTCCCGAAACGTCCCCAGGAAACCACCGCGCCAGGCCATTTCCTCGAGCGGGCCGTTGATGGCGGCGATCAGCAGGGCGAGATACATGCTGCCCTGGGTGAGGATCGAGGTGTTGGGTACGAAATTGGCCAGCGCCACAATGCCAACCTGCACGAGCAAGAGCGGAATGATCCACCAGTCGCGCCAGCGCAGTTTCTCGGTGAAGAGCCGCCCGTCGCTGCCCTCCAGAGCATGCCAACCGATGACGGGCAGGCAGAAGAACAGCCAGTAGAAGGTCAGGGCGAACAGATAGCCATATTGCGGGTGCCAGGCAGTCAGCGCCGGTACGATGAAAAACAGCGCCCCGATCAGGAGCGCTGCGTGTGCCAGAAGGGCCAGTTGCCGGGCGCTCATTGGTTAATCCAGGCGTTTCTGGAAGAAGATGCGGCGCGATCCGGCCGGATGGTCCTCGATGGTGCCGAATTCGACGAATCCGAGGTCGCGGTAGAAGTCGGGCGCCTGGAAGGCGAAAGTGTCGAGCCACATGCCGCTCAGGCCCTGCTGGCGGGCCCAGTCTTCGGCCCGCTGCATCAAGAGCCGGCCCAGGCCCTGGCCGCGCAGGTCAGCGGCGACGGAGACGAACTGGATGAACATCCAGTCGTAGAGCACATAGCCCGTGAGGCCACCCTGGATCGTGCCGGCCTCGTCCTTGAGCAGGAAGCCATAGTCGCGGAAATTGCCGCCCGGCCGCTGGTTTTCGGCGGCTGCGCCCAGGATACCCACCACCGCCTCGATGTCGGAGGCGCTGGGCGCATCGACAAATTCGAGGTGGGGCGTTGCGGTCACGAGCTGGCGGCCCCGATACGGGCGGTAACCTCGATCTCGATCTTCATGCCTTCTTCGATCATCTGCACAATGAGCATGGAAGCAGCGGGCCGGATGTCCTTGAAGACCGGACCAACGGCAGCGACGACTTCATCGACGTAAGAGCGGTCGCCGACATAATAGACCACGCGGACGGTGTCGGCGATGGACGCGCCGGCTTCCCTCAGCGCCTTGTCGATGGTGGCCAGCGCATTCTTCGCCTGCTCGCCAACGCTGTCGGGCATGGTCATGGTGGTATAATCATAGCCGGTGGTGCCGGACACATAGACCGTGTCTTCATGGCGCACAGCGCGGGAATAACCAAAAGTGGCTTCGAAAGGGGAGCCGGTAGAAACGCGCTGGACCAATTTTGTCTCTTTGCTTGTTGGGTTAGAGCCAGGGGCGCTCGGCCGCCATCTTGCTTTCGAAGGCGGAGATGGAGGGGTCGGATTTCAGCGTGCCGGCAATGTCGTCGAGGCCTTCGAGCAGGATCTGCTTGCGGGAAGGGTCGATGTCGAAATTGAGCGTGCCGCCGTCCGGGCCCTTGATCGTCTGGGCTTCGAGGTCGACTGTCAGCCTGGCATTGGAGCCGCGCTCGGCATCATCGAGCAGGAGCTTGAGTTGCTCGGGCGTCACGACCAGCGGCAGGATGCCGTTCTTGAAGCAGTTGTTGTAGAAAATGTCGGCGAAGCTAGTGGAGATCACGCAGCGGATGCCGAAATCGAGCAGCGCCCAGGGGGCGTGTTCGCGGCTGGAACCACAGCCGAAATTATCGCCGGCGATGATGATCTGCGCGTTGCGATAGGCGGGCTTGTTGAGCACGAAATCGGGGTTCTCCGAGCCGTCCTCATTGTAGCGCATTTCGGAAAACAGCGCGGTGCCGAGACCGGTCCGCTTGATGGTTTTCAGATACTGCTTGGGGATGATCATGTCGGTGTCGATATTGATGATCGGCAGGGGTGCCGCGACACCGGTCAGGGTGGTGAATTTATCCATGGGGCTGCTGGACCTCGCTGTTGACCACGGTCATTGCGCGAAAGCGGGGTTTCGGTCAAGCCTGAACCGTACCGAAGCGTACGGTTGGGGCCCGTGCACGCTATTCTGGTTCGTAATTTGTGCGTAAAGGCGCGCCGGCCGGCACTGTCGCCTCCGGTTTTGCATGGGACGTATCCCGAGGCGCGTGCGTCTCAGTAAAACTAAGTAATAGAGACGTCGCCGCCCCATGGGCCATGCGCGCGTAGCGCTTATGGCCTTCTCGCCTCAAATCTCTCCACCGGAGAGATTTGCCCTTCCGCCATGCCATCTCAGGATGGGCCCCGGGTCAAGCCCGGGGTGACAGTCTGTGGGCGGACAGAACGGGGCAAACCGATAGTCAGTTGCCGGCTCCAAATCTGCCATCGCCAGCTCAGTGCTTAACAACCAAAGCGGCCGTTAGCGTCGGGTCAAAACCGTCTTGAACCCAACTAGGTGACGATATTGCTCCCGCGATTGTAGCCCCTCCAGTGCCTCGATGGCGGGAGCCCCGATCTGACGAGACAAGTGAAGGACTAGGCCATCACCGATAAAGAGACCCACATGTGCGCCGTAGCTATCAGGCCGATTGTGGACGAGAACAAGATCGAACGGTGCTGCGCTGGCGGCAATCTGGGTATACAAACGGTCCTCCCACAGGTCGCTGGAGCGGAAGTCGGGGATGATAAATCCGAAATGACGCAGGACGGTGTAGGCGTATTGCTGACAGTTGGCGCCTCCATCTACCCCACGGACAGTAGGTGCACCTGGGAAATGGTCCGCGTTGTATCGTACATCCCATGCGATCTTCGAACATTGCTGCCCTTCACTGGAGAATGCGCAACTTCGCCGGCTTACAGGACCTTCCGACCAAAACCAGCCCGGCAGGAAACCACCCCAAATCGACCATTGGCCTAAATAGGCACCGGCTCAGGGCCCGAGGGTGACGGTCGCTGGTAATAGCGACCGGATCGCGTATGCGGTCCGGCTGTTCCTCAGATCAGGCCGCCAGGCTTTCCCGTGCGCCGACGCCGAGCATGATGTTGAGGTTCTGGACGGCCGCGCCAGAGGCGCCTTTGCCCAGATTGTCATAGACGGCGCAGATGACGGCCTGGTGCGCGTCGTCATTGGCAAAGACGTGCAGGGTGAGCGTATTGGTGCCGTTATGGGCCTGCGGGTCGAGCGCTGCGGTCTTGCCCAGGCTTGGGTCGTAGGGCGCCACCTGCACGAAGCTGTCGGGGATGGCGGCGTAATAGTCGCTCAGGGCCGCGTGAAGATCCTTGCCGGTGGGAATTTCGGCCGACATGTCGGTGTGAATGGGCAGTGATGTCGACATGCCCTGCGCGAAATTGCCCACGACCGGTTCGAACAGGGGTGCGCGGCCGAGCTTGGCGTAGTGGGTCATTTCGGGCAGGTGCTTGTGCTGGAAGGTCAGCGCATAGGGCATGTACTGGCTGGCGCCGGCGCCCTGGGCCTCATAATCCTCGATCATCTGCCGGCCGCCGCCGGAATAGCCCGAGACGCCGTGATAGGTGAGCGGAAAATCGGCCGGTAGCAGCCGCGCCTCGATCAGTGGGCGGGCAGCGGCAATCAGGCCCTGCGGCCAGCAGCCGGGATTGGCGACAAAGCGCGCCTTGGCGATCTCGTCGGTCTGGTCGGGGGCCATTTCGGCAAAGCCATAGGCCCAGCCCTCGGCCACGCGATGGGCAGTCGAGGCGTCGATGACGCGGGTGGTGTCGTTCTCGATCAGGGCAACGCTTTCCCTGGCCGCGTCGTCGGGCAGGCAGAGGATGGCGACGTCCGCCGTGTTGAGCAGGCGCTTGCGCTCTTCGAGGTCCTTGCGCTTGTCATGGGCGATGGAGATGACTTCGAGGTCGCGCCGACTAGCCAGGCGCTCGCGGATCTGCAGGCCGGTGGTGCCGGCTTCGCCATCGATGAAGATTTTTGCGACCATGATACAGCCTCCAGTTGCGACGGGGAGTACATGAGGCCGCATGCAGCCTGCGTCAAGTTTTCTGGGCCAGGATGGCGTCGATCGCCTCAAGCATGTGTCGCCAGCCGCGTTCGGTCTGGGGCAGTTCTCCGGCCTGCGACTGGTCCAGATCATCATAGAGGGTGACGATGCTGCCGGGGCCTTCCGGTTCGGGCTCGATGATGATGGTGATAACGGCCGGATCGTTCTTTTCGGCGATGTCGGTGATATGGGTGTGCTGGATGCGCGTGGGGCGGTCGAGGGCGAGGAACGTGCCCCAGTTTTGCAGCGTCCTGCCATCCTCAAGGGTTTCGATGGCAAAGCGGCCCTGGACCTGTGGATCATAACTGAAGGCGGTGATCTTGCCGTTGTCGCAGCGCTGCGAAAGCCAGGCTTCCTGCCAGCGCCGTACCTGTTCAGGCTCGACGAAAGCGTCAAAGACGCTTTCGGGGGGCGCGGCGAACCTATGGGTAACCTTGGCTTCGAGCTTGTGCTGCATGAAGGGCAAGTCCTGTTGGGTCTAGGGAACAATGCACGATGGCCGCAGGCGTTCCCAGCCGCTGGTTGTCAACTGCCAGGCGGGGTGGCAAAGATCGGGGTCAAGGACAGACACAGGACAAGAAAAGAGTGCGCCCATGACCACGCCTCACAACCACGCCAAGCCGGGTGATTACGCCGAAGCGGTGCTGCTGCCGGGCGATCCCTTGCGCGCCAAATGGATTGCTGAGACGTTTTTCGATGCGCCAAAACTGGTCAATTCGGTGCGCAATTGCCTGGGCTATACCGGCACATGGAAGGGCAAGCCTGTCTCAGTGCAGGCATCAGGCATGGGTCAGCCGTCGCTGGCAATCTATGTGCATGAGCTGATCAATATCTATGGCGTCAAGTCGCTCATTCGCGTGGGCACCTGCGGGGGGCTCAATGCGAAGGTGAAGGTGCGCGACGTTATCCTGGCGCAGGGCGCTTCGACCGATAGCTCCATCGTCAAAGGGCGGTTCGGGGCATTCAATTTCGCGCCCATCGCCGATTTCGGGCTGTTGCGGTCGGCGGCGGACAAGGCCGACGCCAAGGGGCTGCGCTATCACGCGGGCAATATGCTGTCCTCGGACATCTTCTATCATGCCGATGGCTTTGCTGGTTATGACAAGCTGCCCGAGCATGGGGTCATCGGGGTCGAGATGGAGGCGGCGGCGCTCTATACGCTGGCGGCGCGGTTCGGGGTCAAGGCGCTGACCATCTGCACGATGACCGATTGCCTGATCACGCATGAGGAAATCGACGCCGAAGCGCGCCAGACCTCATTGAAGGACATGGTCGAATTGGCGCTGGACGTGGCGGTGGACGGCTGATGGCCGGAGGGCGCAGCATTGCCGAGCGCTTGTCGGGGGCGAT
>Ga0208522_1002444_pt1 | contig 11178 bp, 9 predicted proteins | sample ETNtaG_25_FD_185763 | JGI IMG/M metagenome (GOLD analysis project Ga0208522, IMG submission 185763) | Marine microbial and viral communities from oxygen minimum zone, Eastern Pacific Ocean - ETNP201302SV86 (SPAdes) (version 2) | ecosystem: Environmental > Aquatic > Marine > Oceanic ... | reverse complement strand
ATTGAAGCTGATACAATTACCATATCTCCACATCTTAATTGGTTTGGTGAAACTTCATTAACTGTAAGTGCTTCTGATGGACAAGAAAGTGTTGACACAGGTCTTTCAATAACCGTTACTCCGGTTAATGATACTCCAACGATTGAAGATATTGATGATGTTACTATAGATGAAGATGGAGGCATTGACATCGTTCTCAGTTCAGCAGATGTAGACGGAGATGATCTAACCTATAGTTTTCATTTGGATAATTATGATGTCTCTCTTGGCATAGAGGAAGACACACTTAGCATAACCGCTACTCCAGACTTTAACGGGGATGTTGAAATTACTATGTTTGTATCAGATACCGAGTTAATGGACAGCACATCATTCACTGTTACGGTAAACGCGGTAAATGATCCGCCATTAGAGTTTGGGCTAATCTCCCCAACAGTTGTTGATACATTCCAGGTAAACACTGCCACCGATGAAACGATCCCGTTTACCTGGGAGACAAGTTTTGATGCAGACAGTGATGTTTCCTACAGATTAACAGTCACTTTAGACTACTTCGGAAATGTATACACAAATGAATACGAAAATATCACAGACACGACTACAGGAATATCGGCCTATGAGTATGCTGTTTTAATGACCAATCTCAGTCTACCTCGGTGGAATATGGAATACGCTGTAGAGGCATCTGATGAGGAGTTTACTATTGTATCTGAAGAAGGGGCATTTGTGCTTGAGAATACTTCATTATCTATTGGCACTGGTGCACTACCCGAGTCATTTGCTCTGCACCAAAACTATCCAAATCCTTTCAACCCTGTTACCTCTTTGCGCTACGACCTTCCGGAAGATGGACTGGTCAATATTACGGTCTACGATATGATCGGAAGGATCGTTAAAACGCTCGTAAATAGCTCACAAACGGCAGGATATAAATCTATTAGGTGGGACGCCACCAATAACAGGAACGAGCCAGTATCGGCTGGACTATATCTTTATACGATTCACGCTGGGGAGTTCAGAAAGACCAAGAAAATGGTCCTGCTAAAGTAATGAAAAAATATCTATTTATCGTTTTAATATTCTTTAGTTGTTCCTCTACTAGGAAAAATGCTATTAGAGAACAGGAAGATTTCATAAAAAGGCATCCCAATTGGAGAGGACATCATTTTGGGTTCAAAAAAAGAAAACTAGATACAGATGTGTTTGAGGTAATAGAGGCCATCAAACAAGAAAAAAAAATTAAGTCAATACAGGATAGTATTTTTGTGATTGAGGAAAAAGAAAAATAATATCAGTACAAACATGTTATAGGTTAGACTTTTGTAGAACTGGTGGGCATGAAAAAATATCTATTTATATCCCGATGATGGAGAGCGTTCAAATGTTGATGTACCTTTTAATGGTAAGTATAATAAATCCAATTACAAGTATTCTAACAATAAATACCAGCCAGCGATATTTTAGATTGGTGTCACTTATGCCAACATCATAGGGATTGAATACATTTCTAAAGAACCGTAGCATATCAAAATATAAGGAAGTAGCAAGACATGGTCAGATACTATTTGAAGGTGGACAGTTTAGACAGATTTATAAGACAATTATTGTTATATTTAGATTAGATATGAAAAATTATATGTCATCTTTATTTATGGTTCTATTATTTTCTATTCTTGTTGGCCAAGAAGATGTTGACCACAGCGTAAAAAAAATAAAAGTAGGCGATGTTGCACCAAACTGGTCGATTAAATCTGAATCAGGTAAGTTTGAATTTCTCAAGAACTGGACAGTAAAGAAGAATAGACAGTTGAGAAATCCTTCAATTCAAACCGATAGACATGTTGTACTGTTTACGTTTTTTGCTACATGGTGTCCGCCCTGTGTAAAACAACTTGAGCCCCTTGAAATAGTTTATCAAAAATATAAAAATAAGAAAATTAAATTTTTTATTATAGATGGTACAGAGCACCATCGTATAACCTGGGACGAAGCGTGGGTCAAAGATGCACCTAAAACCAGACAATATTTTAATGATAATAAAATAAATATTCCTTTTTTAGAGGACACAGATGTGACCGGGAAAAAATACGGGATAAAAGGAATTCCGACTATTGTTGTGGTCGATAAATTTGGAATAATTCAACTTATCCGTGTTGGCTATACAAAAGATGAAGAGGACCTAGTTGGTGACCTCTCTGAGACTATTGACAGGCTGTTACTGGACTAATCACTATAATAAAACCATTGTTAGCAGACTGCCATAATAGGTAAACATTGTGCGGACTTGGAGAATAATATGATAGTCTGTTACCGATTGTAGTGTGAACTATATCCATCTATAGCCTAGGAATAAATGATCATAAATTTCGTATATGTTTAATGAACTAGTGATAAACCTATTAGCCTCAGCCATACTACTGCTGTTTGGGTTTTTATTTGGAAAATTTAGAGAGAGGCGGTTAAATGAGGGGAAAAACCTGGATGAGTATGATTTCTATCCGTTCAAGCTGGATGAAGATAATAATCTGTATTTTGATCTTGTCAAATTTAGTTATGGTGTAGGTCACTTATTAAAAAATAGAGATAATTTTGCGGCACAGCAGCTGATTATCATTGGCGAACAGAACAACGTCCAGAATAAACTAAAGGGAAGCCCTAAGGAGCAATATAGTAGGCTTTATAATAAGTACAATGGTAAAAAGATAATCGATAATACGACAAAGTATCTTGAAAATTATAAGCGCATAGTAAGACTAATAGGTGACAGCTTTCCTGATTCGGGAATGGAAATTCTGTTACACAATTTAACCAATCCGGCAAAAGCACTTTACCATATCAAGAACAACGTCACCGGCAGAAATATTGAGGCTCCGGCAACGAACCTTGTTCATGATCTAAAAATGCGTGGCATGCAGAATCAGGACAAGCTAAACTATGAACTAAATATCGGCTCTCGAAAATTTAAATGTACTACGATCCCTATTTATCGTGATAGGTATGGACTAGTTGGGGCAATATGTATCAATGTTGACTACAACTACATAAATGATGAAGTCCGGAACAGCCAACAGAAGCTAGATGCATTTTTGAATACAATATGTAAAACAGATATGGTCCTTGATGAGAACATACTCAGCAAGGATGAGTATGAAAAAGCACTAACTGGGAAAAAACATTTTAGAGATTATTAACTAGCTTGAGAATATAGAATTATGAATAAGAAATACATTCTAGTTTTATTATCGGCATCTTGAACAATGATCCTAGTTTGAAATGGTAACTATAAAAACAGGCATTTAAATCGGCTCACCAGTGATAAAGAAAAGTATATATTTTTGTTTCGCAGTTTTGATCCTATCTTGTGCGAAAAAAATTGAAAATGACGTCTCCGTTATTAATGATCTTGGTCCAACGGTCATTCTTATTTCTCTTGATGGTTTTAGGTGGGACTATCTTACTAGGGCAGACACACCCAATTTAGATATTTTAGTAGAAAATGGTGTCACTACAGAGTCATTAGTTCCTGTTTTTCCATCCAAAACTTTTCCCAATCATTTATCTATAGTAACCGGATGCTATCCAGAGAATCATGGAATACTATCTAATAATATGTACGACCAGGAGTGGGACGCGGAATATTATATTGGAGAAAATAGTGAACCTGTTAAAGAAGGAAGATGGTACGATGCAGAGCCGATATGGGTGACCGCAGAGAACCAGGGTAAGCTGACGGGTACATATTTCTGGCCCGGATCAGAGGCAGAGATTCATGGAACAAGACCAAGCTATTACGGAGTATATGATGGCAACATCTCAAGAGAAGATCGCGTAAAAAAGATTCTTGAGTGGATAGATCTGCCAAAACAAAGTCGTCCTGTATTTATGACATTGTATTTTAGTGATGTTGACAGCTGGGGCCATAACATAGGGCCTGATGCAATAGGAATGAACTCAGTCATAGAAGAGATAGATGAGTCGATTGGTTTACTAGTCAGTGGACTAAACAAAAGAGAGATCTTGGATAATATTAACATAATTATTACCTCAGACCATGGCATGTCACAATTAAGCAGAGACAGGGTAATCTTTTTAGATGACTATATGAATATTAATGATGTCAGGATGGTCGACTGGTCGCCCGTTGCAATGATATTACCTGAAGATGATTCAATCGTCAGTGTCTATAGTAAATTGTATGAGGCCCATCCTCAAATGTCAGTCTTTAAGAAAGAAGATGTTCCTGCACGACTTCATTTCAACAATCACCGTCGAATTCCTCCTATCATTTGTATAGCAGCAGATGGCTGGTCCATCTCAGACCGTGATTATTTTGATGACAATCCTTATACATTTACTGGCGGCACGCATGGGTATGACCCGGCCAATAAATCGATGCACGGAATCTTCATCGCTAGAGGGCCAGGTTTAAAAGAAGGCCTCACGGTGGACTCGTTTAGTATCATACATATTTATGAGATTATTGCACACATTTTGGACATCGATACACCAGAAAATGATGCAAGCTTTGACAGTATATCTGTCATGCTGAAATAATCAGGCTGATTGAAACATATAAGAAATTGATTATGTAAATTTGCTAATGTCTTATTTATTGTTCATTAAATAGAGAGCAGAACATGGCAAAGTCTTGGGTTGAAAAAAGAGACACCAATAAAAAGGGTCAGGTAAAAATAAACGCTAAAAGGTTTGCCGATATCCCTGCTGGAACTAGAATGCTTATCCCTACGCCAAAAATAGTTGATGAATTTGTTAGAACCATACCAAATGGTTGTTTCATGAACACAAAAGACCTAAGAAATAAATTGGCAAGTCAATACGATGCGGAGATGACATGTCCGCTAGTCACAGGTATTTTTTTGCGGATTATCTCAGAGGCCGCATATGAAGAATATCAGCATGATAGAAACATTGAAAAGATAACCCCGTTCTGGCGTGTCGTAGATCCGGACAGTAAATTGGCAAATAAATTAACCTTTGGCACCGAATTTCTAATTCAGAATCAGGCCAATGAGAATATAAATTTTTAATTCACTAGAAAATCGTTGGAAATAGAAGAAAAATTATAATTAGATCTGATAGCATTGAACTTTCCATAGTATTTACACTATAAATTTTGTTCGGGAATAATATTTTAATAAATTGAGGGCCCGCTTTTACTTTAAAATAAAAACATCATACATAAGGATTAAAATGAAAATTATAATTACTCTAATAGTACTATTAAGCAGTGTTTCTTTTGGAAAGAGTTCACTATCTGTGGACATATATGAGCTGGATAATGGTTTAACAGTAATCTTAAATCCCGATAAAAATGCGTCCAGTGTTTATGGTGCTGTTGGCATAAAAGGCGGAGGAAAACAAGATCCTGCCGATGCCACAGGTATTGCACACTATCTAGAACATATGCTCTTTAAAGGGACGAGTGAGCTGGGTACTGTCGATTACAAAGCAGAAAAGGTATTCCTTGATAGTATTGAGATCCTGTATGACAAACTCGGGAACACAGTTGACGATAATAGTAGACTTAAAATCCAGGAAAAAATTAATGACCTGAATGTCAATGCCTCAGAATTTGCGATACCAAATGAGTTTACTAGATTGGTAGAGGGTTTTGGGGGAACTGGTGTTAACGCATTTACGAGTAATGATATTATTGCCTATGTAAGCCAGTTCCCATCACACAATATGGGTAAATGGCTGGATATTAACAGTCATCGTTTTGAGAATCCTGTTTTTAGGCTTTTTCAGTCTGAGTTAGAGACAGTGTATGAAGAAAAGAATAGGGCAATGGATAATGCATTTAGAATGTTATTTGAAGAATTTTTTAAAAACTTTTTCAGAAACCATCCATACGGTCAGCAGACTGTACTTGGCACAAAAGATCATTTAAAGAATCCATCCATTAAAAAAATGAAAGAGTACTACAACAAATATTATGTGTCCAACAATATGTATCTCATGCTGGCTGGTGATTTTAATGTTGAGATAGCTAAAGAGAAAATTGAAACAACTTTTGGAAAATTAAAATCTGGGGCAGAACCCGATTTTGTCAATGTTGCTGAAGATCCTTTCAGTGGCAGAGAAGTGGTGACCAGGAGGATGACGCCAATACGTTTTGGTATGATTGGTTTTAGAATGCCGCAGCCAAGGCATGAGGATAATATAGCTCTAGGTATTATTAGGAACTTATTCAATAATAATTCTTCGACCGGTCTGTTGGACAGATTGAGCATAGAAAACAAGCTACTCGGCTCGTCAGCAATCAGTGGATTAGGTGGCGCTGACCATGGGGCGATGGGTTTTATGTTTATTCCTAAATTAATCTTTCAAACATTTAAGGGTGCAGAAAATGTAGTCTTAGATCAGATCGAAAAAGTGAAGCAGGGGGACTTTAGTGAAGAATATCTTCAGTCTATAAAACTTTCTATTATACGCGGCCATGAGTCTGGACTTGAGAATGCATCAAACCGGTTGAACTATGCCATGGATATTATTCTAAATGACAGGTCCTGGGAAGATATAATTAATTACCCTGAAAAAATTGAAAATATAGATAAGACTGAAATCGTTCGGGTTGCTAATAAATATTTCAAGGATGACTATTTAGTTTATAGATCAAAGATCGGCTTTCCCAAGAAAGATAAAGTTGAGAAGCCTCCGTTTAAACCTGTTAAACCAAAAAATTCTGAAAAGAATTCTGCATATGCACAAAAATTAAATAATATTCCATCTGGTGCTGTTAAAATGGATTTTATCGATTTTGAAAAAGACACTTACTATGAAAAGCTGTCAGACAATTTTCATTTCTATCATAATAATAATCCAATCAATTCTATATTTACAATGAGGCTTGAGTATGGCATAGGCAATTACGAAAATAATAGTCTTTCTTTTGCCGCGGGCTTAGGAAGCATGATCGGAGATGACAAATATAGTTTTAACGAGTTTAAAGAAGAATTACAGAAAATAGGTGCCACAGTAGACTTTTTTAGCGACAATGATTATTTTGGTTTAAACATCAAAGGGTTTGATAAATATTTTAATGAGACAGTGGCAATGGCCGGTAATTTTTTAAAATCCATGAAAGTCAGAGAGGAGGATAAAAAGAAATTAAAAAAACTCATACAGGGTAGTGTAATAGAAAGGAAGTTTGAATCTAGAGAATCATCAGTAAAAGGTAATGCACTTCGATCATATGCTTTATGGGGTAAAAATTCTAGGTTTTTAACAAGGCCCACAGTAAAAGAAGTAAAAAAGATGGACACTGATTATTTATTAAGCCAGATCAAAGATGCAATGAAAGTAGAAACCACTATTTTTTATACTGGTAATGTTGACGCTAGTACTGTCAAAAATTCTGTAAGTGAAAATTTTATAATCTATAAAGAATTGAAAAAATCTAATTCACCTGTGGTATTTGATAAGCAGCTAAAGCAATCCAATACTGTATATTTATTCAATGATAAAAAAGCTGTTCAAAGTCAAATATATATTCTAGCAGACGGTGAGACCATGGATGAAAAAAATAGACATAAGTCTAATGTATTTAATAAATATTTTGGCGGAAGTATGTCAGGTCTTGTATTTCAAGAGATAAGAGAGTTTAAGTCGCTTGCTTATTCAGCATGGGGCTCATACAATAGGCCATACTATCTTGATGGGTCGGGCTGGTTTAATGGCTTTATGGGAACTCAGGCTGATAAGACCATTGACGCGATAGGGACCTATATTAGTTTATTGAAAGATATGCCTGATAAGCCCGTTAGGACAGAAGGAATTAAAGCAGGACTGTTGGAATCATTAGGATCTAAAAAGCCTAATTTCCGAAGAATGAGCCTAAGTATTAGAGGCTGGAACAGACAAGGCTTTTCCTCCGACCCAAGGAAAACTGAAAAAGATGTATACCAAGACATAGAGTTTGAGGATATATCAAGATTTTATAAAACATTTATCCAGAATAAGCCTCTTACGATCACAGTAGTCGGGAATAAAGAAAAAATAGATATGGAAAAATTGTCCAAATTTGGTGAGATCATTGAGGTAACAAAAAATGATATATTTAATTGATTCATTTTGAATATTTTCAGAAAATTTATATAGATATAATTATTTGTATTTGGATATATGAGAAGATACCTATTTATTTTTCTATTACTTATGCTTTGGCACTGTGGTGAGGAAGAGCCTAAAGATTGTGCCGGCGTTGCCGGAGGGAACAGCATATGTGGTTGCACGGATTCATTAGCAACAAATTTTGATAATACAGCGACAGATGATGACGGAAGCTGTGAGTATATGCTCAATGGGATTCCAATCAAGTGGATTAAAACGTATTCGATATCCGATAACAATGGGCTAGATGAAAGCTGGCGGGTTATAGAGGCCTCGGATGGTGGATTTGTTATTGCCGGGGCGACCGATTACCAAGGCCTTTTGATTAAGACAGATGAAAATGGTGAAAAACAGTGGCACAAAGTCTATGAAAACTCAACCTCCTTGTATGCGGTGCGACAAAGCTCAGACGGTGGTTTTATAGCCACCGGCTATTATGAGTGTGATACACTGCCTGGCTGCTATCCTGACATGTATCTGCTAAAGACTGATTTTTCAGGAAATATCGAATGGGAGCAGTCAGATGGAACGGCTGAGAATAACGACTGGGCCAGAGATGTAATAGAGACCCAAGACGGTGGTTTTATGATTACCGGAACCTGGAACGATGACGGCTGGAATTCTAAGGCTGCGCTACGGAAATATAGCAGCGATGGTGACTTGATCTGGGGTAAAACATTTAGCAGTTCCACGGCAAATGAGGGCAACGCTCTCATGGAGAATTCTGATGGCAGTATCGTGTTTGTCGGATATTCGGGGGAGCAGCATGGTGCATATAAGCATTATATGGTTAAAGCAGATGCGGACGGTGGACAGATCTGGAAAAAGAAAACTCAGTCTGTTGGTGATGCACTGCTCTATGCTGTCAGCGAGTCTCCATCAGGGGGATATGTTGCGGCTGGATTTTGTAATAGCTGGAGAAGCAATTTCACCGTGGAAAGAAATAGCTCCGGCAGTATAGACTGGGACAATTGTTTTATTGATGAGGGCAGTCACTATGGGTACTATGACATCACCCCGTCATCAGATGGCGGATACTATTTAATTGATGACATTTGTTATTTAACGAAAATTGACGATGCTGGTGAAATTATCTACAGTGCCAAACTAAACCATGTAAACCAGTCTGTGATTGAGCTGGATGATGGAGACGTTGTAATGGGTGGATTTGGATTCAGAGAGGGGAACAGTGGAGGACCAATATCTCTTCTACGTTTGAATCCTTCGAGCTTGGAATAACATGTACCTGACTGAACATTATCAGACGCACATAAATATATTTTTGTATATTTAAATCAAATAAAAAAGGAGATACTATGGTAATTCAAGTTGTGAACTTTAATCTTGAGGGTATAGGCCACCAAGATTATCTAGGTGCAACCGTTGACGTGGCACCAGCTTTTAAGGAGCTCAGTGGTTTAATATCTAAGGTTTGGCTGTCTGATGAAGCTAATAACGTATATGGCGGTGTTTACACATGGGAAAATCGTCAGTCCATGGATGACTACCTAAATAGTGAATTTTATGATCAAGTATTAGGCAGCAATCCCAATTTTGTTAATATCACATCCAAGTCATATGATGTGCTTGATGAGCAGACCAAAATAACAAGCTAGGATCTCGTATATTAAAAAACATAAGGCCCCACGTTCGTGGGGTTTTTTGTTTATAGGATCCCGCACATTCTTTGGGGATTGTTTGTAGATTTGGGATCGATGAAGAAATATCAATCTATAATTATACTATCAATTTTATTTGTTCTTTCAGATGTAAAATCCCAAATGCGCTACCAGTATGAGATATTTGATGAGGTAACAAAGACCGAGGATGTGGTATATGGCAATGCGCCTGATTTACCTTTCTTGTTTTTATTTGAGTGGAACACCACAGACACTGATCTTGATATGGACATATACGAGCCTGCTGGGGATACACTAACAAATAGGCCTGTAATTATATTTCTTCATTCCGGTTCATTTTTTACCGGAAGCAATGAGGCAGATGATATGGTTGCCCTGTCGACTGCGTCAGCAAAAAGGGGCTATGTGGCCGTTAGTATTACCTATAGGCTTGGGCTGAATATATTAAGCAGCTACAGTGGTGAGAGAGCTGTCTATCGTGGGGTACAGGATGTTAGTGCGGCCATTAGACATCTACGAGAGAATCATATAGACTACGGTATTGACTATGATAAGATATTCGTTTGGGGCTCCAGCGCTGGCTCCTTTATCGGGCTCCACTTAGCCTATACAGAGGATGACGAAAGGCCCGAGTCAACATTTGGAGGAGGTGATGACCCTGACCTAGGATGTATCGATTGTGAGGGAAATGATTATGAGCACGAGAGTAAGCCTGATGCTCTGATCAGTTGCTGGGGAGCCATTGGAGACTTAGAATGGATAGATGAGGATAACAATACTCCTACCATTATGTTTCACGGCAGCTCCGATGGTGTGGTTCCCTTTAACTCAGGCTATCCATTTACATTAAATATATTATTACCTATTGTTTATGGTTCAAATCTTATTCATGATCATCTGAACGAATTAAATATAGAAAACAAACTATATGCTGAAGAGGGACTATTGCATGAGTATTGGGGCACTTTCAATGGAAACTGGACCGGAGAGCCAAATGAATATTTTGACTTGATTAAAGAGGAATCATATTCATTCTTATTTAGTATCTTATACCCATACCAAGTAGGCGACATAAATAATGACGGATTAATTAACATCGATGATATCTCCTATATGGTGGATATTATCATTAATAACGATAGCTCCAGTGTTAGTCTGTATTATTCAGATTTCAACTATGATGGACTGACAAATATTTTTGATTTACTAATGATCATTGATACACTAGATAATATTTAGTTTCAATTTTTTAGATCAGTGTCCTATTTCTAATAATAATCAAAAATCATTATACTTTTCTGTATTATTGCAGGGTTTTTTGTTTACATAGATAGTATTAGATTTTCCTCTATATGAGTCAGCATAAACGAAAGCTCGCGGCCATTGTATTTACCGATATTGTTGG
>Ga0208522_1002441_pt1 | contig 11182 bp, 10 predicted proteins | sample ETNtaG_25_FD_185763 | JGI IMG/M metagenome (GOLD analysis project Ga0208522, IMG submission 185763) | Marine microbial and viral communities from oxygen minimum zone, Eastern Pacific Ocean - ETNP201302SV86 (SPAdes) (version 2) | ecosystem: Environmental > Aquatic > Marine > Oceanic ... | reverse complement strand
TCCGAGAGGAACGACGCTATCCCGAAACCCGTTCGTAGTTCGGATTGAGGGCTGTAACTCGCCCTCATGAAGCTGGATTAGGTAGTAATCGCGTCTCAATAGGGCGCGGTGAATATGCCCCTGCTCCTTGCACACACCGCCCGTCAAACCATCTTAGTTGGGGGTGGGTGAGGCTGCCTTAACCATGGGGTATTCGAGCCTGCCTTCGACAAGGAGGGTTAAGTCGTAACAAGGTATCTGTAGGGGAACCTGCAGATGGATCACCTCCTAAGAAACTCGGAAACCGGGGGTCGGGGTGGCTTCTTGCCACCCCGCCTCCCACCTAGCCTCCTTCAGGAAACCACAATAGCACCCAATGCGGTGCTTTTATTGCATCTAGGCGAAGGTATATACCTACTACATCGCGTCAGAAGCCTCATGCAGCGATTACTCGCTACAACAATGATGCTGTTAATGATGACTGCAGCCCTAGCAGGCTGTGCGGGATCCGACGTCACACAAGATGACGTGGATGCCGCGAGAGAAGAAGGAAGAGCCGCTGGAATAGCAGAGGCTACACCGGTGAGCACTCTGGACACGATCATCGATCGTGGAACCATGAAGTGCGGGGTGAAGGAGTCCCAGTACGGAATGGGATACCTAGACGCAGCCACGGGCGTACGCTCGGGACTGGACATCTCATACTGCCGAGCTGTTGCCGCTGCTCTGGGACTTAACCCCGCTACGGACGTGGAGTACATCCCCGCATCCGGATCGGACAGGTTCGAGAAGCTAGCCGCTGGCACCATCGACGTTCTGATCCGCACCACGACCTGGACCACCAGCCGTGACGCGAGCCTGAACGCCGACTTCGCTGGAATGAACTTCTTCGATGGACAGGGCATCCTGGTCCGCGAGGACAGGTTCGCTGCAGCTGCTGCAGGAAACTCGGCCGCTGGACTGGACTCAGCTAACATCTGCGTTGGAATCGGTACCACTACCGAGGGCAACATGCAGGACTGGTTCGCCTCCAGGGAGATCGCCTTCACGTCCGTGCCCGTAGCCGACGCCGCTGAGGCGACTGCTAAGTTCATCGACGGATCATGCGACGCCTTCACCGGAGACATGTCGGCCATGGTTGCCAAGAAGTGGCAGCTTGACACCGACGGCTCGATGAACGGAGTGGACATCTGGATCGCTTCAGAGCTGATGTCCAAGGAGCCCCTAGGCGCGGCAACCCGCGACATGGACTCCGACTTCAAGGACGTCGTGGCATGGGTCTGGTACGGAATGGTAACCGCGGAGGAGATGGGCGTAACGTCCAGCAACCACGGTGCCATGGCAACCTCGGCCTGCGCCGTCAACGACGCTGGCTCAGCCACCGACCCAGGAATGTGCCGCCTTCTGACCGAGAACCTCGGTCTCGGCACTGCCACCAACCCGCTTGCGGGAACATGGATGGCAGCAGTCCTAGACGCCGCAGGAAACTACGGCGAGGCGTACGATGACGCCTTCTGCGCTGGAGACTACGACGGAACCAGCGGATCGGCAGCCATGAACGACTGCCTGATCTCGCGCGCTGGAACGCTGAACGCCCTCGTCTCAGAGGGTGGCATCCAGTACGCACCTCCAATGCGCTGATCCCTTAAGGTTAGCAATTAGGAATTACGAAAGCCCTCGGGGGGGATTAACTCCCCCGGGGGCCTCAAACATCAAGTGATTAAGCGGATAGCATGTGGTATGATGGACCGCCCTCGCAATCTCTCAGAGCTAAGGTCCTTTCTCGTTGAAAAATGTACGAGGCCAGATCAGGGGACTTCTAACGCCGCAGTGCTCCTGGGGCTCATTTACGTCATCCTAGCGGGCCCCTACGTGGACATCCTACCGTCCCTGCCATTCTCAACGTTGTTCGCATCCCTGCTAGGAATCGGGATCTTCGCCCGAGCAGTAGACAGATTTCCTGGGATTTTTTCTCGCTTCGAGAACGAGTGGGGAATCCGAGACACGATATCTATCGGGGTGCTGTTTTCGCTCCCGACCCTGTACTGGAGGTATTCGAACAAGTTCCTCGGGATGTCCTCGGACTACCTTTCAAAGATGGCTACAGACATCCCATGCAAGACCGGGATTGGTTGCGTCCTTGATGCCCAGCAAAACCTAGCCTTCTACCCGATGGACAAGATGGTCCTGTTCTTCGGTGGCTTAATCCTTCTATCATTCATGCTGGTGCAGAACGAATTCCCCCAAATTTCCAATTTGACGGGCAAAGTCTACAGAGCCTTGAGGAGATTCGCAAGGGACCCCAGAAAGGGTTACGAGGACCTGATCGCCGGCTTCCGGGACAAGGAAGGCCCACTCGGGTCCGGATTCTACGACGTCTCGACCTCCCTGTTCGCAATCACCGTCTTCCTCGCGTGCTACTTGTTCGTCCCCGACATGGACCTATCCGCCAGCACCCAGGTCCCATTCCTCTTCCTAGGCACGGGAGTGGTCTCCGGGATCCTGCTCCTCCAGAACAACCTCGATGACCTCCTCTCAATCCGGCCCCACAACTTCCGCGACTACACGGACGGAAGCGCCAGGTCGAAATCCGCCGCTGCTTCTTTGCTCACGATCGTCCTCTTCGTAGTGCTCTTCCTCAACGTCTCGTTCGTCCCCCTAATATCCCAAGACATCCCATCCTTCCTGACCCTGATCACCCTGGTCACCCTGACCTTCTGGGCCTTCATCCTCTCCAAGGAGGGGGCCAAACCCAAAGTCCAGTCACACAGGTCTGCAGCATTCGCCTTCCTAGTGATATTCCCATTCCTGATGTACCTGTTCCTGAGGGTGATGTTCCTACAGAACGACGGCACCAACCCGGTAATGCTGAACCGATGGGAGGTGAGGTACGAGTTCATGGACCTCGGTAACACGTTCAAGATCAACCCATGGCCACTGGATGCCGAGCCAAACATCGATGCGAGGTGGATTTTCCTCAAGGCTGCCATAATCAACTCCGTCAGAGTCACCCTCGTCAGCATCATCCTGTGCACCATCCTAGGGGTAATAGTCGGAGTCGCCCGCCTCTCAAGCAACAAGCTGACCGCATGGGCAGCCACGGCATACGTCGAGATATTCCGAAACCTCCCCCTTGCGGTCCTACTCTTCCTGCTAGCCACGCAGATCGGACTGCAGTTCCCGATGATGCCAGAGGAGAAGAACCTGTTCGGCGGTGCGATCTACTACAGCAACAAGGGCATCTGGTTCACCACGGTTGCCTCCTACGGGGCGCTGGCCCTCTCTGTAGTCGGACTAGCCATGGTCAGGGCCCTGCTCCGTCACCAAGACAGGGTGGAGCCCCGAGCCATCTCGGCACCACAGGGGTTCAGCCTCAGGAGGCCATTCGCTTCGTTGGGGTGGAGGTTCGAGCCCCTAGCCGCCGACCTATTCGTCATCCTCTCCCTGGTTCTACTATTGACCAGGGTGCAAATCGGCGAGGCACTATTCACGACCCCGTCCGGAAGGTTCTCGCCGGGAGTAATCAGCAGTGACATGTTCGAGGCCCTGTTCTACCCGTTCCTAGGGAGCCTGCCTGACGGCCTCACGACCATTGACGGAAAGTCCAACGTGCAGTCGCTGGGGGACAACGCACAGATAGCGATCGGACCCCTGCTGGGCGTCCTGCTATTGGTGTACTCCCTCCTGGTCACCACCAACGTAGACGATGACGGCATGAATTCGCTGGAGGTGGACGACACCGAGGAAGGCATCAGGCGACGATTCACCCTCTGGGTCGCAGTCTTCGCCTTCGCACTAGGGGTAACCCTCGCAGGCGGGATTTACGAGGTCGGCGAGGCCCTTTCGATGCCCGAGTTCACCAAGGACAGGGACAACGACGGCGTCCTAGACCAACCAGGGTCTTGGGGGATAGAGGAGGGAACCGGGTTCGAGATAACGCCCTTCTTCCTCGCGATGGTCCTCGGGCTGACTCTATTCACCGCATCCGTGGTGGCGGAGATCGTCAGAGGGAGCATACAGTCACTTCCCAGGGGGCAGGTGGAGGCTGCCATATCGCTCTCATTGAACCCGTACCAGAGGCTGAGGCTGGTCATACTCCCTCAGGCTCTGAGGAGCATGATCCCCCTGCTGAACAACCAGTTCATGAACGTCTGGAAGAACTCCAGCCTGGCCGTGGTCGTGGCCTACACTGACATTTTCTACGTCATCCTGGTGATGATGAACAACGTCGGCAAACTCATCCCACTGTTCCTACTCCTCCTGATCACATACCAGATTGGCAGCCTCACGATTTCTGCGGTAATGAACTGGTACAACTCCAGAGTAACGAGCGTGAAGATATGACTATTATTGCACAGATTCTGGATTGGATGTGGGCCATAACCCCTTCAACCCTAAAGTCAGAGACCGGCATTAGGGAATTGGAAGAATCAATAGTCGGCAAAAGCGGCAATCCATGGATAAACCACGAGAACGAAAGAGCGGTCTCTTCCTTTGTATTGGGGCTATCCATAACCATGGCGTTCGCCTTCTCAATGGAGTCTTGGAGAGCAGCAACAATGGAGCTCAACCCGGTAATGGGGCAGCCTACCGGCGATGCCGACCTACTGGCTATCTTGTACTTCCTGCTAGCCGCATTCACCTACTGGGTCACCATTTCCTCGATGGTGAAACTAACTTGGCTCAAGTCCACATCGACTGCCCTTCTCGGAATCTCGACTGCGTGGATAATATTCATCGTCTCCACATTCCTGATCCACTGGTCGCTCATAGAGGCGGACTGGGTCGTGGTCTGGGCGAACAGAGATCTGGTGATGATGGGGCAGCTGATGAAGGAGCAGATGACCCAGTCCCCAGGATCACACGTCTGCATAAACGAGTCGAACTGCTACGGCATCAACCAGAACTTCCGACTTTGGTGGTCACTTTACCTGACCTTCGGGATTCTGGGTGGCGCTTATGGGGCAAGCGGGGAGAAGCCCAGGAAATTCCTGGTCCCGTTCTTCGCCATCATGGGCCTAGTGACTCTGATAGCCCTCAATCCGACTGAGGTCAGTTACAAGACTGACACGGTCCGGGTCAAGCTGGCGATCGCTACACTCTGGGCCCTCGTGGGATACGGCCTAGCGTACTGGTACTCGAAGAACAACGAGGAGTACAAGGTAAACCGACTGAAGTCATATCTGGCAGTATCGGCCGTGGCCACGTTCTTCTTCGCAATCCTGATCATGGATCCGCCCCAGTTCGTCAAAGACGGGGCAGAGGTACTTGGGGGGACCCCGGCCCAATCTTTCTCAGAGGATATCATCGCAGGCGACAGAACCCCCTCGACCTGGGACAAGCTTGCCGGCAACGGAATCGAGGCATCCCAATGGGGCGGTCTGTTCGTGAACCTGATTATCGCCACCGCAGGATGCGTCCTAGGCTTCGGGATAGGGGTCGTCTTAGCCTTCGGGAGGCAGAGCGACCAGGCATTCTTCAGCATCCCATCCATCGCCGTGATAGAGCTGGTGAGATCAGGGCCGCTAATCTGCTGGCTGTACTTCGCGGTGTTCATGATGCCCGACCTGATGGACCCATTCTACAACGCAGAGGACATAATCAGGATGCTCCTGATGTTCGGAATATTCGGTGGGTGCTACATCGCCGAGGTCCTCAGGGGCGGTCTGCAGGCCGTTGACAGCGGTCAGAAGGAGGCAGCAGCAGCACTAGGGCTATCACCACTCCAGACCAAGCTGCAGGTCGAACTCCCCAACGCGGTCAGGACCACCCTTCCCTCGATCATCAGCGTGTTCATCGGCCTCTGGAAGGACACCACCCTCCTCTTCATCGTCAACATTCTCGACTTCTTCAAGCTGGCAAAGGACCTGCCCAACTCAGATCTGAGGTTCCTCGGGGACTTCCTCGAGCCACTCTATGTCTCCGCAGTGGTGTTCTGGATTTTCGCATTCTACCTGTCTAGGGTCTCGATGAAGGTCGAGAAGAACCTTGGGCTCGTAAGAGAAGGAGGAGGAGAAGCTGCATGAGTGAAGAAAGCGATGAGATGATAATTGAAACAGAGGGAGTTAGGGTGAACTTCGGTGACTTCTGGGCACTGAAGGGAGTGGACATCAAGGTCAGGAAAGGCGAGATAATAGTCATCCTAGGGCCATCGGGGTCCGGGAAGTCCACATTCATAAGGACCCTCAACCGACTCCAGCCCCACAGCGGTGGGACGATCAAGATCGATGGCATTACCGTCGATGAGGACACAACGGTATCCGACCTGAAGTACGTTCGCTCGGAGATCGGGTTCGTATTCCAGCAGTTCAACCTCTTCCCCCACCTCACCATAATGGAGAACATCACGCTAGCCCCAATGAAGGTAAAGAGAATGCCAAAGAGGGAAGCCGAGGAGAGGGCCATGGAGCTGCTGGAGAGGGTAGGAATCCCCGAGCAGGCATACAAGTACCCAAGCGGCCTTTCAGGCGGGCAGCAGCAGAGGGTGGCCATTGCCAGGGCCCTAGCAATGGATCCGAAGATCATGCTCTTCGACGAGCCGACCTCGGCTCTCGACCCAGAGATGATCAAGGAGGTCCTCGAGGTCATGATAGACCTGGCGAAGCGAGACATCACGATGATCGTGGTCACTCACGAGATGGGCTTCGCCAAGGAGGTCGCTGACAGGTGCATCCTCTTCGACGAGGGGCATCTGATAGAGGAGAACAACCCCGAGGAGTTCTTCTCGAAGCCGAAGCACGAAAGGACCAAGCTGTTCCTGGAGCAGATCCTCTAGGTCCTGGAGAGCCACTGGGAGACGCCGTCCAGTATCGCCCCCCTGAAGGTGAGCAGGCTCAGACTCGGTCCATTCAAGCCTATCGTCAGGGTCGCACCCCTGGTGAAGTGGGTCTCGTCCCACCCGTCGCTGACCACGTAGCCCCTGTGCATGTCACTGGTGATCACGGTAGGCTCACTGACCCACTCCCAGTAGGAGCCGTCTGCCGACCTGTCCGCACGAGGGAGGTCCCTGGCAACGTACAGGTAGTGGTCGTCAATCTCGCTGGCCGGGAAATCGACTCCCTCGATGTTGGCGACGTGCCTGAACCAGGCCCCCTGTCCCACGAAGGTTGAGAATAGGCACCCGGAAGAGTGCTGCATGGAGTCAATCCCCCTCCTCTGGAGCCTGTACTTGGATGGCTGGTACTGGTGAGTGTTGGCGACGAGGAGGTCATTTAGGGCGGGATCGCATCGAATGACGTTCCCGCTCGTGGTCTCGATCTCGGCTTGAAGGCGAGGCAGTACGTTGACTATCGCATTCCCATCCAGGGCAGCCCTAACGTCCTCGGAGAACGTGCTTGGATCGCTGCCCATGAAGAATCCGTACGAACCCCCGTTGCCCTCGACGCGCGGGTGGCTGTTTACCCCCATCACCGGGGTGTTCTCGTCGACCGAGTGAGCTATCGACGTCAGAGTCCCATCGCCACCCAGCACGATGACCAGGTCGGGCTCCACGAAGTCGGCTCGCCTGACGGTCTCCCTGGCGGTGTAGCCAACGTTCAGCCCCCTCTCTGCCACGAGATCGTCGAGCACTCGCCTTACTTCCTCAAGCGACTTGTCGTGGACTTCCTCGAAGTTCTTCTTGTAGACGACGAGGATGTCTCCGCTCATAGTTGGCCTCCCTCGGCAATCGCTCCACGTGCCCCCCATATAGGGGCCACGCAAACCGACTCACGCCCAAAATCCATTGAGGAACGCATATTTGGGCACCCATTCAGCCATCGACGTGCTCAGACCCGTCCTGCTGTCGATATTGTTCTGCATCCCGGCGCTATCCGGCTGTATGGAGGTCGAGAGGCCCTGCCCGGAGGGCACATGCTTCCCACTCACCAGCAGCGCATTCAACTCCATCCTGGAGGAGGTCGGGGAGATAGACGCACTGCAACTGGCCGAGGAGTACGACAGGCTCAGCGTCAGCACCCTGTCCAGGTTCACCGAATCCGGAGTCAGTGGGGAGATGCAGTGGAAGGTCGAGAAGGACGACGATAGGGAACTCCGGCTAGTAGTCAACTCAGTCGTGGTCGGCGGGGTCGGGGTGGTCGGTTACGAGATCTGGGACGGCGGTCCCGACACCTACACCAGGACCTCGGATCACTGGATGAAGGGGAGGGACATGGATCCGAACTACGAGGACCCCTTCCTGGAGATAGCGAGGCTGGCGACAGAGGACCCCAATGGGAGGTGGCCGCCATTCAGGTACGACGTCTCCCAGTTCTCAGACCTCAGTTGGACGATAACCGGGGACGCCATGGAGTCATACCAGATCGCCAGGGCAACCAGCGGCCCGGATGAGATTTACTTCGAGATCCATGGGTTGACGCCGAGGATAGTCGGCCTCACGATATACTCGGAGGGACTCAGCCAGGAGGATGTGACATTCTCCATGTCCATCGCTACGGAAGACTGGGACCACGCACTCAGCATCGACTACTACCTGACCCTGCTCGAGGGCAACTCATACCTGGGCATGAGCGGACTGTCTGAGTTCCCACGGGCTCCCGTACCATTCATCCCAGTCCCAGACCAGCAGTCGGTCACAGGCGATACCACCACGGTCACCGGGACGGTCCCTAGGGAGATGTCCCACGAGGTGTCCTTGTCTGAGGTGGAGATGCACGTATTCTCAGGAGGCTCTTCCGTTGCGAGTCTGATGCTAAACGATGAGCAGGCCAACATATCCACCGAGGGCGGGACGTGGTGGGACCTAGCATGGACTGACTCCGGCGTCCCAGGAATGCTGTCGCAATTGGACACATTTTCCATAAGAACGAACTCGGACGAGGCCTTCGAGATTCGAATGTTCGATCATTGGGCACAGGCCTGGACCGATTATGGCAACTAGATCCACTCGTCGTTGGGTGCAGTCAACTCGCTATCCGCTTCTCCCGTGTTCACCACGCCTCTAGGCTCGACCAGCATCACCTTGCACTCGGAGTCGGCACAGGGCTTGTGCCGCACTCCCTTCGGTACAACGTACATCTCGCCCTCTCCCAGTTCTACCGAACCGTCCTCGAACTCGATCCTCATGCTCCCCTCGATGACGATGAAAGCCTCGTCCGTTTCCTCATGCTCGTGCCAGACGAATTCACCCTCGATCTTCACTAGCTTGAACTGGTAGTCGTTCATCTCGGCGATAACCTTGGGAGACCACTGGTCAGTGAACTTGGATAACTTCTCCCCGAGATTCACCTTTGTCATGCTACTCCCGCCTCTAACATCGCCATAATGGTTGACCTGATATCCTCGCAACTAGGACGCAATTATTAGGGCGGACTAATCACAAGGAACATGGAAACAGGACTTGGGGGCAAGGTCGTGCTAGTCACAGGCGGCGCCGGAGGGATTGGCCAGGCAATATGCAGGAAGTTCGCCGAGGATGGGGCCAAGGTGGCAGTACATTTCCACACTTCATCCGAAGAGGCCGAGTCACTAGCCGCGGAGATCGGCGGGATTGCAGTCCATGCCGATCTTAGGGTGCCCTCCCAAGCAGACGAGATGGTGGCCGAGATCGTCTCGCAGACGGGGAGGATAGATGTTTGTGTGGCCAATTCCGGGTCATACCCCCCTGAGCCAAGGCCAATGTGGGAGATCGACGAAGAGAGGTGGAACTCAACGATCATTTCCAATCTGGGGGTAACTGCCAACACTTCTCGCTCATTCCTCTCCCATGCGTCGACCAGGGGTTCGGGCTCCCTCGTCCTTGTTGGCTCAACAGCGGGGGTATACGGGGAGGCTGGCCACTCGGACTACGCTGCCGCCAAGGGGGCGATAACCACCGGACTACTCCTGTCACTGAAGAACGAGGTCTCTCGATTGGGGTCGGTCAGGGTGAATGCCGTAGCGCCGGGCTGGACGCTCACCGAGAAGAAGGCCGAATCCGGTCTGGACGAGGGGGTGATTGAGAGGGCTAAGTCCACAATGGCACTCAAGAAGCTAGCCACTCCGAATGACGTGGCTATGGCCATCGTCTCCCTGTCATCGGACGAGGTGTCCGGGCACATCACGGGACAGGTGATCGAGGTGGCAGGCGGGATGGAAGGGAGACTAGTCTGACCTGTTCGAGGAAATTCTCTTCCACAGGTATGCCGCGATGGCCAGCAGCGCTATCGCCCAGCCTGGGGTGATGATCATAACCGCAACCGCAGCAGCAATCTCCTCCAGCACCAGATCACCCCTCGCTCAGGAAACTGACTCCAGTCAGGTCCTCGCTCACTTCCCAGAGTCTCCTAGCAACGGCCTCATCACTCGCCTTGCGGTTGATCTTGGCCCTCCCGGTCCGACCCCTCATCTCGATAACACCTGTTGGCCCCCAGTACGGGTACTCCAGGGCACCCTTCTCGGTTGCAGCGTAGAGCGTCGCCTCAGCGCCCTTCTTGGCCGGAATCGCCACGATATGATTCAGGAATCTCCAGAATAGCGAGTGCCTCTGCAGGTCAGTCGCCGAGTATCCCGGATGGCTGGCTATCGCGGAGACTCCAGAACCGCTCCTCTCCAGCCTCCTAGCCAACTCGAGGGAGAATGTCAGGTTCGCAATCTTGCTCTGCGAGTAGAAACCCCACTTGTTGTACCCCTTCCTCTCTCCGTTCAGGTCGTCGAAGTCTATCATGCCCGGGTTGTGTGCGATGCTCGAGACGGTCACGACCCTGCTCCCATCTGTCGTCTCCAAGATCGGCAATAGGTGACCAGTGAGGGCGAAGTGGCCTAGGTGATTGGTTCCGAACTGCAGTTCGAAACCGTCCTTGGTGAATGACTTGGGTGGGATCATCACTCCCGCGTTGTTGATCAGTATGTCCAATCGATCCGCCCACGAAGAGAAGTCCTCCGAGAATGATCGCACGCTGGATAGGTCCGCTAGATCAAGGACGGAAGTCGAAACCTCTGAACCGGGGAACTCTTCGAGTATCCTGCGCATAGCGACCCCAGCCTTCTCTTGATTCCTGCACGCCATAATCACCTTTGCACCCTTGGAAGCGAGAGCCCTCGCCATGTGGAATCCTATGCCCGTGTTGGATCCTGTTACTATGGTGACTTTCCCACTCTGGTCTCCCATCATGGCCTCGGACCACTTCATGGGTTCGTCCCAAATCACACGACTATTTCACAGATGGGTGGTGGACTGTCTGCTCGACTCGCCAAACTTGATGGCCCACTCCCTCTGCCGGGTTCA
>Ga0208522_1002432_pt1 | contig 11205 bp, 9 predicted proteins | sample ETNtaG_25_FD_185763 | JGI IMG/M metagenome (GOLD analysis project Ga0208522, IMG submission 185763) | Marine microbial and viral communities from oxygen minimum zone, Eastern Pacific Ocean - ETNP201302SV86 (SPAdes) (version 2) | ecosystem: Environmental > Aquatic > Marine > Oceanic ... | reverse complement strand
ATTTGACTTTAACAATTTTAAAAGTTTAATCTATAAGCTATCAAAAACTGAAAACCTAAAAGAAATAGATAAAGCAAAAATAGATTGCCCATCATTTCTCTCTGGACCAGACACAATATTTTTAGAAATAAATAAATCTGAGAGCTCAAACGAAGAAACCCTAAAACAAATAAAATATTTAGAAGGTTTTCTTATTGCTGTAAATAAAAAACTATCTAATAAAAGCTTTGTAGATAATGCACCTAAGGAGGTTATAGAAATAGAGATAAAAAAGAAAGATGATGCTAGTATTAAGTTAGAAAATCTTAAAAAGTCTATTTAGTGCCTACCAAGTAATAATTACTTTTCCATGTGAATCCCAAGCTCCTGCAGTATTATCTTGATTTGATCCTGCATTATAAGATCCTCCTCCTGAACCACCAGGCGTTTCATTTCCATAAGATAAAACCTGAGCACCACCGTTATATCCACCACCATTTCCTCCTGGCCAACATCCTCCTCCACCACCACCAAATCCACCATCTCCATAAGACCAACCACTAACGTAAGTTTTATTTCCTCCAACTAAAAAATTTGCCCAACCTTTTCCACCTGTTGATGAATGAGTTCCATTTGCGCCATCAGATGCCCATGATCCACCAGCTCCTGATAAATATCCATTACCAGTACTTGGATTACTTGCTCCTTGCTCTGTTGTTTGTCCTTGTTTTGGAACAGTTTCTGCAAAATAATGTCCTCCGCCTCCGCCGCCTGCAATAATTAATGCTGTAGCACCACTGTGATCACTTCCTTTAGCCACAAAAGTTCCACCTCCTCCTCCTCCTCCTCTAAGATATGATTCACCCATCTGACCAATACCTATTCTTAAGGTTTCACCTTGATTTAAAGAAAAAGTTCCTTTCATTCTTGCACCATTTGCTCCTCTACAAGTAGTTCCACTAAGACTAACACACTCTTGTGAGGGAGAACCACCCTTAGCTCCCCATACTTCTATAGTATAACTTCCATTAGCTGGAACTGTCCATAACTGTATACCACTTGTAACTGTAACATCTCCATCCAAAGTTGTCCCAGAATATGAAGTATTACAGTCAGATTGTGAAGGACCATCTTTTCCAGCTGAACTACAATTTGTAAAGGTTACTGTTCCAGTTCCATTTGGGTTTTTTTTATCATAAACTCCTAGAAAAGAAGGTACCATCTGCGCATTTACAGAATAAGAAAAGAACACTAATAAAAACAAGACTCTTTTTTTCATCTATATAGAATTAATTTCTAATTAATAGAAGATTATTCTGTAATTACAAACGAATGATTGATTTTAGTATCTTTCCTAATTGAAGAGCCTACTGAACAATATTTTTCTAGAGCTAAACTTATAAATCTATCAGCTTCTTTATCAGTTAAGTCAGAAGAATAAATTATATATTTTATGGCTATAGATTTATAATAATTTGGAGTTGTCTCAGCCCTAACACCTGATGCCTCAGCTTTAATATCTTTAAAATCTCTCCTTCTTTTCTTAATCATAGATACTATTTCTACTGCAGCACATGTTGTTACAGCAGATAAAAGTAGCTCCATAGGGGATAGATGTTCTTTCTTTTCTTGAGCATACATATCTATTAGAAGTTTATTTCCAGAACTATTGATAACTTCAAATTTTTCATCATCGACGTATGACATAGAAACTTTTACTTCCATAAGTATGTATTAATATTTAAATTGTTTCAAATATAATAAGTTCAAAATGAAAATTGGAATTACAGGAGCATCTGGTTTAGTAGGATTTAACTTTTGTGAAAAAGCACTCTCTAAAGGAGATTCCCTAAATATTCTTATAAGGAAAGACTCATATTCTACAGATAATATAAAAGCACAAAAATTTTATGGTGATCTTAATAACACTAATGTATTAGAATCTTTTTGTGATGGATGTGAAGTTATAGTTCATTCCGCCGCTATGTTATCTATTGGATTTGACTCATACGATGAAGTCTATAACGTAAACTATACAGGAACAAGTAATCTTTTAAAAGCCTCAAAAAAAATGAATGTAAAAAAATTCATTTACATAAGTTCAATTAATGCTTTTAATAGACACTCCCAAGAGGAGATTCTAGACGAAAGAAGAGAACTTGTCAAAAAAGGTAGCAGCTATGATGTTACTAAAGCTCTTGCTCAAGAGCTCGTTCTTAAAACTGATGGCATTGAAACAGTTTCTATAAATCCATCAGGTGTTGTTGGAAAAAATGATTTTAAACCTTCAAAATTTGGAAAAGTTTTAAGGAGCTTACATCAAAATAAGCTACCCTTTTACATAAGTGGAGGACTAGATGTTATAGACGTTGAAGATCTTTGTAAATGCATATACCAATCCATCAAAAAAGGAAGAGATAAAGAAAGCTACCTTGTAACTGGAAAATGGAGATCATTTAAAGAAATAATTACTTCGATAAGAAAACTTCAAGAAAAAAAATCCACTGTTATAGTTCTTCCAAAATTTTTTGTAAAAATGATGATTCCACTTTTATTTTTTTTCCCAAAAAAATTATTAAAGAAAGCAGCTGAAATTAATGGAAAAATTTATCCAGGATTAGAAAATTTCTCAAAAGAATCCATTGAAAACATACTTAATTTTCCAAAAAATATTGATAATTCAAAAGCAAAAAAAGAATTGAATTTAAGTGTTAGTTCACTTGATAAAACGATAAAAGATTGCATCAATGAATGACTACAATTTATTTGTCTACTCGTGGATAGCTATAGGAATTATTTCATTCCCATTTATCCTAAAATACAATGCTCCATATGGAAGACACACTTCAAATAAATGGGGATATGTAATTGATAATAAATTAGGATGGATAATAATGGAGATTCCAGCGCTACTGCTTTGTCCAATATTATTTTTTGTAAGTACAAATGAAAAATCTATTCTTACTGGTTTTTTTATTTTGTTATGGATTATCCACTACTTCAACAGAACCATAATATACCCTAATAGAATAAAAACAAACAAGAAAAAAATACCCTTATTAATAGCTCTTCTGGCTTTTATTTTTAATCTAATAAATGGCTATATCAACGGATATTTCTTCGGATTTGTTAATTATAGCTATCCAATAGAATGGATATATACTCCTCAATTTATTGTAGGATTTATACTTTTTATATTGGGTTTCCTTATAAACAATATCTCGGATTCTACCCTTATAAACCTACGAAAAACAAATACTAAACAATATAGCATCCCAAGAGGAGGTTTATTTGACTACATCTCATGTCCTAATTTTTTTGGTGAAATTATTGAATGGTTAGGCTTTGCCATACTAACTTGGAGCATTGCAGGATTAGCATTTTTTCTATGGACATTCTTCAACTTAGTTCCAAGAGCATTGTCCCACCATAGGTGGTATAAAAATACTTTTAGTGACTATCCAAAAAATAGGAAAGCTCTGTTTCCCTTTATAATTTAATAGTAAGTATATCCGACCAATCAGTAGTGTATGATGGAGAAAGTTTTTCTTTTCCTATTTTCCACTTATTAATACCTGAAGAACCAAGCTTTAAAATATCCCTTCCTATGTTACCATTAATAACATCTAATGTCTTCATAAGATTATTACTTCTTATTCTATCTTCTGAATCAAATATATTTAGCTGAACTTCATTTTTAGAAATAATTCCAGAAAGTGTTACTCCAGCCTTTTTGTATGAATATCCATTTTTATAAATTTTTTTTATGCATTTTAAAGCCAACTTCGTTATGCTTATGCTATCACTTGTTGGCGTATCTAAATTCATAGATATGTGCCCAGAATATTGTTTTTCTTTTGGCTTAAACATATTAGTGTACATGAAAACGCTAACTGACCTAGCACACCCACCTTCCATCCTAAGCTTCTCAGAACAACGTGAAGAAAACATACTCACATACTCAGACATCCTAGTATAATCTTTAACCTCCAAAGCAAAAGATCTAGATGTGCATATACTTTTTTTCCTTTCTCTTTTAAATTTTAAATTAAAATGAGGAGTCCCTTTTAACTCTTGCACCATTCTAAGGCCTGTTACATTTAATGTTTTTCTTATCCAGTTCTCATCACATACAATAAGATCACTCGCTTTATAAATACCATATCTCTTCAATTTTATAGCATATCTTGTTCCAATACCCCAAATTTTATCAATAGGCAATGATTTTAATATTGAATCAATATGTTCTTTCTTATCAAGAAGGCATACACTATCTCTTGATTTTTTTGCAATATAACTTGCAACTTTAGAGAGAGTCTTTGTATGTGATATGCCAATAGATATTGGTATTCCTACATATTTTTTTACTTTTTTTTTAAGCTGAACGGAAAAACCATACGGATCTTTTATTCCCTTAAAATCTAGAAATGCTTCATCTATAGAATACATCTCATAAGAAGGAACCTGACTTATTACAACATCAAAGACACGCTTTGATATGTCTCCATAAAGAGCAAAATTTGAAGAAAATAAATGAATGTTATGTTTATAGACAATGTCCCTTTTCTTAAAAATTGGTTCTCCCATCTTAAGACCTAATGCCTTCGCCTCATTTGACCTTGCTATAATACAACCATCATTGTTAGAAAGCACTGCAATAGGCTTATTTTCAAGATTTGGCTTAAAAACACGCTCACAAGAAGCATAAAAGTTATTACAGTCAACAAGAGCGAACATCTACTTTATCTTATTAAATGACCACATAACTTTTCCCCACACATAACATTCGGATCCCTCAACAATTTCTATTGGCTTCATAGAACAATTTTCTGGATAGAGAAATACCCTGTCACCAATTTTTCTATACCTTTTCACTGTAAAATCCCCATCTACCACAGCAAGAACAACATCTCTATTACCTATTTTTTCTGCTCTATCAACTAGAAGTATGCTACCATTAAAAATTTTAGCATTCTCCATAGAATTTCCATTGACACTTACAAAAAAAGTAGCGCTTGGATGCTTAATTAATTTCCTATCAAGAGAGAGATCAAATTCAAGAAAATCATCGGCAGGGGAAGGAAAACCAGCAGTTACAGGTTGAGAATAGAAAGGAACTTCTCTAAATATTTTAAGCTTTTCTAATGAATTAATCGATAATTTCATGTTCTGATTCAAATTGATTTTATAATAATCAAGAAGAATCAAAAATACTAATTTTATTAGTAAATACTAATTTTATTAGTATTAATATTTTTGTTTTTCTAATTCTTAGAATCAGGAAGATCTATATCCACATTATTTCTATAATCGCCGAGAAGATGTTCAGAAAAATAATACCACATCATTTTTTCATAATAACTTTTATAATCACCATAACCATGCCTTTTTCCAGGAAATATCATCATATCAAACCTCTTACCAGCCTTAATAAGTTCATCAGCAACCCTAAGGGTATTGGTTGGGTGTACATTATTATCAATATTACCATGTGTTAGCAATAGATGTCCCTTCAAATTCTCTGCAAGAGACTGATTTGTCTTAATTTTAGCATCCCAACTTAGTTCTTTCTTTTTATTACCATCATCATCATCCTTTTCTTCATATTCAGCAATGATGCCATTATGGGTTTCACTCCACCACTTATTATAGATATTGTTATCATGATTACCAGCTGAAGAACAGGCTACGTCATAAAAATCAGGATATGATAAAAGTGCAGCAGTTGACATAAATCCACCACCAGAATGACCAAATATTCCAATATTATCAAGGTCAATCCAAGAATATCTCTCAGATAACTGTTCTAAAGATCTCTTATCATCAGCCAACGCATAATCTCTAAGGTTCTGATAACCAAAAGTGTGGTAGTATTTAGAACGCATAGGACTTCCTCCCCTATGACCCATACTAACAACAATAAATCCAAGTTGTGCAAGAGCTGTATTATACCTACCAGATACTGTAAAATCATTTGTAAATGATTCAACCTGTGGGCCAGGATATACATAAGAAATTATAGGATATTTTTTTTCAGAATCAAAGTCAAAAGGCTTATACATCACACCGTATAAATCGGTTATACCATCAGCTGCCTTGACTTTAAATCTCTCAGGCATTTTCCAACCAGCATGAACCAAAAGGCTTAAATCAGCTTTCTCAAGATTCATTATCTTATTACCAAAAGCATCCTTAAGAATAGATTCAGGTACATGATCCACTGATGAAAAATTGTCAACAAAAAACTTACTAGATTCTGAAAAATTAGTTCTATGATTGTATTTCTCAGAAGTTATAAGCTTCATCCCTGAACCATCAAAATTTGAGCTATATACCATACTATAATATGGATCCACATTTTTTTCTTTTCCAAATGCTTGATAGTAAACTTTTCTCTTTAATGTATCAATATCTTGAATTCTTCCAGTAATAAAATAACCTCCATTTGTAATTTTATTTTTTAATCTTCCAGTATTACCATCGTACAAATAAAGCTGACCCCAACCATTCTTTTCAGACCAGTGAATCAATTCCTTACCTTCATTAATAACTGCAAGCTGACTATAGTTCCAATTAAAATATGGATGATTTACTTCAGTAAACAAAGATTTTATTGATCCATCAGAAGTATTAACGTATGAAATATCTAAAGTATCACTTGTTCTATTCATCCTAGTCATGTATAATCTATCTGAAGTTTTTCCAGGTAAATGAAGATTAATAGATTGATCGATAAATTTATCAACATCAACATCTATTCTAGACTTAGAATTAACATCAAAAATTTCAAGCACTTCCTGAGGAATATTTTTTTCACCAGGCATAGCATACTTATATATTTCTAACTCTGGTCTAGGATCTTTAAGGGTATTAATCACAAACAAATCATCAACTTTTCTGGCATCTGAACGATTTGCATACAGTTTCTTTGAATCTTCAAACCATGTAGCTCGTGATCTGAATCTTTTGTCTGTAGTTGTATCACCATGCTTCCACTGATAAGAAAACCAACGTTCTCCATCAGTAGTTAGTTGAATTTCAACACTATCTTCATCACCAACTTCCATCAAAAAAAGATTATGATTTTTTGCAAAAACCATATAGGTAGAATCTGGTGAATATCTTGCCCACTCATTATCTTCCTCCTCACTTACTGAATCTCCCTTGATTAAATTCTTTGATAAGATATTATACTTATATTCAATGCTATCAACACTAAAAGTAAGTGTTTTATTATCCTCCTCTAACTCCAAATCTTCTAACTCTAGATTATTATGATTTACTGGCTTTCTAGTTAACTCAGATAATTTTGCAGAAAAATCAAGATTATCCAGCATTTTAGTTTTTGTTTTCTTTATTGGGTCAACAACATAGAAATGTTTGCCATGTGTTGTCGTGTAGGAATACCAAAATTTATCGCTCTCATGAAACCACTTCGGTGAAACTCGAGTCGTCTTAAGCATTTCACTTAAGTTTTTTTGACTAAATTTTTCGGCAGCCTTAAAATTTGCTTTTTGAGCATATAACGAAAAATTAAAAAGAAAAAATAATAGGAAAAATTTCATAAAATTTGGGTTTATATTATCAATTAAGATATCAAGAATATTATGAAAAAAAAAATTGATGTCGGGGTGGCAGGATTCGAACCTGCGACCTCCGCGTCCCAAACGCGGCGCGATAACCGGGCTACGCTACACCCCGAAAAATGAAGTGTGCAAATTTATAAAAGAAAATTCATCTAAAACAATGGTTAGCATAAAGAATATTAATCAAAATATAAACTATCATTATTTACTTGTATAGGATTTTTATATATTTAGATATTAAATTAATAATACTATGAAATTATCAACAACGGAAAATATTCCAGGAGTAATGATTACTGATTCTTTAGGCATCGCAAGAGGGAGTACAGTAAGAACAAGGAACGTAGGTAGAGATATTATGGCAGCTTTCAAAAATCTTGTAGGAGGAGAAGTAGCTGAATACACAAGATTACAGGCTGATGCAAGAGAAGAAGCTCTTCAAAGAATGATTACAGATGCTGAAAATTTAGGCGCAGATGCTGTTGTGTGTGTTAGATTTCAAACATCAGTAATGATGGCAGGAGCATCAGAACTACTAGCATATGGAACAGCAGTAAAAACTAAATAAATTTATTTTTTATACTTCTCAAACCAGGCAGTTATAGCATTCACTTTTGCAATTAAATTACTGGGCCTGGCAGCAATACCATGACTTGCTCCAGGAATTCTAACAAGCATCGACTCAACATTATTAAGTTTTAGTCCAGCATAAAACTGTTCACTTTCTGCCATAGGCGTTCTAAAATCTTGTTCTCCCGTCAACAGCATCGTAGGTGTTGTTACATTTCCAACATATGATATCGGTGATCGTTCCATATACTGATCAAGATTATCCCAAGGAAGACCAGGAAACCAGTACTTATAAAAAAAGGATACATTATCAGCATAAAGCACAAAACTATACCAATTAATTACTGGTTTTGCTACCACCGCAGCATTAAACCTATCAGTCTTACCAACAATCCATGAACTAAGCACTCCACCACCACTTCCACCAGTAACAAACAAATTATCTTTATCTATATAATCTCTTTCAAGCACATAATCTACCCCAGACATTAAATCATCATAATCTTGACTTGGATAATTATGATGTATCAAATTTCCAAATTCTTTACCATAACTAGTACTACCTCTTGGGTTTATATATAACACCACATATCCTTTACTTGCATATAACTGAACTTCTGCTGAAAATCTAAATCCATAATTTGCAAATGGTCCACCATGAATTTCTAGAACTAATGGATACTTTTTCTTAGAATCAAAATGTGGTGGTTTAACAAGCCATCCTTGTAATTTTCTTCCATCATAGGAAGATTCATACCAAACCTCTTCTACTTTACCAAGCTCCTTATAATCAAATAAATCTTTATTTAATTCAGTAAGTCTATTTTTTGATCCATTATATCCTACTGCCAAATCTGAAGGATTATAAACATTACCATATGTGAAAGCATACCTTCCATTTTTTGATATACTATACGTTCCTCCACTATATGGTCTACCTAATGATAACCCTCCAATTTCATCTACTATATCTTTTACTTTACCAGAAATAGACATGTATGCAAGCTTTGTCATCCCCTTATCATCATACTGAAAAAATATTCCATTACCATCCCCTGACCAATTTATGTTACTTATATCCCTATCAAAATCTCCCGAGATATTTCTTATATCTTTCCCATCACTTTTCATAATATATAGACTGTTCTGTTGATATCCCAAATACTTATCATCAAAACCCAAATACGCTATACGAGAATTGTCAGGAGAAACCTGTGGGCTTGAATCAGGACCAACTCTAGAAGTTAGAGGTTTAATTTTTTCAGTTTCAATATTTAAAAGATATATCTCAGAATTATTGGGTTCTAAATCAGAATTTTCATGAAAATTAGCAGAAAATAATAACTCTTTATTACTGAGCCACTTTGGAGAACCAACATTTTTTTGAAAAAAAGTTAATTGCCTAGGAGTTCCTCCTTCTAAAGGAAGAGTAAAAATTTGTGTATTACCTTGTTTAACATACCCTCTACCATCATTCCTATAATTTATATCATCTATCTCAATTGGAGGTTCATTCCATTTAGCACCTTCAGGTTTTTCAGGCATTTTAATTAAATTATTTTCAGACTCTTTCACAAAAGAGTTAAAGGCAAGATATTTATCATCATCAGACCAATCAACGGATCCAATAGAACTTTGCATATTAGTAAGTTTTTGAATAGACCCTTGATTAAGTCTATAAATATATAATTGAACAGAACCGTCGGAATCCGATTTGTATATAAAATTTTTTCCTGAATTAGACCAAATAGGAGAAAAATCATTTTTATTACCCGTGGTTATAGGGGTATTATTTGTTCCATCAAAATTTATCATCCATAAATTAGAAAAATTTTTATCGGTCATAATATCCTTAAAATTCCTAACATATAAAATTTTTTTCCCATCAGGAGAGATGTGTGGATCCGATACATATTCTAAACTAAAAACGTCTATAGGCTGTAATTTTTTTGAGGATTGAGAAAATGAAATGTAAGAAAAGAAAAAGAAGAAAATTAGATAATATAATCTATTGATAAATTTGGTTTCCATAATATTTTACTATATTTAAAATTGTCAGAAAATTGAGTTAATATTTAAATGTATAAATTTTATAATTATGAATAATCAAATAAGCAGAAGAAATTTAATAAAACTTCTTGGAGTATCAGGAATAGCACTTCCTCTGAGTGGATTATCAAAACCAATTGAGAACAAAATTTTTAAAAAACCCAAAACTAACGATCCAATAAAATTAAGCTCAAATGAAAACCCTTACGGACCATCACCCAAAGTAAGAAATGCTATTATAGAAGCTTTTGATGAAGCGTGTAGATATCCTTACACACGAGTTGCTGAGCTTGAGGCAATGATAGCAAAAAAAGAAGGAGTATCTCCTGATATGGTATTAGTGACCGGTGGATCAAACGAAGCTCTCAGAGCAACAGGAAGATATTTTGGGATGGAACAAAAAGAAATTATCGCTTGTAAACCAACATACCTAGCACTATTAACATATGCTAAAGATTTTGGATGTGATATAAATTGGGTACCACTAGATAAAGATCTAAAGTATGATTTAAATGAAATTTCAAGGAGAACATCTAAAAATACAAGCATGGTATTTATTTGTAACCCTAATAATCCTACAGGGACAATGGTCGGATCTACTGAACTTGAAGATTTTTGTGTATCTACCTCAAAGAAAACATGTGTCTTTGTAGATGAAGCGTATTATGATTATTCAATACTAGACGGCTACCCAACAATGACAAAACTTGTAAAAAAAGGTCATAACATCATTGTATCAAGAACTTTCTCTAAAATATACGGACTTGCAGGTGTTAGAATAGGATATATCATTTCAAATCCAGAGAGAATAGCTAGTATTAAAAAATGCACAATGGCAGGGACTAATATGCTTGCAACACATGCAGCCATAGCAGCATATGATGAAACAGATTTTTTCAAGTACAGTTTGAATAAAAATAAAGAGGCAATAAATTATTTCTATAATCTATTTGAAGAACTTAATCTTGAGTACAGAAAATCACATACAAACTTTGTATTTTTTAAGACTGGTGTACATATA
>Ga0208522_1002430_pt1 | contig 11211 bp, 17 predicted proteins | sample ETNtaG_25_FD_185763 | JGI IMG/M metagenome (GOLD analysis project Ga0208522, IMG submission 185763) | Marine microbial and viral communities from oxygen minimum zone, Eastern Pacific Ocean - ETNP201302SV86 (SPAdes) (version 2) | ecosystem: Environmental > Aquatic > Marine > Oceanic ... | reverse complement strand
GTTTACGTATGCTCTTTCGCCATGCTGTGCCAAATCGAGACCAATCTCCTCTTCTTTTGGAGTGACTCTGATTCCGCCCGGCCAAACGGCATCCATTACTTTTAGGATTACAATTGTAACACCAAAGGCATAGCCTATTGATATTGCAGCACCAATGATGCTGATTGCTTGCTGTTCCATTCCTTCTGCAGTACCAGTCCATGCTCCGATACCGTCTCCAGTATCCCAAACGTGTGGACTAGCTAATGTACCAGTCAAAATTGCACCTGTAAGACCACCTATTCCATGTACTCCCCATACATCTAATGCGTCGTCCCATTTGCGTGCGCTCTTGAATGCTATTGCTGCATAACAAAGTGTACCAGCTGCAATACCGATTATAATTCCAGCCATTGGACCTACCCAACCTGAGGCTGGTGTGATTGCTACCAATCCTGCTACTGCTCCTGATGCAGCTCCTACAACACTTGGTTTTCCTGTATGTGCCCAAGACATGAGCACCCAAGTGACTGCAGCCATACCAGTTGCTGTATTTGTAACAGTCCATGCGCTGACGGTAATGCCGTCTACCATAACTTCACTACCTGCGTTGAAACCAAACCATCCAAACCAGAGTATTCCTGCTCCCAGGACTACCATTGGGATATTGTGTGGCTCCATTGGTACTTTGCCATATCCAAGACGTCTACCAAGGACTAAGGCTCCGGCCAATGCCGCAAATCCTGAAGAAATGTGTACTACAGTACCACCTGCAAAGTCTAATGCGTATGATGGCGAGAGATCTGGATCGAGGTCTATTGAACCTCCTCCTATGTAACCACCTCCCCAAACCCAATGTGCTATTGGGTCATAAACGAAGGTACCCCATAAGAGTACGAATATCATCAATGCGCTGAATTTGATTCTGTCAATCAAACCACCAATAATTAGTACTGGTGTAATGATTGCGAAGGTTGCTTGGAACATTGCAAATAGTTGGTGAGGTACTGTACCTGGCCAACCTTGACTACAATAGTCTCCATCCTTCATTTCATTCATTTGGTAAGCATTTGACCATGTATCCGCACAAGGACCAACCTCACCTAGAGGGGCCCATGCCGAGACCATATTAAAGCCTGCATAGTCTAGATTACCCATGAACATATTTGCATCAGAATCAATTCCGCCAAATGCTAGTGAGTATCCCCATAGAACCCATTGTACTGACATAAGACCCATTACAATTAGGGTCATACCAAGTACGTTGACGATGTTCTTTGATCTGGCTAATCCGCCATAAAAGAAACCGACTCCGGGTGACATGAGTAGTACCATTGATGTGGCTGTGAGCATCCATGCTGTATCACCTGTGTCTATAAGACAAGGTAAATCTGGGACTCCGTCATCATCACTATCGTACCAACATTCGTTAGGATTTCCAGTGTAAATACCACTGGTTCCTGCGACGTATCCGTCCATACCGTCATCAACACTTTGTGCGAATGCTGTTGACATTGCACCAGTTGCTGTGATAGATACTGCGGCTACAAGTAATAGAGCATACTTGTAGTTTCTAGAATTCATTAAATTTTATCGAAAATGAATATTATTAAAGCATTGAAGACTCTAAAATCGTTCAAAAAGTAAGTTATTATATTATACTATATTATGATACTAACATAGAATATGAAAATTATGTTAGGAATGAGAGTAAATGAAGGCTAAACCAAAGGGAAAATTAGCAATTTTTGATACATTCAAAACTAAAAATCAAGAATTAACAGGGGAAGCAAAGAGACAAAGAGCAATCATTACAATTCTTGGAAGTAATGTTAATCCAGCTGAACGAACAAGAACTGGAATTTCCCAAAAGATCGCAAAAAAACAAGGAATCACCTGGAAGAATATCTATTCAGGGATTTTTAGAGATCTAGATGAGATCTTACTTCCAATGGGAATTGCAGAAGAGAATGGAAGATTGCCACTAAAAAGAGGACCAAAAGCATTACAAGAAAAAGGAATACCATATTATCATTTAACAAAAAAAGGAGTTTTAGTAAAATTGTCAATTAATGGGGTTGAAAATATGTCATCAGAATTTAAAAAATTTTTTGCAGAATCTGAACCAAACGAAAAAAAATTTGAAACCATTTTAAGTAAATTTATGACTAATAGTCCAACTTTCACATACTCAATTTTTCAAAAATATGTTAAGGCATTTTGTGAAGATAAAATTAAAGAAATACTTCCTTTTGATCTCTCAAAATTACAAGATATTCCAGATGAGAATTTAATTATTCAAAAAGAAATTGTTTTAGCCTTTGAAAAATTGTCAAGTAAAGAAAAAAAGGAAGCAATTGTATTTTTAGAGAAAATTACCTAAAAATTGACTCTAATTTAGACCGCCAAACATTAAAATCAGTAAATCATCGAGATTGATCAAAATGAGTGCTTCAAAAAATGTCTATGCATCTGTTAAATCATATAGTAAAAGAGGGAAATTACTAAAAAAAGAGGATTTTCAGACTTTAGCAGAATCAAGAGATCTTGATGAATTAATGATTCGTATTAAAAATACAGTTTACGCAGATGCAGTGGCTGAAGTAGAAAAACCATATACATCTCAAAACATTGAATCTGCCCTACGGAGTCATTTAGCTGATATTCATTATGGAATATCAAAAACTGCTGGAGGTGGAATATTAGATGCTTATTATTTGAAATTTATCATATCCAATCTAAAACAAATTCTAAAAGGAAAAGTGTTAGGAAAATCTCAAGAAGAAATTGAAACTCACATTAATCTTCATGCAGAAGAATTAATCAAACAAAGAGATATTGTTATCAAAGCACTTGTTGCAAAAGACCTAGAAGAAACAGTTGCAAATTTGAATCAAACAGAATTTGGTGAAGATATTGCAAAAGCTGCAGCACTGTATGCAGATAAAAAAAGTCTCCAAATATTTGATACATATTTCGATAAAATTTTGATGTCACGTCTTGTTAAGGCGCTTAAATCTGGAGATATTGATGCCAGTAAATTAGTTAGTATGGATATTGATTTTTATAATATTTTAAGTGTAATTAGAGGAAAATTTTGGGGACTAGATGAACAACAAATTCAGGATTTAATAATTATTCAATCTCCAGCTGCAAAAGAATTACTCCTAAGAATGATGTCAGTTGGTACAATTAGAGATGCATTTAATGAACTTTCTAACACAAAATATAGAGATTTAATTCCTCAATCTGAAAACGAATTAGATGCAATAGCTGAATTTGAGAGATCTTTTGAATTAGCAATTTATCAGTCATCATTGAATTCCTTTACCAAAATGTTTAGTTTAGCAACAACAGTAGGAATTACCAAATTAACTGCATTTGAAGTAAGAAATCTTGCAGCAATTGGATATGCAGTTGAACAAAAAATACCAACTGAAACTACAATGTCAAAATTAATTCTAGAAAAAGAATAGGAATTTTGATATGTTTAATTTTGGGAAGAAGAAAAATAACGTTTCTGCTGAAGTTTTAATTAAATTAATCTGGGTAAGTTCATTTTTAGCAATGATTCTGACTTTACCCTCTTTAGGGTTATTTTTAGGAATTTATTACTTTACAGGAGAATTAATAGTTGGAGCAGTAATTGGGTGCGTAGTACATTTTATTACTTTAGCATTCATAAGCCGAATCTCCAAATTTTTAACTAAAGTAATGAGCTAAACTATAAGAAGGTAAAATCCGAGGTAAATTATCATGATGGGAGATAGAGACTTTAGAACAATAATTGAAAATGCACTAGGTTCGATAGGAAAAGAATTACAACTTGATATAGATCCAGAAAATATTCAAACTATTCATTTACAAGAGGTAGTTCAATGCCTAAGACGCTCATATTTTGATAGAATTGATCCTTTAGAGATTGAAAGAAGGGGGTTTAATGAACTTCTTTCAGGATTATTAAGAAAACTAGAATATGGAAGTGAACCAAAAGAATTTGAAATTGACGATATCAAACTAAAAGGACAAACAGATATGATAATAGATGATGCTATCATGTTATTTAGATCAGCACAAACGGAATTAGAGAATCCTCTTGCAAATGATGTTCTATATCTTAATGCATGTTTGTGGATATATGATAAAACAGATGGAATTGTTGTTTACATTACTGGAGATAGAAAAGAAACAACCTTTACGTTAACACGAGATAAAAAAATGTTTGAAGAGGTTATTAGAAGAGTTAGAGTACTAAACAACCTCCTTAAAGAACAAAAAGTTCCAATTTTAGAACCTTCAACAGAATGTTCTGAATGTCAGTATTATGAAAAATGCTTTATGAAAAAGAAGAACAGTAAACAGCTCGACCTTGGAGAAATGTTAGGTGTGGGCAAAATTTTGGGCAAAGATTAGTAAAAGAAATTAAAAATATTACAAAGGAAAATTCCTTTGATGGGTTAATCTAGTGGTTCTGGGTGACCTTTACCACGAAGTGCAAAAGTTACTACTGCTAATGCAATTAATACTCCTGCTGTTGCGCCAAATGCGGCCATTCCTGCTTCTGCCATTTGATAAAAAACAACCTTACGGGCTTTTATAAGATATGTCCATAATTTTTATCTAAAAACAAACTATCATAATTTTAATATTTTGTGATACTATACAGACATTATCTAAAGAATTCAAAAGGAACAGTATTTTCTTGTCCACTTGTCATTGAACTTAGATTAAAGTATACAGTACCAGTAACCCACCAACTTGCACTACCTGATTCACCATTATCATATTCAGATTCTAATGCGTCCCATAGTTCTCCAGAAGTAGCAGTATTTGCTATAGTTATTTTCTTTTTTAGAACAATTGAACTTTCACCCAATAATGTATAGTAATTTGAACCAAATTCCACCATTCCTTCAGGTCTACTTCCAATAGTTCCACCAGCAAGCTGTTCATAACTAGAAAAACCAGTTTCAAATAAATTGAAATCCATAGTTTGTATAATTACAGCACGAGGGTTTGGATTAGATATTTCAAATGCAATTTCAATTGTTGCTGAACGTTCATTTATTTTTAAAACAGAAATATCTTCTAGATCAACTGTAACCAATTTGATAGTTGGAGCATTTTCAGTTGTAACATTGTTTCCTTGATTTGGGGCTTCCATATCAGGACCAATAATAACAATTGTACCTAATATTCCAGCAATCACTAATACTGCAGCAAAAACAAAAACTTTAGGATTCATACTTAATTTAACCTCAAATATATCAAATATTAGATAGTTATTATACCATTCCAGAAGGGAAAAGCTATGCAATATTTTCAAGCCGTTCAACAAGGAAAGCAAAGAGCAAGTAAATCACAAATGAAAATGTTTGAAGTAGCTGGATTTGGAATGTTAACTTTAACAACTAAGAAAATTGATGGTAAATTCTTTCCAGTTGGGGAAGAAGAATTTACAGCTGTGATTAATTCAGAAGAGGGATATGTAACCGTAATTGTGGATAAAGATGGGTATACTAAAGCCCAATCAAAAACAGTAGAAAAAGAAGAAGCCATTTCAATCTTTAAAAAACTTAGAGATACAGGAATGTTAGAATATCCAAAAAATGAGATTCAAATTTGGTCTCAAACTATACCAACAATTCAAAACGAAGATTAATTATTTTTTAGAAGGTAAAATTATTTCTGTTCCAACATTAGCACCTTTAATTGCTTTCTCAATTATTTTTGGTTCTGATTTTATAATTCGAGTTTTAATTTTAGAACGTTCTATAATTTTTAGAGCAACAATATCCATTAAATCATAACCACCAGCAACAGAATCTTCATGTACTAAAATATTTTTCAAATTTTTGAGTTCAATACTTTTGAATTTTTTTGCTTTTTTGAATTTATTTGGATCCATATCATAAACACCATCAACATCAGTAGCATTAAGAAATTGTTCAGCTTTGATTTTTTCAGCAATTAATGCTGCTGTACCATTGGTACTTTGACCAGGATGTAAACCACCAGCAACAACTATCAACCCATCATTAACTGCATGTTTAACTTCCTGTAAAGTAGTTGGTGGATGCGGATATGCTTTATTTTTTAAAGCATAAATCAATAATTTTGCATTTAGTCTTGAAATTTCAATTCCTAATTCATCTAAAGTTGATTCATCAGCATTAAAATTCCTAGCATGTGAAATGTAATGTCTAGCAACTACTCCACCACCAGCAATAACAACTGGCTGACAAATCTTGCTAATTTTTATTAAAAAATCAGCATACTTTTGTATGATTTTGGCATTATCCATACCAAAAACTTTTCCAGATAATTTAATCACAATTTTTTTCTTCATTTCAGATCACCTAGTATCGATTTTGCGGCAATTTCAACTTTTTTCCTGTATTTTTGATGGGTATAGATTCTAAGTATGTTCATAAAGCCTGAAATTGCTGAAACTACGGGTATTTCAGAGATTGGCATCTCTTTTGCAGATGATTTTCTACCTTCATTAGAAATCAAAACTATTGATTTTGATTCATTTTTTGATGGTGCAAGTGGGATAGATGGAGTAACTGAACTATCTACAAATATTTCATTTTCATCAATTTTAGATTTTTTAGAAATCTCAAGTCGGAGTTCGTCAGTTCGAATTTTTTTCAAATTTGTTTGACTAGTAAGTATTCTTTCAAATACACATTTGAGTAGTTTTCTATTTTGATAATCTTCAGCTAATTGCCTAGCTTGTTTTAATTTAGAAGATTTTGAAGAGATAAGAGAAGATAAGACAAATTCATCTGTTAGTTTTACATATTCATTTAGATTAAAAGTTGTGAAACCAAATTCATCATCAGATAATTTCAATGCTTGAATAATCATAACTTCAGCAGCACGTACAGTTTTATGAAAATATACAGCTTTGAACATTTGATATCTAGAATGCATCATTGATTCAAATGAATATAATGCTGAACGTTCTAATGCAATTTTTTTCTTATGTATACTAAGTGATTGTGTTATTCTTTTATGATCAACTTTTGCATGTTCAGCTCCTGTAAAATAACCATCTCTAAGTAAATAATCCATCATATCTGCACTCAAAGCTCCTGAAACAATTTCATTTAGATATTGAAATTTTGATTCTCCAAATGCAATTTGTGTAACTAGTTTTTTGTTGAATCCAGTTTTTGATAATATATCACCAATTTCAGAATTTAAAATTATTTTTTTACCATAATCTTCGTGTGAAATTTTTTTCTCTTGAATTATTTCTTCAAATAAATGAGAAAAAGGCCCATGACCAATATCATGTAATAATCCTGCAAGACGTAAAATTTGAATATCATCAGAATTTAGAAATCCTTTTTCATTTAATGCAAAACCAGCCTCAGTAGCAATATGCATAACTCCAAGAGAATGCTCAAATCTACTATGTTGGGCTGAAGGATAAGTTAGATGTGCACCGGAGAGTTGTTTTATACGCCTTAATCTTTGAAATAGTGGATTATCTATAATTGGAAGTTCATAATCATAAACACGAATAAAATCATGAATTGGATCTATAATATCTAAATAGTTTTTTTTCATAGCCCAAGTTTCTTTGAAAATGCCTTTAGAATTTCTTCATGAACTTCTAGTTTAGGTTTAGATGCATCAATAATTTTCCAATGTTTTTTCTTTGCAGTAGTACGATAGAGTTTAGATATTTTTCTTGAAAATTTTTCATTTTTTTCAAACTTATCTCTTTTCATAATTTTGCCCTTTTCATTTCTTGGAGATCTTAAAAAAGATTCTTTTTGTGTGACATCAAGTAATATCACAAGATCAGCTTTTGGTAAACCATCATCAAGATTCTCAAGCCATTTTTGCTTCAAACCATTTGCTAATCCATAAACTAAATTAGAATGATAATATCTATTCATAATTAAAATAGAATTTTTTTCTTCAGCTGCTAAAATTTTATCAAGTTTTTCCCAACGATTTGCTGCCAAAAGACAATGAATTACTTGAGGAGAAAATTTTTGTTTTCCATCTAAAAATTTTCTAATTTCTTTACCTATTGGTGTATCATAGTCAGGAAAATGAAATAGTTTAGTTTTGATCTTTCGTTTTTTCAAGGATTTTTCTAGTAGAATTGATTGTGTTAGTTTTCCTGCTTGATCTCCTCCTTCAATTACAATAATCATAAGTTATCAAAACAAAGAAGTTAATTGATTAAAAATCTATCAGGAGAATCAAAATAGGCACAAATAAGAGCAAAAATAGAAAAAAATATGAGTCAATAAAAGACTTAATCAGTATCAATTATTTCGTAATATTATGGATAAAATTGTGAAATTTGTAATTGGATTTATTGTGATAGGAACAATAGTACATTTTGTAGTTAATGATGACCCATTAAATTTTGATTGGGCATTTGAATGTAAAAAAACATTAGCAACTGTTGGTTGTTAAATTAAAATAATTACTAAGATTTTTTATTTTGTTCATTAAATTCAGCAGTAGCTTCCATTTTTCCCTTTATGAAAGCAAGATCATATGTTCTAAGCAGTACCTCTTCACCATCTTCCATGTGAGTTTGCAAGTGTTTTGCCATGTTTTTAATAATTTCTTCTTTAGTTGGTATTTGGGAATTATCAATCATTGTAAATTCCTATTAAAAATCATCCTCAGGATTTTCTCCATTTTCTAATGCTTGATTATATTTATCGACTTTACTATTGTATTCATCGATTTTTTTATTTTCTTCATCGATTTTTTTATTTTCTTCATCTTCAATTTCCATTATGACCTCAATTAATCATAAAGTTATAAAAATTACCATATTGATTTATTTTTTGAACATTATCCACAATCTTGTTCCTATCATAATTCCTACTGCTGAAATAATTAAAACTGGAATGATTATTTCCATTTGATCCATATTATTTCTTTTGATTAAAAATTAGAATTTAAGATTTAATACTTGTATACAAGAATTGTATGTATGACTTGTACTCATATCTTCAAAGGGGAAGGAGACCATATGAAATGTTCAAAATGTGGGTATGTACGAGAATTTCAAAAAATATCGATTAAACCAAAGATACTCGTAATTGGATTAATCATATCTGTGATGGTAGTGGGAGCAGTATTTATAATTGGAATGTTTTCCTAAAATTTAGTTTTTTTATAATCAGTCAAGCCAGAGAATTCCTGCATTACAAATTTTTGAATTATAAGATAAGTTTCTTTATAATACAAGAAATTATAGAATCAAATTAGATAAGTGATAAAATGGAATTTAGAGAAATTTATTGTGCAAATTGTAAAAAAGTAATTGGACGTTATAATATAAAATTTTACAGTGAAGATAAAATTGCAGAATTAATGAAAACAAGTCATGTAACTCATGTTAGGAATGGGCATGAAGTAAACATTAGAAAATTTGTAAAAAATTAATATGATTTAATTTTTTCAATTGCTTCAGAGAGATTTGAAATTCTGAATAGTTCATAATTAGAAATATGTTGATTCCAAGGTTGTGAATATAAAATCACTTTTTTATTATTTTCAAGAAATTTTATTGCATTCAAAGGGGAATCATCAATAAATACATCATAATCTAAATCAGCTTTCATCGGACCATCAATTACTGATACATAATTATCATATGAAATAGCATGATAGCTTAACCAATTTTTTACAAAAGAATCAGTAGAACGTTCTCTAGCAGTTACAATATCTACTTGACCAAGAGTTGAAAGATTTTTTGTTATATTTGATAAATTTTTTTGTGTAGTAGGAATAGATTGCCAATTTTTCCAACAAGAACTTAATTCTGAATAAAAATCAAAGGGGTTAATATCAAAATTTTTCCAAAATTCCCAATCAGTTACTTGATTTTTAGAAATAGAAGATCTAATTGAATTACTATAATTTAGCCAAGATACTATTACGTCTGCAAGAACTCCATCAACATCTAATGCAATCTTCATTTTTATCAACTAATCAGAAAGTTTTTGAAATTCATCTAAAAGATTTTTTTGATGTTTACTAAGTTTTTTAGGAACATTTACGACTATTCGAACATACTGATCTCCCGTTCCTCTGGAATTAATATGAGAAACTCCTTTTCCTTTTAGTTTTATTATTGTATTTGGTTGACTTCCAGATCCAACTTTAATTTTTTCACTTCCTTGTAAAGTTGGAACACTGATTTCACAACCTAATGCAGCATCAATCATAGAAATATCTTGATCATAGAAAATATCCTTTCCATCTCTATTAAAATATCTATGAGGTTGTACTTTAACTCGAATTACTAGATCTCCATTTATTCCATCTGGAATTTCATTTCCTTCATTAGAAACAATATAATCACCTGAATCTATTCCAGGTGGAATTTCAAAATCAACTTTTTTATTTCCTTTTACTCGTCCTTGTCCTTTACAATTATTACATGGTGTTTCTATCATAGAACCTTGACCCCTACAAGTAGGACATGGTGCAGCAGTTACAAATGAAGCAAATCCCATATTACGAGTTTGTCTAACTTCTCCTTGACCATTACATGTTGTACATGTTTTTTTATTAGTACCAGGTTTACAACCAGAACCCTTACAATTATCACATTTAATTTGTTTTTGTAAATTAATTTCCATTTTTTTTCCATGTAACACATCTTCTAGTGTTACTGTAGTTTGGTAAAGAAGATCAGATCCACGTTGTTGTTGAGTAAAACCGCCACCACCACCGCCACGACCAAAAATTGATTCAAAAATATCATTAAAACCGCCACCACCACCGCCACGACCAAAGATGTCATCATTACTATATCTACCATCTACTCCCTCATGCCCATATTGATCATAGGTTTGTTTTTTTTCAGAATCTGAAAGAACAGCATATGCTTCAGAAATTTCTTTGAAGTGTTCAGCAGCATCTTTAGATTGATTACGATCAGGATGAAATTTTAATGCTAATTTTCGATACTGATTTTTTATTTCATCTAGAGAAGAAGTTTTGGTAACCCCTAAAACTTCATAATAGTCACGTTTTGCACTCATGAGTTATTTCTTCATTTTAATTACACTATAAATGATTGAATTTGGAAAATTAGTTAGTTTTAGTTTCATCAGTTGAGTCTGATTCAGTAGATTGTCCATCAGCACCTTGTTGTCCATCAGCACCTTGTTGTCCATCAGCACCTTGTTGTCCATCAGCACCTTGTTGTCCATCAGCACCTTGTTGTCCATC
>Ga0208522_1002429_pt1 | contig 11211 bp, 9 predicted proteins | sample ETNtaG_25_FD_185763 | JGI IMG/M metagenome (GOLD analysis project Ga0208522, IMG submission 185763) | Marine microbial and viral communities from oxygen minimum zone, Eastern Pacific Ocean - ETNP201302SV86 (SPAdes) (version 2) | ecosystem: Environmental > Aquatic > Marine > Oceanic ... | reverse complement strand
ATCTTTGGCGACAATCTGTTCCCAAAGTATCTCAGCAACATCCATGACATCCATTTCAGCCCCTACTGAATCTAAGCCATCCTTCACCATGATTGAACAGAATGGACACCCGACTGCCACAGTATCACAGCCTGTTTCTGCGATTTCCTTAGCGCGAATTTGGTTAACGCGCTTGTCTGCATCTTCCTCCATCCACATCTGTGCACCACCAGCACCACAGCAGAATGAATCTGTGCCGTGGCGCTCAACCTCGACGTCGACGCCGCCGATGAGATCACGAGGTTCGTCGACAATGCCGCCTATGCGACCGAGGTAGCAAGGGTCGTGGAAGGTTACTGAACCATCCTTATCGACATCGGGCAACTTGCCTTCCTCCTGTAGCTTGGCGAGTATTTCAGAGTGGTGGAAGACCTCGAGATCGGCTCCTCCGTAGTCGGCGTATTCCTTGCCAAGAGTGTGGAAGCAGTGAGGGCAGGAAGCGACGATGCGCTTGACGCCAAGTTCTTGGAAAGTCGTCATATTGGTCTCGGCGAGCATCTGGAATAGATACTCATTACCAGCGCGACGAGCAGGGTCTCCGGAGCAGCCTTCCTGCATTCCTAGAATACCAACATCCAATCCAGCCTCTTTCAGCAAACCGATGGTCGCGCGCGCGACCTTCTGATTGCGTTCATCGAAGCTCGCTGCACAGCCGACGAAATAGATGTACTCGGCAGGCTCACCAATCTTGATGTCGAGCCCCTCAGCCCAGTTTCCACGCTCGTGCATACCGAAGCCGTATGGGTTCGAAGCCGACTCAAGGTTGCCCATCGCGACATTGAGTTCTTCGGGATATTCCATCGTCTCCATCATCGCATTGCGCCTCAAATCGGTCAGTTTCGGCACATGCTCGATGTACACTGGACAAGCGTCCACGCACGCGTGGCAGGTAGTGCAAGCCCAGACCGCTTCTGCGCTCATTCGGTCAAGGATACTCTCATCCGGAGTCTCTCCCCTCAGAAGAATTGGAGCGTGTTCATTCGCGTAATCACGGACGTCGTGGATAATCTGCATAGGATTGAGCGCCTTTCCGGACTCGTAAGCTGGACAGACATCTTGGCAACGCGCACAAGTCGTGCACGCCCAACCATCAATCAACTGCCTCCAACTAAACTCCTCATAACTCGATACGCCGAAGGCTTCGATATCGAGATCCTCTAACGGAACAGCCTGCCCGCTCTCGTTTACCGCGAGCGGGCGCATCTTGGCCATCGGCTCAGTATCGTAGAAGAAGACGTTAGGAAAAGCCATCACCAAATGCATATGCTTGGATACAGGAATCAGTACGAAGAAGGTGCAAATCGCAACCATGTGCGCCCAATAAGCAGCGACTACGACGCCATCAGCCAAGCCTAATCCAGCGACGAAGTGTCCGAGAGGTTCCCAGAACGCCGATGGTGATTCAGCCGACTCGACAACGAATGAAGTCGTCGTGATTGTCATAATCAGCACGAGGATGAAATTTCCTTCAAGCTGTGACTTTCCCTTCAACTTCTCCGGAGTGAAGACGGCTCGGCGAAGCAGCGCAGCCGTACAACCAATCAGAGCGATGGTGTAGCCAAATTCGACCATTCCGTTCCATGGACCATTCAGAATCTCTGGTAAGATGTTGTCAGAGAACCAATTGGCTGTAGCAAGATCGAACATATCGGTAGAGAGCATCAGGAACCCCCAGAACATGAGGACATGCATACCTCCGACAATACGGTCTTCGAGCACTCTCTTTTGACCCAACCAACCAGTGAGGACCTCCTTGATGCGTTGTCCCCAGGAATCGAATCGAGCATCGCTGGCACCTAGCATAACTAAGCGAGTGGCGAGTTGAACCTGATAGAGAAAGAAGCTAATCGAGACTCCTCCAATGAATAGTAGAATCATCCAGCCATCAAGTGGGCCGTATGTCTGAAGCAGTGGGTGCTCCATCTCTAATCACCTTCAGGCAACGGCCTGATACTCCTTGCAGGCGTGGCCGGGCCTTCAATCAACCGCTCCGCGCTAACTCTTCACTACCTCACTAGGGCCCATCCCAAATGCTCATGTCTCTCGCACCCTCACCCGCGTTCATGGTCAGGGCATTCGCCCCCGGCAAGTGCATCTTGTTCGGTGAACACGCGGTTGTCTATGGCCATCCGGCGGTGGCTGTGGCCATCGATTCAGGGGTTGAGGTTGAATTGACCGAATCAGACTCTTGGACCATCGAAGGCATGGCCTTCGAAGCACATCGTCACCCGCATATCTCGCACATATTGAATGAGGTGTTTGGGTATGATGGTGTGCCCCTTAGAATGGAAATTAGTAGTGGGTTATTCTCAGCGGCAGGGCTTGGGTCTTCGGCTGCCTTATCGAATGCAATGAGCGCTGCGGTTCAGCGGTTGACGCAGCCGGATGATGAAATCGATTCTGTTCAACTGGCTCGAATCGGTCATGCGGCTGAGGTAAAGGCTCAGGCTGGTCGGGCAAGTCCAACTGATACCGCGACCAGCGCACTGGGAGGTTGTGTTGTCGTTTCAGGCGATATCGTTGATGGGGCTGAACATGTTTTTGATGCTAGTCTGGTTACGCCTGAGGGCGAGAGGAAATGGTCAATTTGCAAGGTAAATCTACCACCTGAAATCGATGCTTGGCTGGTCCTCGGCTTCACCGGCATCGGATCTCCAACTGGAGAGATGGTTGCGGGTGTGGCTCGTTTGCTCGAGCGAGATCCTTCTAAGCATGCGGACATGGAAGCCATTGCTAGAATTACACAGGCTGGATTGACCGCTCTGGGAGTCGGGAATCTCGAGGCTGTGGGCATGGCGATGGATGCCTGCCATGAACGATTGCAGAGCCTTGAGGTAAGCAGCCCCGAGCTCGACGCGCTGGTGGAAGCGGTACGCCCACACTCACTAGGAGCCAAACTCACTGGTGCAGGCGGGGGTGGCTGCATGGTCGCTTTGACAGATGAGCCACAGCGAGTCGCAGAGGCGATAGAGGTGGCCGGTGGGACGCCTCTGATATCTCGGCTCGGAGCCGAAGGTGTCCGTATCCTCGCTTGAATCAAGCCACTGAGCCCCTATTATTCAGCATCAGTGGCTTGGGATTCACGACAATTCTTTAAAAGTGATTCATAAGTGCGGGGCCCTATGAAGAGCGACGAGGAACGACTGACTGTCGTCAACGTGGTCGCCTCCACCCGTGTGGCGGAGGAACTTGACCTACCTGACATTGCCATCCAGCTGAACTGCGAGTACGAACCAGAACAATTCCCTGGTGTCGTCTACCGAGTGGTAGACCCGAAACTCGCGATTCTCATGTTCCGCTCCGGACGTGCCGTGTGCACAGGTGGCAAGAACAAGGACAACATCCACACCGGAATCGAGCGCATGATCGGTGATCTACGCAAGGCCGGCATCGAGACTTGGGAGCTTGAAGACGTGGAGATCGAAGTCCAAAACATGGTTGCGACCTATGCTCTGCATTACCCCGAGGACTATGACGGAACCGCTCGCATGGACGATAACCACACAAGTGTTATCGAAATCAAGGGTGGCATCCGCGCAGCTACCGACGAGGAAAAAGAAGAGGAAGATTCACGCATTCGTGGTATTCGTGAGGGTGAGCCGCTGGCAACAATGCCGCGCCGGCTCAACCTGAATAACCTCACTTTCCACCTACCATTTGACAAGGTCGAGTACGAGCCTGAGCAGTTCCCAGGACTTATCTACAGACTCGACTACCCCAAGGTCGTCTGTCTGATTTTCGGTTCGGGCAAGATGGTTATCACAGGAGCTCGTGACAAGTCCGAAATCCTTGAAGCAGTCCAGTTCATTCAGGACGAGTTGGCCGATCTTCTCTGATTGGATTAATCTGATGAAAGCCTGCCGATTGAGCAGAAATACAGATTCAAGTGGCTCGAACGCAGAAAAAACGTCAGTTTGATGCGGATTCTGCGTTTGAGTGAGATTCATGTGCAGACTATGTCTGCACAGAGACGTGTCTGACCTGCGATTGAATGGTTTCATTGTTGTATTAATGCTAATTCTTACTCCAGCGGTAGGTCTGTTCGGACCCTCCGAATCTGATATTGGGTTGGTCGACGATGCCGATGCTCGGCACTCGATTCGCAATTCTGGATCGAGTCTCATCGACACTCCAGACTGGCGAATTGGAGACCGTTGGAATTACGATGGATTCCTCGATGTCCGCGATTTCGTCGATGAAAGCGGCGTCGATACTGATGTCGAAACCCTCGACGGAACCCTCGATACACGAGTCACCGACATCTACTCTCTGACCGTCGAGGGAGTCTCAACCCTTGTTTACAAGGTTGAATCGGATGGAGAATACGAAGCCACAGACGTCAATCTCGCTGGCTACGACGGCGACCTCATAATCGAGATTGACACAATAGAAATAATCCGTGTCTCTGATTTAGCAACGATTCAACAAGAAGCAACAATCGACATTGATTTCGACTACCAAATTTGGTTTTGGACATATACCATACACGTCGCTGATCTTGTAGTCACGAACGAATACGATCCAGCCCTCGAGGGCTACGATTTCCCAATCAGCGTCGGTGAATCTTGGGAGACGACGTACTCGCAGGACATCAGTTACAGCGGCTCCAGCGACTACGTCGACATTCCAGACGATACCAGCACTACCAACTCGACTTCCTGGGAGGTCGTCGCACGGGGAAGTTCAGGGGTAAGTTACGGAGGATGTGGCCAATCATACAATATCACGAACTACAATTCTGATGGAGATGCGACTGGATACAAGTGGTACTGCCCGGCTATCCGCAACGATATCAAGAGCTCGACTACAGAGAGCATTGGCTTCATCGCGACTCACGAATTGAACTGGTATCAGGAGATGACGCGCACCCGAACTCTCGACGTCGATATCGAATTCCAACTCTCCCCTCTAGACTTGGACATGAACGCGACTGTGACTGTCACTGATAACTCAGGTAACGCTGTTGCAGATCAGGATGTTGAATTAAGGTATGAAATCGACGAAGATGTCAGGACTTTCACTACCGATTCCTATGGCCAGTTCGTCGCCGATCTAAATAGCGGCAACTCCGCTGACACCTCTGAAGGTGGTAGCGAGTATGGATCTCACGGAATCATTGCTTGGATCAGTGGTTCGTCACCGCAAATTGGAGTATCGACACTCATCACCGATGAGAATATTCATGCTGTAGATTTGATTGCAAATTCCGCCGGTGTAACTGTTGAAAGAACTCGTGACAATAGGACTGTGAGCTTGAATTCGATCATTGGATTCGCGGCTATTCCCGGCGACGTAATGACGTTCAGTGTACCGGTTTTGAACCGAGGAATCATGACTTCACCCGCTACTAACATACGTGTGACTGGCCCTGATGGAACGAGTTCGACTAGTGCTGTTCCGGCTTTGGAGAGTCTTTCTGAACAGCGCGTCGAAATAGATTGGACTGTTCCTGCTGCTCAACCGGTCGGTGATGCAGCCGTTTACTTCATCGTCGATGAGGCCGGTGCCATCACAAATGATGGAAACCGTAGCAATAACGAGGGCTCATTCATTCTCTTCATAGGTAGGTTGCCGACGGCAAGTCTGACGGTGAATTCACCAGTACAGACTTATGAGAATGCGATACTCAACGGACTTTACTCAATCGACCCAGATGGGGGTTCGATTACATGTGTCTTCGAGGTTGAGATGGAGAGTGGTTCGATGGAAACTCACACTGAAGACGATTGTGTTTACGAAACGGATTGGGTGGATGATGGAGAATTCCTCGTTCGCTTGACGATTACTGATGAAGAAAGCGATTCGGACACTGTCGAAGAAATCATCACGGTGTTGAATCGCCCTCCTGAGATTATCGTCGACGCTTCCTCTTATTCGATTCCAGTTCTCTCTTCGGTGACCTTAGAAGTCACCCACCGTGAGGATATGGATTCACAGAATCCTTTCTCGCCTGTCGACATCGCATGGCAAACCGCTTGCGAAGAGGGGAGCAGTGTAAGCGCACGCTGCACCGTCACTCCGATGGTCGAAGGAGAATACATCGTCGAAGTCATCGGAATGGATGACGATGGTGCGACAGTGACTGAGAGTGTCACTATCGATGTCACCAATATCGCGCCTTCAAATCCCACTGCTGAATTATGGAACGGCATGACTAAGATGACAGCGGATTCGAGAGGAGTTTACACCGCTGAGGAGGGTGATAACCTCGAATTGAGAGGCTCGGCTGAAGATTCGGAGAATGATATCGACAGTTTGACTCACCTTTGGTCTCCTGATGCCGAGGACCACCCTGAGATTCAACATCAGAGCGTTGGTCAACATTCGACTATCGAGCATATGTATACGACCGCTGGCCTTCACCTCGCCACTTTGGTCGTGACCGATGACGACGGAGCGAACTCTGAGACACTGACCGTGGCCATCGAAATAGTCAATCTCCCACCAAAAATCGACCCGATTAGCCCCCCACTACCGGTTGCTGAAGATGGTGAGATTTCAATCACTGCGAGTGTTTGGGACACGATCGGTGACATCGATAATCTACAGAATTGCTTCGATCTCAACCCCGAAGAAAACTCCGATGGAGAAGGTGAGGCAAACGATGACTGCGACTTGGAAGGCACCATCTTCGTAGGGTCTTGGCCAGATGCTCAGACCGCACCTTCGATGTTGGTATTCCACACGATGGATGACGATGGTGAGCGTGCTTCGGTGCAGATTCCAATATCTGTGAACAATGTCAAACCGTCTGCTCACTTGAGCGTGAGTAATCAGAATCCGACCGAAGGCGATGTGGTTATTCTCAGTGCCAATATGACGACTGACTCGGCCTTTGACCTTGAGAACATGATTTACAATTGGGATCTCGACACATCCGTCGACAGTGATGGAGACGGTAATCCTTCGAACGACATAGATCATGTAGGAATTTGGCTCGAATGGAAGACTGATTCACACGGAACTCGATCTGTAAAACTGACTGTATCCGACGAAACTCTCGTAGACTCTAAGACGATCACCATCTTAATTGAAGAAGCACCATTCAGCTTCGCAGATCTCGTCAGTTCACCTCTTTTCATCATTCTAATCGTCTTGGTTCTTGCCGGCGGTGGAGGATTTGCCTACATGCAAATGCGTAAGCCAGAAGATCTCGTCGAAGCGCCCCCTGAGGCTCGCCGAGGAAGGAGAGTTTCAATGGATGACGCCTTCGATGACCCGGAATTTGACCCGTTCAGCGAGGACGAAGATAGACGGCGAGTCCAGGAACAGGACCGTGATGAGCATGGAGAATTGACTCAAGTCGCGGAAGAGAAAACATCCGAGGCTGAAGAAAATACCTCGGCAACAGAACCTGAGGATTCCCCTGTGCTGCAACTGACTGAACTCGATGAAGAGTATGAGCAGGCTAGTGTAGCAGATACCTTGGACAATGCGGTTCTGAGCGAACTCCTCGACGAAGAGGAATGACCGCGAGGAATACCACATCGAGTAATCGCCGTCATACGAGCGATTGAAGGGAAGCACTCATGGCTGATGGGTAGATGCAACCTTCGTGGTCAATCTCTTCAGATTACTCGGCTTACCCGACCCTTCCAAGTCGGCCGAGCAAGTGAGAAGAGCCCCGCGCTCGGCAGATCCCGGACCACAGAACAATGACACATTCCACGATTTAGGCAAAGATATCTGGACGGAAAGAACTCACAAGATGGTTTCTCCCGCGGATCGCTTTGTCCATTACATCAAGCCCGATGACCTGCATCGATTGAATCTCAATGGACTTCAATCAAGGCTCGGTCACGGGGATTTAGTGATCGCCGACCTCGGGTCATTGACACATATGCCGAGTCAGCAGGAAGTCTGCAGAAATCGAATCCAAGGACTCGGTCAGCAAACAGGACTTCCAGTCTTTGCACTAAACGAATCGGACACCTTACTGATGATCGCTGGCAGAAATATGCGTGTAGATACAGAAAAGCATCTTCTTGGCATGGCCAAGTGGGGCCAACTTGGTAATGGCGAGTCTCAGTGATTGCTGAGTCCGAATCGCCAATCTGTCGGATTAGGCGCAGGACCTACTGAATCGAATCCTATCTGGAAAAGAGTTTGAGGCACCGCATCCGGCCGCAATCCATCTGGCACGTCGATGGATGAAACTTGTAGAATTGCTAGAGTCCCCTTTGCACCGGCTGGCAGGGGGTGGAGTTCAGCTAATTCACAATGGATAGCGGCCAGTGCGCCTGTTAGGTTTGGCGCAGTGTCTGGGATCAAATCCCATTCTGATTCATCAGGAGGCAATGGTTTCGCCGTCGCGTCGACGGCTAGCGCGGAATCGTGGTCTGCATTCAATACGAAGACAGTGCACTGTGAACCGATTCCGCCATTTCGAAGGTTCTCCAAAGTATCGCGTGGTCTGCCCTCAATATCTACTGAGAGTGACATAGCGAGTAGAGGTGGAGAGTTTGAGACCACATTAACCGAAGACATAGGGGAAATGTTCTGAACCCCTTTGTCAGACACCGTTGCGACCAGAACCACTGGGCGCGGCATCAGTAGGGCTGACAACCACCCACGACGATCTTGGTGGGTCATCGAAGATAGATCGAGTGAGGATGAAGCGGAGCCAATCGAAGGAGGCGGAGGGCCATCTCCCTCCTCATCGGTTAGCCAGGAATCTAGCACACCCGATTCGATTTCGCCAGCTGAATAGGCGGTGAATTCACGGAAGGCTTGCCAGCGCGCGAGTTCGGTTTCATCCTCGCCTCGCGCGCGCTTGCGTTCAATCGAAGCATCGGAATAAGTCACGCAACGGCGCAAGTAGGTTGCGACAACCCGGCGCCGTTCATCGATGTCCATCTCAATCCGCTACTCCGAGTTCGCGCATCAACTTCTCTACGTGTCCTTTCGCGCGGACATTGTAGCCAACCCAAGAGAGCCTACCGTCGATGTCAATCACGAATGTTGAACGGCTTACACCCATGTACGTCTTGCCATAATTCATCTTCTCGCGCCAAACACCGAACTTCTGATGCAGGTCGATTTCCTTATCGACAATCAAGTCGAAATTCAATCCCTGCTTCTCGATAAAATTCGTATGAGACTTAGCCGAATCCTTCGACACACCGAGAATCCGGTATCCTGATGTTGCGAAGGCTCCGAAATTATCTCGGAAATCGCAGGCCTGAGTAGTGCATCCCGGCGTCGAATCCTTCGGGTAAAAGTAGAGAATTACCTTCTCGCCAGCAGCCAGAATCTCGCCGAGCTTCACAGTGCTACCATCTGTCAATTCAGCCTCAAATTCTGGAGCGGTGTCTCCAACTTCGAGCGTCAACCAATCATCAGCCATGGACTCTCGACCCGAGACCGTATGATGAATGCTCGGGCCGAGAGGATTCAAGAGAGTCCGCCAAGCCCATCGCTCCATGGGCAAGGCTGGAACCTTTGGCGGCACGTTGTCTCTCATCGTCGGTGTGCTCTGCATCCTCGGTTGGATCGGTGCTGGAATGGCTGTAGATTACATCGACGGAGAACTCGAAGAAAACTGTGACAGCACGACCGGTCAGATTGGACAAATCACTGGCTGGGATGATGGACAATGCCAAGACGGTCGTGATTCAAGAGCCACCATAGCCTCTCTCCAAACACCGCTACTTCTGCTCGGAATCGCTTGTGTAGGCGGCGGTGGTTTCCTGCTATTCCGCAGTTGAAAGACCGGAATGATATCCTCAGCGGCGCGATTCCTCGCGAATGCGCTTCTTTGTCGCTGCCCATCCGCATATCGGGCAGTCAGCCAAATCGTGATTGCGGGCAGGACAATACTCACGACCGAAGTAGATGATTTGCAGATGCCGCCGGTTCCAAGTGTCCATCGGAAAGACATCCTTCAGATCTCTCTCAGTCTGCACCACATTCCTACCACTCGACAAGCCCCAACGGGCGGCCAAACGGTGAATGTGAGTATCGACAGGAAAAGCCGGCACGCCAAAAGCCTGTGACATGACAACGCTCGCCGTCTTGTGGCCAACACCAGCGAGCGATTCGAGGAATTCCCAATCAGGAATGACCTCCCCCCCACCATCCAAAATTTGCTCCGCCATCCGCTTGAGATTCTTCGCCTTCGTCGGAGCAAGTCCAATCTGACGAATAATCTCACGAATCTCATCAACCTCGAGTGCCGCCATCCGTGCCGGCTCATCAGCCACCGCAAACAGAGCCGGCGTAACCTCATTCACTTTCTTGTCAGTAGTCTGCGCAGACAGCATCACCGCAACAAGCAGAGTGTAAGGGTCGTTATGGTCGAGCGGAATTGGCGTAGTCGGATACAATTCATCCAATTGAATCCCGATTCGATCAGCCCGTTCCGCTCGTCGCATCACTGAGCATCCTCCTCATCACGTAGACCGAGGAGTAACGAGCCACCGACAATCAGGGCAGGGAGCAAGTAGCAAGGACCATACATCCAAGTCTCCCACTCTGGGAAATCCGTATCTCCACCAATCAAGACGTAAGCTACCATCCCCGCAAAGAGTGCAGGGAGCACCGACACCGCCCCGAAAACAAGACCGCGCATGACTCGCATGACTGCCCCTCACGCGCGTGCATGATGAATCTTCGTCAGCGAGTCGCAGTTGTTCGAGCTCACAGTCCGAGAATCTCTTCCATCTGGGCTCCGCTCTGAGTGTTGAGGACATCACCAGCCTCCAACCAGCCCTTTCGAGCGATTTGAACTCCGTACCAAACGTCCGCCAGACCCTCCGTTCCATGGGCGTCCGGATTAATGCACACCGGCACGCCTTGTTGCTTGGCATAACGGCAAAGGCGCCAATCGAGATCCAGTCGGTATGGTGATGCGTTGATTTCGACTGCTTTCAGTTCACCTTCAGCGTTGAGTTCGCCCATTCGACGAAGCACTGCGTGCATATCGACGGGGAAGCCTTCTCGGCCTTGCAAGATTCTTCCCGTCGGATGTCCTAAAATCGTGAAAGTAGGATTTTCAACGGCTTTGATTAGGGCTTCTGTATTGGCTATCTCATCGCGATTGCGCCAACTCCCTAATGCGTGGACTGAACCGACAATATGGCTGAGTGACTGACGGGTTTCATCAGGGTAGTCGAGTGCACCATCCACGAGAATGTCGCACTCGGAACCGTGGAAGATTCGGAAGTCTTGGTT
>Ga0208522_1002413_pt1 | contig 11245 bp, 10 predicted proteins | sample ETNtaG_25_FD_185763 | JGI IMG/M metagenome (GOLD analysis project Ga0208522, IMG submission 185763) | Marine microbial and viral communities from oxygen minimum zone, Eastern Pacific Ocean - ETNP201302SV86 (SPAdes) (version 2) | ecosystem: Environmental > Aquatic > Marine > Oceanic ... | reverse complement strand
TAATTCCCGTAAGTGATCAACTTCATTGTGTCCAATTATAGTTACGCTGATTTTCATTGAAATTTGATGGAGAATTTATATTTTTCCCAAAAATTATTTTCCTATTTATTTCATAATTACAAAGTTTCCAATTTAAATCATGTCCAATCTGTTGTCAATATTGCAGAAAAATCCAGTTGATGCATAAGTACTTCTACTCTCAAAATTTTCTCGCTAAATAATAATAATTATTAATTATCTGCTTACACCTCCAAACCCTTGACACTAAATATCTCAATGTCATATCTTTAGATTGTGGTACATTTATGCATATATGCCTGCAATTCAATTTTAAGCTCAGATCTTAAAGAAGATTTTAAAGTTCAAAACAGTTAACAAAGATTTCTGGGTTTTTGATGTAGAATGGGTCCCTGATTCGGAAGCAAGAAACTGATATTAATTTGACATGACAATTTTTAACCGTACTCGACTGACAAATGATGTTTTTAAAATTGACATCAAACGTATGCGCAAAGGCTGGTATTCAGACAAATACTTTGAAAATATTGGTGTAATGCTAAGTACTTTGGCTGAACAGAAATATTTGTTCAAAGGAAAAGCCTTGCGATTGGGAGATATTGATCTATCTAAAACAAAAACCGGAAACATTGAAGTTGAAATGCAATGGTTCACTCGCCGCAAAGGAAAAGTTGTGGTTGCAGGAGTAGATAAAGCGTTGACTGTTCTCCGGCATTGCTGCGGATACTTTAACGGAAACGGTAAATTTGTAAATACCTGGAAACGCATGAAAGTTGAAGCAGTTCATGATGGAGCAACAGTAACTTATGCAGGTGATCCGATGACAGTCCAGCCTGTTCTGAGAGTAAGTGGACGTTACAGGGATTTTGCTCTGCTGGAAACACCTACTCTGGGACTGCTTACTCGGTCCAGTCGTGTTGCAACCAATGTTTATGAAACTTTGATGGCCGCAAATGGCAAACCGGTATTGTTCTTTCCTGCCAGATTTGACTTGCACGAAGTACAGGCCGCGGACGGATATGCTTACAATGTGGCAGTACAGCGATTCAACTACGACCATAAAAGCCGCGTAGGACCATTTATTTCAACCGATGCACAAGGTGACTGGTGGGGAGGGGCAGGTGGCGGGACGGTTGCTCACGCATCTATTGCCTGTTTTTTTGGTGATACTGCAGAGACTATGATGGCCTTTGCTGCCACATGTGAACCGGATATACCTCGAATCGCCCTTGTTGATTTCAACAACGATTCGGTAAAAGATTCGTTGCTAGTGATGCAGCGTATGTTTACACGTTATCGTGAGTTGATAGATTCTGGAAATGAATCTGAAGCAAAGCGTTACCAGCTTTATGCAATACGTCTGGATACAAGCTCCTCAATTCGTGATGTGTCTGTACCACCACTTGGATCACCAGAACTGGACATGGGGGTCAATCCAAGATTGGTCTTTATCGTCAGGAATGCAATTGACTCCGCTTGGTATAAGTGGCAATTGCCTCGGAAATGGAAAGATCGTGCTCGTGAATGGTGTGAGAGCGTCAAGATAGTTGCTTCCGGTGGCTTTAGTCCCTCAAAAATCCTTCGTTTTGAGAAACTTGATGTTCCAGTAGATATTTTTGCAGTTGGATCTTCACTTTTTGCTAATGATGGACCAAGGGTTACGGATTTCACATCAGACATTACACAAGTTAAAATCAATGGAGAATGGCAGGCAATGTCAAAGGTTGGAAGAAACAGAGGCCAGAATCCAGAATTAGAACTGGTTACTGAATGACATACCTGAATTATTCATGACTGTCGAAATTTTGAATTCTGGATTTGTCTGACTGCAATTATGTTTTAACTTGTTTTACCAGGGAGTGTTATATCAAATGAACCTTTTTTATTATTCAAAAATACAATTTCAATTATTACGATTAATTCAAGATTACCTACACAATAGTCTGAAAAAAGTTCTGCATCCATCATGCATGCTTATTCAAATAAGAATGAGTTAAAGATTAATTGAATAATTAAAATAAGAATGTCGAACTTAATTCCCAACGGTGAATTAAAGGTGTGTTTTGACCGGCAAAAGGCATGGTATAGCCTAAACGGACCTGCCAAGGATATGATAATGGTTTTTGTTCAAGTTCGCTTAAATTTCCGTACCCAAATTCAAAATTGATCTCTTTCAGAAATGACGCATTTGATTCCCCTGTTGGCAGTTTGCTTTCGGACTGCTGAAAAAAATGCAGCTCTGTGCCTGCGAAAATGTTTTGTCTCTCAATGCTCCAGCTATAGTAAAGGTCTGCCCTGTGTCCTGCTGAGTAATAAACCTTTTCACCCTCAAGTGTCTCACGTTCACCTGTCAACTCATTTTTGCCCTCTATCCTGAAACCATTCCTGATACCATGCACGAGTGGATACCAAGTAACGTGTATAAATGCGCCAACCGAACCGTGTCCTAGTCCGATAGAATTAGAATAAATACCCCGACGCTTCCCCTTATTTCCTGTAGGTAGACGAGTTGTAAAACCTCCTCTATTATGCCAGGTTGTACTGTAGCTTAAGTCTTTCCCAAATTGTATAGTGATATCACCAAGCCCGTTCAGTTCTTCTGAAGCCAGGTTGGAGATTATTTTCTGCTGTTCAGGTGTACCTGAATCAAATTTTAAGGAGGAAGATTGTATTTTTTGCACCATTGGAATCATAGCTTCCACCACCCAATCTTCTGTAAGACCATATGCCAGTTTTAGCTCCAGCCACTTTTCCTCACGCTTTAATTCCCCTTCAACAAGATCATACCAGCCACGATCCCAAAGCATAAGATTTTGCAAAGGAGCTTCTTCGCCATAGCCATTGAAAGCTCTACTGTATAAGGGAACAATTTTTAAACTAATTTCTGCCTGCCATACCGATTCAGGCATGCGATTTTCAAGCTGAATGGCAGGTAGTGTTGGTGGAAGAAGGAATAACAGAAATAAAAGTGTTTTGATGTGCTTCATACATTAATTCCTGCTTGAACTTTTTCCGAATAAGAAATCCAGCCATTATCAGACATGTATGGAATGATGTATTCTATGGGAAATCCGACTACATTGTTGTAGGAGCCTGCAATTGATTCAACCAAAATTGAGCCCAGGCCTTGAATGGAATATGCTCCGGCTTTACCCAGAGGTTCACCAGTACTAACATACCATTCCAGCAAATCAGGAGGTATTTTTTGAAATTTAACTTTGGTGCAAATAACGTCTGTGATTTCATTTCCGGAAGCAGAATCTAAAATAGAATAACCTGATAAAACCGTGTGCAAGTTACCGTTAAGCTGACTGAGCATAGACTTGGCATGACTGGCTGTTTCTGGTTTGCCCAAGATTTGCCCGTTAAAAAAAACTATTGTGTCGCCTGCAAGTATAATTGCATCTTGAGCAAGAATTAAACATGTCTGGTGTATCTTCCGCCCCTTTTCAATGGCCATACGTTTTACAAAGCTTTCTGCCTGCTCGTTTTTCTTAGGTATTTCATCAATATGAGGAGAGTAACAATCAAATTCCAGATTGAATTTTTTCAATAACTCCTTTCGACGAGGAGAAGAAGAGGCCAAACACAAAGGTCGATGCTGTAAAATATAAGACACTAATTAAACAGGTTATAACAGATTTTTATCAGTGATTTAGGAGTGTATTGCTTTTGATTAATAACTTCTTATACCAGAGTGTCAATTGAAGGCCATTTGAAGTTTATCACTGAATTTGATTTTATTTGAAGAATCTAATCCTGCTTGATTTGCTCCCCCAGAAACAGGATTGTAAATGTTGTCTATGTAGTAACTTAGTATTTTACGCACAACAGGAGCAGCAGCTTTTGAGCCTCCTCCACCATGTTCCACAAGTGCCAATACTGAAATTTCCGGATCTTCGACAGGCCCAAATGCTACAAACCATGCGTGATTCTGTAATTCTCTTTTTTCTTTAGTTGCGTTGTCCAGTGTTTCAAGTGTCTTGTGACTGACAACCTGGGAAGTTGCGGTTTTTCCTGCAACAGTGAACTCTTCAAACTGGACTTTCCGTGCTGTTCCACCAATTTCATTTACAACAGCAACCATACCTTTGCGAATCAATTCTAAATATTCCTGCTTTAATTTGATTCTTTGTGGTTGTGGCCCTTCCTGCTTCAAAAACAGTTTAGGAGGTACCCATATCCCGTCATTAGCCAGAATATTAATCATGTTAAGTACCTGAAGCGGAGTAACAATAATAAAGCCCTGTCCAATTGCCATCGTTGGATTTTCTCCTTCGTACCAAGGTTCGTTGTATTCCCGTTTTTTCCATTTACTGCTGGGGATTATACCCTCTTTTTCATTCAACAGGCCTATTCCTGTAATTTTGCCCAAGCCAAACATTCTGGCATATTTGTGCATTTGATCAACTCCTACGCCCATGCCGACATTATAAAAATAAACATTACAGGATCCCTTAATTGCTTTTAACAGATTTACTCTACCATGTCCGCCTTCTTTCCAGCACTTGTATGGATCAGTGCGCCCTTTTACGTAGAATTCACCATTACAAAAATATTCATCTTCTGGTGATATTACGCTTTGTTCAAGTCCTGAATATGATGTAACAACTTTAAAAATTGATCCCGGGGCATACAGTCCCTGAATTGATTTGTTTTCCAAAGGATGTTCCGGATTTTCCAGCAGAATGTTCCAGTTTCCCTGATCAATCCCACCTGAAAAAAGATTTGGGTCAAAGTCTGGATAACTTGCCAGACCCAGTATTTCACCAGTTTTGGGATTCATGATTATAACTGCTCCACTCTCCCCAGTCATTGCTTCATCTGCAACTTTTTGAAGACGGACATCAAGATTCAAATAAATATTCTTTCCCGGTACAGAAGGTACAGGATCCCCTAATATCGTTAATTCCCTTCCCATGTGATCAACCTCAGCCTGTCGACCTCCATCCAACCCTATCATGTGATCATTTAAAAGCAGTTCAACTCCTGAGTGTCCTACAATTTGACTTGAACTTCGTTTTTCTTCAGGCAATTCAGTCCATTCTTCCTGTACTATCCCCACATATCCAATAAAATGAGAGGCTAAGTTCTTATGTGGATAAAATCTTCGCGGACGTATTACTATTGAAACCCCAGGGAAATCATCCTGATAAGTTTCCAAAAACATTGCCTTTTGATAGTTCAAATCATCCTCAAGAATGATTGGCTTAAACTGAGCTAAATCCTTGTTAGCTTCAATTTTTTCCTGCAGAAATGAATAGGGAATTTTAAGTGCCTGTGAAACTTTATTTAAAGTATTTTCCAGATCTGGTGTATCCTCTCGTATCAATTGTAATTGATATGCAGGACGATTTTCAGCCAATATCACCCCATTTCTGTCATAAATAATTCCACGTAATGCGGGTTCTGAAATTAGACGAATTCGATTGCCCTGGGAAAATTCTGAATACAGCTCCCCTTGTGAAATTTGCAGGTACCAGAGTCGTGATGCCAACAAAGAGAATATCAAAATTACAACTCCACCCAGAATGAAAAGACGAATTCTGAATCGATCCAAATCTTCAAAATCTAAAGCTTCTAACTTCATTAAACATTCCTGAGAAACAATTTTTCACACCATATTACACCTAGAAGAATTACAGGGGCCCCCAGACCATGCAAAACTGACAAGGGTAAAACTGTGGAAAGCACTAAAGAGGATTGGTTAATTTCTGTCCCAAGCATCCCCAAAATCGAAATAGAAATCCAACCTTCAAAAACTGACATGCTTAAAACAGCCAGACTGACTGTAAAAAAAGTGTTTGCGTAAAATAATTTATTCAGCAAACGTGCAAGTAACAGGGTAACGAAAAAAGAAATGGCATAAAGACCCATTATCCCATGGGACAAAGCATCACAGATCAGTCCTGCCAAAATGCCCAAAAATGGGATCAGATGTGTTGAATGCCTGAATGTCAGTACCAGCATAATTATAAGTATCCAGTTAATTTTTAAACTGCCAAGCTGCACATAACTGTTCAGAACAATGTTCAACAATGCACCAATTAACATTAATCCCACTATTAGTACATTTAATCTCATCATTCAACTGCAGCTTCAGAATCTGATTTAGATGGTATTATCACAAATACCTCTTCAATGCTGTTAAAATCAACAGCACTTTCTAATATTGCTGTTTTGAAGAGTTCATGTTGCTGATGCCGTATTTCACTCACCCAGCCTATTAGTATGCCTTTAGGGTATAGTCCTCCTAGACCACTTGAAATTACACGATCTCCAATTTTAATTTTTGCATGCTGATTAATTTGCCTCATTTCAATACCTGCCTGAGTTCCATATATAAGACCTCTTACGCGATTACGTTGAATTAGAGCTGGAACACGGTTACGGTGGTCAATCATTAATTGTACTGAAGACTGAAATGGGGATACTGAGTGGATTCTTCCAACCAGACCTTCTTTTCGTATAACAATATAATTACGCTGCACCTTTTGATTGCTGCCACGGTTAATGAAACGAATATTGTGGGTATTGTCTGAGGATTCTCCAATAATTTCTGCATATATTTTTTCTAATGGATTTTTCCTTGCGAAAAGCATTTGGTCCCTCAACCGTCGAAACTGAACTGAATTTTCAATATGTTCACTTAATTTTTCTTCCATATCTAGAATCTGCTGTTTCAGTCGATTATTTTCTTCTTTCACATCTATAAGCAATATGTAAGAGTTCCAAAGATTTTTAATATTCGATACAGCAGATTGAACTGAAGCCTGAAAAGGATAGGTTACTGTTTGAATTGCTATCTGAATTCTTGAGGAACCTTGTTCATTATGTGATTGAAATAAGAGCACAAACAGACCAAGAATAGCTATAAGGATAGAGATTTGAAGCCTGTATGTGCTTATGAACTTGAACATTTATCTATTGGGGGGAGTCCGATGTCAAAAGAAAACTGATCTCTTAATCTATTAAACCTTCAGACAATTTCTCTCAGTAGGACAACAGGTTTCAGCATGTATTCTGCTTGATTTATTTCCTTTAGAGCTTTGATGACCAAACCTTCCACACAGTCCTGAATAGTCAGAGTAAAAATCACTATTTCCTCACCTTCTTTACCAATTCGGTGATATTGTGGTAACTGTTCCAAGGCATAAATGTTTATTGAATGCCTCTCAAAAATACTTCCGATGTGCCCAAAAATTCCGGGGTGGTCACGAACTTCAAAGCGCAATGTGTGGCGAAAACGTATATTTTCAATCGATTCCAGCACTAATTTTGAGGCACTCGGTGGTGGAGGGAATGGTTCAGGATGTCTTAGAACTTTGTTTAAATCAGAAACAATAGCTGAAGCTGTCGGAAGGCTTCCTGCGCCTTTTCCTATAAGAGTTATATCCTCTGAAAATTTACCTGAAAGAGTTACAGCATTATTTGATCCAGAAATTTTGGCCAACATTTCATCTTTTTTTATCATCAGTGGTAAAACATATAGTTGGATTCCTTGCTCGAACAAGCGAAGATTTGCAATCAATTTAATTTCACGCCCCATTCGCCTTGCGTACTCAAAATCCGCCAATTCAAGATGATCTATTCCTTCCAGAGTTATTTGTTCTGGCGACAGCCAATGTCCGGTAATTAAATAAGTAAGAATCACAAGTTTATAACGAGCGTCAAAACCCTTGATATCATTTGTAGGGTCCGGTTCAGCAAATCCAAGTTCCTGTGCCTGAGAAAGTGCTTTTTCAAATGAAAGATTGTTACTTTCCATTTCAGACAGAATGTAATTAGTAGTGCCGTTCAAAATACCCTGTATACCTTGTATATCATGAACTTGCAGATAATCTTTCAGCAACCGTAATACTGGAATTGCTCCAGCAACCGCAGCTTCAAACAGCAGGTGACGCCCGTTTTCTCTTGCAATCGTTGTTAATTCTGAGCCATGTACTGCAACCAAATCTTTATTTGCAGTAATTACATGTTTACCTTTTTTTAAGGCATTTGATATAAGATCACGGGCAAAGTCTTTTCCTCCTATTGTTTCAACTATAACATCTACTTCCTTATCATCCAGGAGCTGCTCAAGGTTTTCATAAAATAATTCCGGATTTTGTTCAAACATCGAACGGACATAGGCCCCCTGGGTATCTCTTTCAAGTATACCCACTAAATTTATTTTCGTATCCGGGTGCTCCCCGTGCTGTGCTAAAATATGGGCCACACCGCTTCCAATTGTTCCGAATCCTGCTATGGCTACGTTCAATGTCGACATTGCATTTGACAGTTTAATTGTGATTAACTTACTTCAGAAATTTGATCAATTGCTTCTATTCCTATGTCCACTCCTTTTGACGATTTACTTACTTCAATACATGCTCTTGCAGGTCTTGAATCGTCAAACCGACTAAAAAATTGTCATGAAATCTTCACCTACAGTATTTGGCCTAAACTTGAACCTACTGCATGCAAAAAAAATTCAGATTTGCAAGCAGTAGGTGGCAATTTTCTGAGAATAAAGTCCCAGCTTACACTCCATTTCCCGGATCAATTGAGGTTTCCCCTGATATAAACAACAGATTCCGAGTGGTTACAGCCTTTAAGTATGGCCCCGCATAGGCAGGTACATTTGAAGTTTTTTATTACTGTTCAGGACAAATTCTGAATAAAAATTTAAGTATTATGGATTTATTTTTCTCTCCAGAAATTCATACCATTGTAAACGCTCAAAAATACTTTGATCCATTGCATACCAGTCTGCACAACCTAATGTTGCCGCTTCCTCCAGCAGCTGAGGTGACTTTATATTCCCATTAATTATTAATGGTTTGTTTGTATACTTTGCTGTCCATTGGCAGAGAGGATCTTTGTTTTCAAAACACTTGTTCATCGCATGAGCAGCAAGAGGATGGAAAATTTTCACTCCGGCTTTTTCAAGCAATTTCAACATGGTATTTAGATCTTTTGGTTTAAAGCCATCTTCGATTTTGTCAAAAATTGAAAAGTAATAGCTAATGGGGATAATGACTGATTTACGTTTTTTAATGGCGGTTATAATTTCTACAGCCAAATTAATTCTATTTTCAATTTTTTTTGCGCCATACTCATCATCACGCGAATTGAGTTTAACACAGCAGCATTGATCCAGTAAATGCTGTTCTGCCCCGTTGATTTCAATAAAATCCATACCAACTTCTGTTGCACGTTCAGCTGCATGAACAAAACTAAGAATAATTTCTTCAACATCCCCCTGTTCAAATTCACGACTGATGTCATAATCCCGGCCAAAGTTCAAAACGGAAGGTGCTACCGGCTGCTCACCACATGCACTTTCAGAAGTATGTGCACCTGCATGAGTTAGTCTTATCCCTATGGTGGCTCCCTCCTTTTTTACTCCATTTACTAATTTTTCTAATCCATCAAGATGGTCCTCTTCCGATATCCCCAATTGGTTTACATGACTCCTCCCCTGCTTGATCACATAAGCAGATTCCAAAATTATTGTACCTACACCTTGTCTTGCCAGAGTGCGGTAATGTTTGATAATTGCAGGAGTTACTTTACCGTTTACATCTGAGTGATCATCTATTGTTGGCGGAGCAAGAATTCTGTTCCGGAATTTAATCCCATGTATAGTGAAAGGTTTAAATATTGACTCAATTTTAGACTGGTGCTTTTTTGCTGAGTTTTTACTAGAGGTTGATTTCGAAGGCATTTTTGTTTGTTTTCTTTATGTTAATTGATTAGCGATTTGCTTTTTCATCAAAACCGGACTGATCAAATCTGTTTTCCAGCTCCCGAGAAATATCCGTTAAAGTTATCCCCTTGTGCCCCATCAGTACAAGCATGTGAAACCAAAGATCTGCTAATTCGTGAATCTGCTCCGTCCTGTTTTCATTTTTTGCAGCAATAATTACTTCAGCAGATTCTTCGCAGATTTTTTTTAAAATCATGTCTGTGCCCTCATCCATCAAGTAGGCAACATATGATGTTTCCGGAGAACTTTGCTTACGTTTAAGTATTACATCATAAACACGATCAAATGTTGTTGTAGGATTCTGACCAGTCATTTTTTTATTTATTTCAGGCCCAGCGTTTTGATTTTTTTACGCAGGGTGTTGCGGTTTATTCCCAGAATTCTTGCTGTTCTTTGCTGATTCCAGTTAGTTTGCTGAAGAAGTAAACTGATCAATGGTCGCTCCACCTGGGAAATCACTTCTGCCAAAAGTAAATTGCTGTTTAATTCAACAGCATTTTTTACAGGCTGCTCAAGTTTTCCAAAGGCAACTTCTTCCAAGCTTTCTGTGGAGTCCAATAAACATTCAGGTGTGAGTAAATTTTTTGGTAATGAATCAAGTGTAATTGTGCCTGTAACATTAGTGATCATCAAGCTCTTGACTGTATTTTCCAGCTCTCTTATATTTCCGGGCCATTCATAATTAGTTAGCACCTTCATCGCTTCAGGCTCAACTACTTTTCTGCCTACTGCCATTTCTTTACTCCCTTTTTGCAGAAAATGCTCAACCAAAACTGGAATATCTTCTTTGCGTTCTCTTAATGGAGCAATGTTGATAGGAAAAACATTCAATCTGTAATAAAGATCAGTCCTGAACTGGGAATTTTGAATTAAATGAAACAGATTCTGGTGAGTTGCGGCAATTATCCGCATATCAGTTGTTATCAGTTCTTTTCCACCAAGCCGCTCAAATTGTTTTTCCTGCAAGACTCTCAACAACTTGCTTTGGAGGTTCATCGGCATATCACCGATTTCGTCCAAAAATAACGTGCCTTGACTGGCAAGTTCCAGTTTACCATGCTTACGTTCGGTTGCACCAGTAAAAGCACCTTTTTCATGACCGAACAATTCCGATTCCATCAGTTCTGAGGGAATAGCCGCACAATTTATTGCAACAAAGGCTTGACTGGAACGTAAAGAGTGCCGGTGGATGGAACGTGCAATCAATTCCTTCCCTGTACCACTTTCACCCTGAATGAGAACTGTTAAATCTGTAGCAGCAACTCTTCCAATAGACTTGTAAAGCTCACGCATTGCTTTGCTTCGACCAGTGAGTAAATCATCATCCGGTTTTTCTGATTTGGCTCCTGAGGACCCCTTTATTTTTAACGGGACTCGCAGCGCACGCCTTACAAGTTCTTCAATTTCCTCAATATTGAAAGGCTTTGGAAGGTAGTCGAAAACACCCGATTTCATTGCTTCCACAGTAGTGTACAT
>Ga0208522_1002410_pt1 | contig 11258 bp, 9 predicted proteins | sample ETNtaG_25_FD_185763 | JGI IMG/M metagenome (GOLD analysis project Ga0208522, IMG submission 185763) | Marine microbial and viral communities from oxygen minimum zone, Eastern Pacific Ocean - ETNP201302SV86 (SPAdes) (version 2) | ecosystem: Environmental > Aquatic > Marine > Oceanic ... | reverse complement strand
CCGATTGTCAGTACAGGATTAAGAGAGGTCATTGGATCCTGAAAAATAAATCCAATTTTTCCTCCGCGGATTTTTCTCAGTTTTTCCAGATCCAGCTTTAGTAGATCATGTCCTTCAAATGTCGCTTTTCCGGAAACAATTTCTGCCGGTGGGATGGGCAGAAGTTTAAGCAATGACATCATCGTTACACTTTTTCCAGCACCGCTTTCTCCAACTACACCAAGTAGCTCACCTTTTTTAAGCTCGAAGCTGATGCCGTTTACAGCATGAACAAGACCTTCCTGGGTACGGAAACGAGTAGCAATATTTTCTACCTTTAGTATGGAATGTTGGCTTAACACCGAAACAGGAATCTGGTAAGTTTGAAGGTATATATCTTTTTTAATTTGGCAAAAAGTCTATTCTTATCCCTTTATTTGTCAAGAACATTCTTGGTATTCAAGCAAAGTTAAATTCATTTGAGTACAACTTGAATCATTTCAGATTGACAAAAGTTAAATTTTTTTAGAAAATACTGTTTCTACAACTGTGTCCTCACTAAAACAAAAAAATCGGTCGGACCCATTTGATGGGATGGCATCCTGGTTATTTTATATGAGAACGTAAAGCAGTAAAGAAACATTTCAATGATTTTTATTTCTATAGTCCTCCAAAGATGCCATCTGAGCGGAACGGGAAAACATGCCAGGAAAATCTACTATAAAACATAAAGTATGCCGCGCCTTGGGCGTCAATCTGATTGGAACTCCGAGCGCTGCACTTACTTTGAGCCGACGTCCGAATCGTCCGGGACAGCATGGCGGTGGACGCCAAGCAAAAATATCTCCCTTTGGTCAGCAACTTAAAGAAACTCAAAAGCTGAAAGCTTTTTATGGGATCAGCTCCAAACAGCTGCGTCGTTATTACGAACATGCCGCTAAAGTTCGCAAGCAGACAAACGTTGCATTAGTTCAAAGTCTTGAAACACGGCTGGATAATATGGTGTATCGTATGGGATTTGCAGGCACACTGCGTGCGGCCAGACAGATGGTAGTACACTGCCACATTACCGTAAACGACAGAAAAGTTAACAAGCCCGGATTTCAAGTAAAGCCGGGAGACAGTATTCAGTTGAGGGAGAAAAGCCAAAATGTGGACAGATACAAGGATTGGTTCAATTTTTTTGAGCAAAAATTAGCTTATATACAGCGTGACAGCAAGAAATTTTCCGGCACACTTATGGAGGTGCCTGAAAGAGAGGAAATTCCAATTGATGTTGAAGACCACCTTGTAGTGGAATTCATGGCCCGCTGATACCTAAACAACAGACTGCCGGATGCCTTAGCAATAATTCGGCAGTAAATTCTGGCTTAAAAGTCCAGTCCCTCCTCCTGCCCCCTGGGCATCTGTTCGTAGAGTACATATACCGCTATATTGATAATCACCGCATGAAAAATTCAAAGCAAATACGACAGGAATTCATCTCTTTTTTTGAAAAACGAGGTCATCGTTTTGTACGCAGTGCGCCTGTTGTTCCAAATGACGACCCTACCCTGCTTTTTTCAAATTCCGGAATGGCACAGTTTAAAGATGTGTTTTTAGGGACTGGAATCCGTGATTACAGCCGTGCGGTTAATTCACAAAAATGCATAAGGGCCAGCGGCAAGCACAATGACCTGGAAGATGTGGGATATGACAATTACCACCATACATTTTTTGAGATGCTCGGGAACTGGTCTTTCGGGGACTACTTTAAAAAAGAGGCCATAGAATGGGCATGGGAGTTAATGACTGAGCAATGGAGGCTGCCAAAAGAGAAAATGTGGGCCACTGTTTTTGCTGGTGGAGACGGTGTTGAAGCTGATGAAGATGCTGAGAAACTCTGGAAGACCTGTACCGATATTGCCTCAGAACAGGTTCTGCGTTTCGACAAAAATGACAACTTCTGGGAAATGGGTGAAGTAGGTCCGTGCGGTCCTTGTTCTGAGCTGCATATTGATCTGGGTCAGGGCACATGTCCACTCTCAGACAAGCATGAATGTGCAGTCAACCTTGAAGGGTGCTGGCGGTTTGTAGAGCTTTGGAATCTGGTTTTCATGCAATATCAGCGTTTTGGGGATGGACACCTGGAAGAGCTTTCAGCCCAGCATGTAGATACCGGAATGGGACTGGAACGAATTTGCCGAGTTCTTCAGGAAGTTGATTCAAATTACAGTACAGATCTTTTTGTACCAATTTTGGATAAAATAAGTGAAGTTACTGGACAGGCAGATTCAGGGGAAGACGCCGGTGTTGCATTTCGAGTTATTGCTGATCATTTGCGTTCACTGAGCTTTGCCGTCGCGGACGGAGTGCTGCCTTCAAACGAAGGTAGAGGCTATGTCCTGCGTAGAATGTTACGGCGTGCTACGAGATTTGGAAGAGTTTTAAACATGCATGAGCCCTTTATTTATAAACTGGTTCCCACTCTGGCTGAAGTAATGGGTGATGCTTTCCCGGAAATCAATAAACAGCAGAGACATGTGCAAAACGTTATTCAGGCAGAAGAGGCCAATTTCGGTTCAACCCTGGACCGAGGGTTGGAAATTTTTCAGAAAATGATTTCAAGCTCTGAAACAAAATCTTCAAAGATTATTTCAGGTGAAGATGCGTTTAAGCTTTATGATACTTACGGTTTCCCCGTTGATCTGACACGCCTGATGAGTAATGAACATGGATTCGAAGTTGATGAAAAGGGTTTTGAAAAATTGATGAAAGAGCAACAGGAACGGGCACGTGAAGCAGGCAAGTTTAAGACAATTCCAGACAAATGGAGTGAAATTTCTGAAGGACCTGATTCAAAATTTGTAGGCTATGATACTTTCATTACAGAATCTAAACTACGCCGCTTTTCACAAAATGAATCCGGGCAATGGCAGTTTATTTTGGACACAACACCTTTTTACGCAGAATCAGGCGGCCAGGTTGGTGACCATGGCATTCTGCAGCAGAATGATAATACCTGGAATGTGGTAGATGTTCAGAAAATGGGCGATTCAATTATTCATATCTGTGAGGCTGAAAATAAAAACTTAAAAAACATTGTTCCTGACAATTCAACAATTACTGCATCAGTAGATGAAAAATCGCGATTATCAACAACAAACAATCATACTGCCGCACACCTGATGCATGAGGCACTGCGGCAGGTATTAGGAGAGCATGTGACTCAGGCGGGGTCTCTGGTCAGTCCGGAAATCCTAAGGTTTGACTTTACACATTTTGAAAAAGTGAGTGACACAAAGCTGGAAGAAATTGAGAACATAGTCAATTTGGTAATCCGCCAGAACATTAACACGGACATTTATGAAACACCTTTTGACGAGGCAATCAGTTCAGGAATAATTGCACTGTTTGGTGAAAAATACGGAGATGTTGTCAGAGTAGTAAAAATCTCTGATTTTTCAGAAGAACTTTGCGGAGGCTGCCATGTAAAAGCTACAGGACAGATTGGACAGTTCCGCATAGTTTCTGAAGAGGGAATTGCCGCCGGAATCAGAAGGGTTGTTGCTGTTACCGGTAAACAGGCAGAATTGATGGCTCAGGAGCAGGGCAGAGTTGCTCGAGCATTGCGTCAACTGCTTAATGTTCCTGAGGCAAAAATTCCGCAAATGGCAGAAAAACTTGCTGAAGAAAAAAGACAGCTGGAAAAAGAAGTTCAATCCCTGAGGAGCAAGGCCGCTCTTGAAGGCATATCAGAACTGGTGGCACAAGCTGAAGAAGTTGAGGGGGTGTCTGTGCTTGCCAGGGAAATTGAGGCAGATTCTGCAGACACTCTCCGGAATATAGGTCATTCTGTTAGGGAACAAATTTCTTCAGGGATTGCCTGGCTGGCTGCAACGATGGATGAGAAAAGCACCTTGCTTTGTGTTGTTTCAGATGACCTGATTCAACGAGGGATTAAGGCCGGTGATATGGTGAATGAGGTCGCGAAACTTGCGGATGGAAGAGGAGGAGGTAAGCCTAATATGGCACAAGCAGGTATCAAAGCCCCGGAAAAACTTTCCAGTGCATTAGCAGCTGCAACGGAAATAGTGCGTGAAAAACTGGCAAATTAACTGATGGGATACGAAACTTTCATTGGCAAGCGCTACCTGTTTTCGCCACGTCAGGATCGTTCAATTTCAGTCATCACATGGATTTCCATAGGAGGTGTTGCACTGGGAGTGATTGCCCTGATTGTTTCTACTTCTGTAATGAATGGTTTCCGAACAAATTTACAAAATGCAGTAACCGGTTCGTTGCCTCACATCACAATATTTGCCTGGAATGATGGTATGAAAGATTATTCCAGTCTGAAAGAAAGATTGGAAGCTAATCCAAAAGTAGAAGGAGTTGCGCCATATATCTACAAGCAGGTAATGCTAACAGGGAAAAAGCAGCCAAAAGGAGCGCTTCTACGAGGTATTGACCCGGAGCAGGAACCAGGCGTTACAAATATTTCTTCATTCCTGCGGGAAGAAGTTTACGGTATTACAACACCTACTGAGAAAAACCAGGCTCTAATTTCGACAAAGCTTCTTAAGCGGCTTACACACAGGGAAACTCGGGAAAAGAAACTAAAAGACGGGATCATTCTAGGAGCAAAACTGGCGAGGCACTTAGAAGCAAGCGTAGGTGATTCAGTGAAATTGGTATCCTCAGAACAGAGAATGACTCCAATTGGCGATATTCCACGCATTAAAAAACTGGAGGTGATCGGAGTCTTTGAATCGGGAATTTCCGGGTACGATGAAGTGCTTGCCTTTATTGATTACCGGCTCCTGCAGAAAATTTATCGAATGAATGAAAATATTACAGGTTTGGGTGTGAGAATAAGCAATCCTGAAAATGCCCCTGAAATTGCTCATGAATTGGCTGAATTCAGTGATGAATATGTTGTTGGCAACTGGGCAGACGAAAATAAAAGTATCTTCCAGGTAATGAAACTTGAAAAAATCGGTCTTTTTCTGATCCTCACACTGATAATTGTTGTAGCTGCGTTCAATATTGTAAGTTCACTTATCATGCTTGTATTGGAGAAATCCAGAGAAATTGCAATACTTAAGGCTCTTGGTGCAAATGATTCTGGAATCAGGAAAATCTTTTTTTTTCAGGGGCTAGTGATCGGGTCACTTGGCACAATAGGCGGAGTACTGCTTGGTTTGGCTATCTGCTGGGTTTTAATGAACTTTGAAATTATTGACATCCCACCCGGTGTTTATCCAGGAGGAAACAGAATCCCAGTTCTTATTGACTGGTTTGATGTCACCATAACTACACTGGCATCTTTTGTAATTTGTTTGCTGGTTACACTTTATCCATCCACAAAAGCCTCAAGGATCAATCCTGTAGACCCTCTGCGTTATGAATAATTCATTGGATTATTTCTTATACTATAAAAAACTTGAATTTAAAGGTTAAATAAGTGATCGTTAAGGGTTATTATTTGCTGCAGTAAAATCCTATTTAAAAAAAACTTTAGACTGAAATTCATGAGAGGACGTTAAATGACTTATACTGTAACCGCAAACTGTGAAAAATGTAAGTATACTGACTGTGTGGAAGTATGTCCGGTAGAAGCATTTCACGAGGGTCCGATCATGCTTTACATAAATCCGGAAGCCTGCATTGATTGCAATGCATGTGTCGAGGAATGTCCAGTTGAGGCAATATACGCAGATGTGGATGTGCCTGAAAAATGGGAACATTATACACCGTTAAATGCAGAAAAATGTGAGGAATATCCGATCATTCTTGAAGCAAAAGATCCTCTCCCAACGGCACGTACACTTGATGAAATACAGGCTGCAGAAGGTTAACCATCTTTGTCAGGGAAAATTTTGTTTTTCAAAAATTAATATATGCACAAGCTGACAAATAAATAATTTTTTATTCTCTATGAGAATTAAATTCAAATAATATTTCATAACTTCTTAATTAAGACTTTCAAAAAAGACCCATGGCTGTCCCAAGAAGGAAAACATCACCGAGTCAACGAGACCACAGAAGAGGTCATATCAAAATCCCGGAAACTGCTCTATCTGAATGCACCAATTGTCACGCATTGATCAGACCTCACCGCGTATGTCCCGAATGTGGATTTTACAAGGGTGTTGAAGTCATCGAAATAGCAGCAACCTGAGCTGTTTTTTCTGCTCTTTCAATCATCAACAGCAAACCAGGATAGAGTATGGCAATTGCGGTTGACGCAATGGGAGGAGATAGCCCCTTAACAGTACAAATTGAAGCTGCTCTACAGGCAATATCTGAACTGGGTACAGACGTTGTTTTAGTTGGAGCAGAAGACCAAATCAAAGAAGTACTGAAACAACACAGCTTCGATCAAAATAAATTGCGAATCGTCAATTCCACAGAAACAGTGGAGATGAACGATTCTCCTGCCACGGCATTACGTCAAAAGAAAAATTCTTCCATCAAAGTAGCTGTAGACCTTCTTACAACAGGCGAAGCAGATGCTGTAGTAAGTGCTGGGAATACTGGTGCAGCGATGGCTACCGCGAAATTTGTTCTCAAATCTGTTGAAGGAATTGAGCGTCCTGCAATTGCCACTCTCATGCCTTCCATTCATCGGAATCACCCCTTCGTCCTATTGGATATAGGTGCAAACACAGATTGCAAACCATTGTATCTTTTCCAATTTGCACTTATGGGAGATGCTTACGCACGCACTTTGCTCCATCTGGATAATCCCAGGGTTGCCTTGCTAAACAATGGTGAGGAGGAAGGCAAAGGCTATCTGCAACTCAAAGAAACTTATGATTTACTGAAGCAAAGCACACTTAACTTTACAGGTAACATTGAAGGGAAATCTATGTTTAAGAATATTGTGGATGTGGTGGTTTGTGACGGTTTTATTGGGAATATTGCCCTTAAAGTTGCAGAAGGAACTTTCGATTTTGTACGCAGTGTGCTTCGCGAGGAAGTTGACAACACTTTGCTTGCTAAAATAGGATACCAGGCTATGAGAGGACCATTCAGGGCATTGCGTCAAAGAGCTGACTACTCTGAAGTGGGTGGAGCTCCTTTGCTGGGAGTAAACGGTATTGTAATTATCTGTCACGGAAGCTCAAGAGTACATACAATCCGCAACGCAATTAAACACGCACAGGAATGTGCAGAACAAAAACTGAATGAAAAAATATCGCTTGAAGTATCAGAAAATCTGGATGTCATCAATCAGGCAAAAAGCCTGTCTGAAAAAGTGTGAAGATGTTAGTTGGTCCTTTGATGTGCTGAAATTTGCTCCATGACATATTCTTCACAATCTTCCCAGGACATTTCTTCATGCTTCAGTTTTTCATAAAGGGTGAAAATCACCTGAAATTCTTCCAGCAGAGGAAGCTCCGTTTTTTCATGTGAAGGAATCATCTTTTGCCGCAAAAGGTTTAAAGTATATACGCTTTCTTTCAAGCGACGTAAAGACAGGATTTTTTTCTTGTAGTCATATAATAGATAGCTAAAGATAAAAATTCCTGCATCATCTAAATCACCAGTCCAGTCCCATTTCTCAGTCTGATATTCAACTTCAATTTCAAGAATGCGTCTTCCATCTTTGACTACTTGTGAAAACTCAACCTCATTCTCAAAATTTGATTTTACAAATTCAGTAGAACCAGTTTTTGCAGAAGATGACATAAAAAGTCGGTCAATACAAAGCTAAATGAAATATTTTAAAACATCCATGAGCAGTTTCTATGTATCTATAAAATATCAATTGATACTATATCAACCGTCAAAACGTGTCAATCTATGGGAAATATAAATAAACTGGAAAAAATAAAACGTCCGTGGGTAGTTGCACACAGGGGATATAGTGGCCGATATCCTGAAAATACTGCTTCAGCTTTTGAGGCTGCAATAGGAGTAGGCGCAGACATGATTGAATTAGATGTATGCCTGACAAAAGACCGTATACCTGTTGTAATACATGATCAAACCCTGGAAAGAACTACTGATGGTCATGGGCTGGTGTCTGAATTCACACTCTCAGAATTAAAAAAGCTGGATGCAGGAAGCTGGTTCAGTTCAGAATTTAAAGGAGAATCAATTCCCACTCTTGAGGAGGTCCTTTTTCAAATCAGAGGAAAAATTTCAGTTAACATCGAAATCAAACCGGAAAGCTATGAATCAGCTGGTCCTGCCGATGCAATCGAAAAACAGATATGCATAATGGTTGAAAAGTTTGGAATGAATGAATCTGTGCTGATATCAAGTTTTGAGCACTCCTTTTTTCCAAGAATCAAATTGTGGCATAGCAAAGATAACAATCAAACTTCACTCAGAATCGCACCTCTCCAAGAAAAAGAATTTTCTGAAGATAATGTTCTAAAACTGTGTAAAGGTACAGAAGCTTATTCTTTCCATCCTGATGAAAGATTCTTAACTCCTTCTCTTATAAAAATCCTCAAAGCAAGCAGTTTCAGAACAATTGCTTACACGATTAACGATGAAAAACGTATTGAGCAGCTTGCTAAATGGGGGGTTACAGGGATCATCACTGATGAGCCTGAACTTATGTGGAAAGTTTTGCGTAAATTAAATAGTAATTAATGACTTTTCAGAGCATCTGCATTTGATATAAATCAATTGCTGTCGGACCAGAATATTGGTTTTACAAAATCTTGTTTTACTTTGCCTGATGGTTTTCCCATGAAAACTTGATTAAATCATTAAGTTTTTCTGCTGCTTTTCCATTGTCAACTGTCTTAGCTGCCAGATCTACACCTTCTTCCAAATTCTCAACCTGTCCTGAAACGACTAACGCACCGGCGGCATTTGCCAGAGCAATTTCACGTGCAGTACCTTTCTCATCTCCAGAAAAAATACGCTCCATTATCCTCGCACTTTCTTCAGGAGTATCTATGCTTATCTCCTCCAATTTTCCCGTCTTGAGGCCAAGCTGCTCAGGAGTTATTTCATATTCTTTAATATTGCCTTCTCTAAGTTCTGCCACATGTGTAGGGGAAGTGACTGTCAGCTCACACAGACCGTCATGTCCATGAACTACCAGTACACGTTCGCTGCCTAATCGCTTTAGGACCTGAGCTATTTTCGAAGTCAGCTCAACATTTGGAACTCCAATCAACTGACTTTTTGCACCGGCAGGATTTGTTAAAGGACCCAGCAGATTAAATATAGTGGGAACCCCCAAGTCCTTGCGTATTGGTCCGGCAAAGCGCATGGCTGGATGATGATTGATCGCGTAACAAAAACAAATATCCAAATCCTTAAGGCATTTTTCAACTTCATCAAGTTCCAAAGTTATATTCACTCCTAAGGCTTCTAGTGCTTCGGCGCTCCCACTTTTTCTTGTGTTGCTGCGGTTGCCGTGTTTTGCTACAACCGCACCGGCACCGGCAGCGATTATTGCAGCACATGTTGAAATGTTGAATGTGCTGATTCCATTTCCTCCTGTGCTGCAGGTGTCTATAGTATTTTCAGGTGCTTTAATTGCCGAAGCACGTTCCCTCATGGCCAGAGCAGCTCCAGCCATTTCTTCAGCAGTAACTCCTTTAGCCTGCAGCAAAGCTAAAAGTGCTGCCGCCTGAACAGACACAGCTTTTTCACTCATGATCCATAGTATCATTTCTCGCGCTTCTTCAAAGCTAAGCGCTTGTGATGCCAGCAATTTTTGCAATAATTCTTTCATTTATTTAAATCAGCACTTTATTTGTAGTTCCTTTTCAACCCAAGCCAATGCTTCAATCGCAAACATCAGCTGATGCTCTTTGCGCGTAAAAAAAGGGTTAAACTCAAGAAACTTATATCTTACTTCAGTTGATATTACCAGACCAAGATAACATTGTCCGTTTTTCCTGCTGTGTCTGTCTTTTGATGGAGGACCTGCCATACCAGTTTCTGCAAGAGCCCAATCTGCACCAGATTGTCTTTGCATTGCTAAGGCAAGATTCTGTGCTCTTGTTTGAGATACGCTTGAATCCTCAAATTCTTTAACAGCTAAAAATTGCTTTTGTGCCTCCTGATCATAGATAATTCTACCGTCAAGAAAGTGCTCTGAAGCTCCTGTAAGACTTGTGAAGGTTTGGGCAATTTGTCCTCCTGTGCTTGTTTCCAACACAGAAAAGCGGTGAGGCTGTCCGTTTTTTGCTCGTTGTACAAGATGTTTTTGAAGTTTAACGGCTGCTGCTTCCAGCTGTTCCTTCAATTCAAAACAACTATGCTGGTGTTCATTTAAATGTGAATAATTTGAATCAGTGTTTTGTTTCCGCCTGTTGTACAAATGGTTTTGTGAAATATGTAATGCAGCATTTACTGGCAAAAATGCTTCCAGTGAATGACCTGCCTGTGCTGCTTTGCGAATATGTGTGGATGAAATTTGATAAAATTTTTGCAGTTTTTTCGGAAGCACACTTGGAGTGATTTGGAGAACAGACAATTTCAAACCTCTTTTTTGTTTAATCAGCTGTAAAGTTTTTTTTAAATCAATATCATCACGGGGTGCAGCAATCAACAGGCAACCACTTTCTATTTGAGCTAAATCGGTATCTGTGAAAATTCTTGGATCTAGCATGCGCTGAATCAAATCTGCACCTACAATCAGAGCGATTTTTTGATCTGTTGAAAAATATTGAACGTGATCAGCAAGACGTAACGGACTGCTGAATGATAATTCCCACCTGGAAATAGCACAGTTATTCCTTCCTAATTTAAGCAAAACTTTGGATTCATCAGCATATCTGGCAGGCAGCGAGTTTTCAGGATCAGACCACTCTAATAGAGCGTTCCTTAAAATTTCGTAACGTAAAGAGGGGTGAGGAATTTGGACGGTTTTAAATGGGTCGGGATGTCTGCCGTTAGAGAGTATAAATACTAATAATTGTGTTTCCGGGAATTGCCAAAGAACATTTTCTGCCAACAACAAATGGTTGTACCCCGCAGGGTTCGCTGTCAGTGGGAAATATATTTCGTACAGGTTACCTCCAGCAGTGGGAAGAAGCATTTATATTAATTCTCCCCAGCACAAAAGAACCTGCAGGTTTTGAATCCATTTATGGAGGGCTTAAACCTAAATCCCACGTAGTAAATTCATATTATAGTTTTTTAACGTCCTTTTGCAACAATTGCAAATTCATCAGTTTAAGGGTTGCGTTCACTGCAGCAAGAACTTGATCAGAATCGATTCCGATTGTCTGAAGACGTTTCCCGTTCACCTGCCATGTGATAATTGCCTCTGTCAGAGCATTAGTTTTCCCGCCTCTTGGTATCCTGATTTGATA
>Ga0208522_1002406_pt1 | contig 11266 bp, 10 predicted proteins | sample ETNtaG_25_FD_185763 | JGI IMG/M metagenome (GOLD analysis project Ga0208522, IMG submission 185763) | Marine microbial and viral communities from oxygen minimum zone, Eastern Pacific Ocean - ETNP201302SV86 (SPAdes) (version 2) | ecosystem: Environmental > Aquatic > Marine > Oceanic ... | reverse complement strand
TCTGATATGAATGTAAAAGCACATTTTGATAAAAAATATAAAAATCTAAAAATTTTTGGTGCAACTGAAGAAACAACAGCTGGAGTAAATAGGATAAAGGCTGTAGAAAAACAAGGGAAACTCCGTTACCCAGTAATCTCAGTTAATGATGCATATACAAAACACATGTTTGATAATCGTTATGGTACTGGTCAAAGTACAATAGATGGATATTTGAGAGCAATGAATCTAATGCTCGCTTCAAAACGTGTTGTCGTTGCTGGTTATGGTTGGGTTGGTAAGGGAGTAGCCGCAAATTATCGTGGAATGAATGCAAAAGTTATTGTAACTGAAATAGATCCTGTTCGAGCATTAGAAGCACATATGGATGGATTTGATGTCATGCCAATGTCGCAGGCTGCAAAAGTAGGCGATATTTTCGTCACTACAACTGGAATGACAAGTATAATTAGAAAAGAGCATATAATTACGATGAAAAATGGTGCAGTTTTAGGTAATGTAGGACACTTTGATGTTGAGGTCGATGCAAATTTTCTATTAAAAAAATCAAAATCAGTAAGACAAGTTAGGCCTTATCTTGATGAGTGTGTTTTGAAAAACGGAAAGAAGATCTATCTTATTGGTCAAGGTAGAATTGCTAATTTGACTGCAGCTGAAGGTCATCCACCAGAAGTAATGGCACAGTCATTCTCAAACCAACTACTCTCAATACTTCATATTCTTAAGAATCATAAGAAACTACCAAAAAAAGTAATCACTGTTCCAAAAGCTATTGATCAGCAAGTCGCAAGTGATGCACTTGCTGCCATGGGTGTTAAAATTGATAAATTAACAAAAGAACAGAAAGAATATGCAAATAGCTGGTGATTATTTCTTATTTTTGTATATTTTTAGTTAAAAGTTCTAGATCTTCTTTAATCAAATTTTTCATGTTGTTAATTGTTACCATTTTTTCATCAAATATTCGATCGTATGATTGGTTTGCGTTAAGAAGTTCGTGTGCTAGACTTTTTTGTTCTTGTATATGAGAAAGTATAATTTTTACAGTTTTAAGAAGACTTTCTTGTTTTGTAATTTCACCCTGGACTTCTCTAGTTTGTTGTGAATTTCTATTTCTTATTTGAACAAAATTATCAATTTGTTCATTCAAGGATTTATTTTGTTGTAAAATCTGTTCAGTTGACTCCTGAATTTTATTTGCCTTAACTAATTGAAGATTTTTTTCTGATGTTAAATCTCGTTCTGATTCAGTTTTAAGCTTAGTTGCAATATCATAATTTTTCTTCAGTGATTGCATTTCATGCATTAATGACTCACGTCTTTTAATTACATCGTCATACTCCTTTTTTGCAGTTGAAATACTATTATTGATATCAGAAATTGTGTTTTGGTAGTGTAAAGTAAGCTCGTTAATATCAGATTCTTGTTTTTCTACATTATTTTTTTCTGTAGTCATTTGTGTTTTAATATTTTTTAATTGTGATTTTAGATTTGTTACTATTTTTTCTTTCTCTGTTTTGAATTCATCAATTTGTTGATCAAATTTTTGTTTCTGATTAGTAATAATTTTATTTTCTTCTCTTAGAATTTCAACTTCTGATTTTAATTTATCATTGTATAGATTCTCCTTTAATGATTTTTTTGTTTGCTCATCAATTATTTTATTTATTATTCTTGGTTTGTCTTTATTGTATACATCCATCTTTCTTAATGCACTATTTTTCTTAACAAAGTCATCTGGTAACGATTCAAGCTCCAGAACTTTTTTTAGATAAATTTCATCAATTCTTGAAATTGACTTATTATTTTTTATGTTACCCTGTATTTTTTTTAATCTTTCTCTGTAATCAAATCTCATTTTTTCAGAAATTTTTTCTTCTAGATTGATTTGGCTCATTTCTATTCAGCTCAAATTCTAATACTTAAATTTTTTAACGATAATACTATTATCCCTACGCATGAAATAATCATTATGCGTTCAAAAGCAATCATTACAAGTGCTTTACCATATTCTAATGGTGAAATACATTTGGGTCATGTTGCATCAACTTATCTTCCTGCTGATGTAACTACAAGATATTTAAAGCAAAAAAATGTGGAAGTCTATTACATTTGTGCATCAGATGATTATGGAACACCAATTTTAATCCAGTCTGAAAAGGAAAAAAAATCTCCAGAAGAATATGTTGAATATTGGAATAAAAGAGATCATGATGATTTTACCTCATTTGATATCAATTTTGATTTTTTCTATAAAACAAGCTCTGTGGAGAATAATGAATTTGTCCAATATGTTTTCAAAAAATTAGAGAGTTCTGGTCATATTTATCAAAATGACATAGTCCAATTTTATTGTAAAACTGATAAAAAATTTTTACCAGATAGATATGTCATAGGCACCTGCCCATATTGTAATGCTGATGAACAATATTCTGATTTATGTGAGAAATGTGGAAGGGTTCCAGAGGAAATTGGCAATCCACATTGTTCTATTTGTGGTAATACACCAGTAAAGGAAAAAACTAATCATTATTTTTTTAAACTAAAAAATTTTTCAGATCAACTATTAGAATACCTAGAGTCTAACAATAATTTACAAACTGATGTCAAGAAATATGTACAGAATTGGATAAAAGATGGATTAATTGATTGGGACATTACTAGAGATATTTCTTGGGGTGTACCTGTTCCGGTAGATAACGTAGAGAATAAAGTATTCTATGGTTGGTTCGATAATCATTTAGCTTATATTTCATCTACGATAAAATTTTTGAAAAGTATTGGAAAGGATGGGAAAGATTTTTGGAACGATGCCGACATATATCATTTCATTGGGAAGGATATCATTTATCATCACTATCTTTTCTTACCTGCAATGAGATTAGGAATTGACAGTGAATACAAACTACCTGATTTTATACCAACACGTGGTCATCTAACATTACAATCAAAGAAAATTTCTAAAAGTAGAAATTGGTATATTGGTTTGAAGGATTTTTTACAAATATTCCCTTCTGACTATCTCAGATTTTATCTTGTATCAATCAATCCATATTCACAGGATGATCTTAATTTTGATTGGGATGAATTTTCAATAAAAATTAACTCTGAATTGATTGGTAACTTGGGGAATTTAGTTAACCGGGCATTAGGATTTACTGTAAAAACATTTGATGGGTTGGTACCAAAACCTGAAGTATATGATGAATTAGATATTGAATCTGAAAAAATGATCAAAGAACTTGCCGATAAACTAGACGAGTTATTACAAAAAAATCATCTAGACAGGGCATTAAGAAAAATATTAGAATTTTCATCACATTTCAATCAATATTTTCAACATAAAGAACCATGGAAAAAGGAACAGGGAACAAATTCATGTGTGTTTTTGTCAGTTAATGCAGTTAGAAGCATAGCAATTGCAATTTATCCATTCTTACCAAAATCATCTCAAAAAATATGGGAACAATTAGGTCTTGATGGAAATATTTCTGAAAAAAATTTTGAAGAAATTTCCAATATTTCAATAAAAAGTGGTCATAAAATTGGCAAAATTGAGCCGTTATTTGCTAAGGTAGAAGAATCTATTATAGAAGAACAGAAATCAAAGCTCGGCAGTAAGTAAATTGCAAAATATTTTTCCACGAATAACAACAAGAGGGTTTTATGACTTGAAGACTGGTAAAACATTAGTAAAAATACCATATAGACTTTATCCTAAAAAAAAATTTGATGAGTTCATTAATTCTAAGGAATTAACCATCATGATTCATGGTCTTAGGAATAATAATTCCGGGGCATTATCTAAATTTGTAATTGCACAAAATAGATTGAAACAACTCAAGTATAATCATCATGTTGTGGGGTTTAGTTATGATAGTAATACCGCAGGAGTGCAGTACAGTTCACACGAGATTCATGCTTTGAATGTTGGTATTATTATTGCCAAGAAAAATGGAAAGAACTTAGCAAAATTTATCAGTGATTTCAGAAATAAGAGTCCAATAACTAAAATTCGTTTAATTGGCCATTCACTTGGAACACATGTTATATTAAATACAATAATAGAATTATCAAAGAAGTCTAAAAATAAAGGAATTATTGAATCAGTGTATTTTTTTGGTGGTTCAATTTCTAATGATTCATTACAACCAAAAAACTTTGGTAAAAATGTAGAAAATATTGTAAAATCAAAAATCAAGAATTATTACAGTCCATCCGATGAGGTTTTACGTATAGCTGATGACGAAAATTGGGTTTTAACCCCAATTGGTTACAAAGGAGCAGTTGGTAAGGTTTCATCAAAATACTCCCAAATTTTAGTAAAACCAAAAAATCATAGATTTTCTAGTTATGCTTCCACTTTGAAATCATTCCCATAACTAATTCTTTTAATTAAAAATATACAATCATAGATCAACAATCAATGAATCCTGCAATTTATATCAAATTCAATCATTAATTTATCATGCAACAACAAATCAGAATGACAAAGAACGGAATATTTTGTAAAACTAATAATTTATCAGTGTATTTAGATCCAAAATCAACCAGCGCAGAAGATGTTAATTTTGTTTCACATGCACATATTGATCATTTACCAAAAAATACATCTGGGAAAATTTTGTCATCATTAGAAACATCAAAAATTGCAAAATTACGTGGTTATGAAATGAAAAATTCAATTGAAGATTTAGAAAATTTTTCATTGCTAGATAGTGGACATATTTTAGGTTCAAAAGGACTACTTTTTGATGATATTTTTTACACTGGTGATATTTGTATTCGAGATAGAGGATTTTTGAATGGTGCTAAAGTACCTAAATGTAAGACATTAATCACTGAATGCACTTTTGGTTTACCTGAATTTTCTTTTCCAACAATTTCAGACACAGTTAAACAAGTTAATCAAATAATATCAGAATTATATTCTCATGGGAAGCCTGTTTTACTTTTAGGTTATGAACTTGGTAAGGCACAAACAATATCACAGTTATTTGAAAACTGGGACCCATTATTTTATCATGACTCTGTAAAAAAAATGAATGATCTTCATAGGAAACTTGGTGTAAAACTAAAAGATGTAATGGGCCACTCAGAGGCTGAGGAAAATGGTTTGTTATCTAAAGGACCATGGGTGATGATCGCTCCCATGCTGTCATCAAAAAATTCCTTCATATCTGACATGAAAAAGAAATATGATGCGGTTACTATAGGGTTCACTGGGTGGGCAAAATCAAAGAAATTTTCATTTTCTCGTGGGACAGATTATTCAATTCCATTGAGTGATCATTGTGATTTTGGTGAATTGTTACAATTAGTTAATGAATCTGGGGCTGAAAAAATATATACTATACATGGATTTGTGGATGAATTTGCAGATGAATTAAATAAAAAAGGATTTAATGCACAACCTTTGAATGCTTCATCTCTTCATAACTATATATGAGTAAATCCTTCTTTCTAATTCTTGCATCTTTTCTTTTTTTTATACCAACAATAATTTTTGCACAGGAAGAAAATGAAGACAATCATGTTAAAGAAATGTTCAATGTCGGCCTAACATCATTAGATCATTCACCATATACTATGGATTTTGTTTCTATTACGAAAAATACCACTGGAGAATTAGTTTCTGTTATATCGGGTCATGTTTATGCGTATTTACCACACCCAATACTTGATGATTATCTCAACAAATTTCCAAGTGATTATGTTACTAAGAATGGTGTAAATTACAAAAAATGGGTAGTTTGGATTTTAAAAAATCAGGATGGTGAAAAAGCAATTCATGGTTCAGAATTAAAAGCAGATTGGTGTTCATGGTTGATGAATAATCCTGAAAAAAATCTACAATACCTTCATAATGCAGGAGATATTAGATGTACTCCAACAATTGATAATATTGTAATCATTAGGGCAGATCATGCAAGTATTGTGGTTGAAAAAGGTGATACAACTGATTATTTTATTACAGTACTAAAGCGACTTAACTAACAGACTGCCTCATAAACAGTTAGTCCAGGAAATGTACTCTGAAACCAGTCTTGGTAACTTGGTTCGTTATCATATCGGTCGATATAATATTGGTAATCTTTGTCAGGATCTGGAAACCCAGAAACTTTTGTTTTAGCCTCTGCCGATGTTGGAACTGCAAGAATCTCTTCTACTGTCTGTCCTGGGAATGTAGAATGAAACCAGTCTTGGTAACTTGGTTCATTATCATATCGGTCGATATAATATTGGTAATCTTTGTCAGGATCTGGAAACCCAGCAACTTTTGTAGATTTGACAAGTTGTTTTGCAGTTTCACATGTTGCTATCGGTGTTGTATTTGCTGCATTTGAAGGAATTCCATCAAAATATTTTCCAATATCACCATCACTAGTTAAGAATAGTGCACCACCACCTAAAACAATAGCAACAGCTACACCAATTCCAATGAAAATGAATTTTGAATTACTTCCTTTTTTATCCACTTTTTTTCTTACAGGTTTTTCTAATTGATCATAAGTAGGACTTGAATATTCATCTTGATTTGTTCTTTGCAAGTAATCCCTTTCATATTCTTTTAGTTCTTCCTCTCTACTTTTCTTTGAATCTCTAGTAGTCATTTTGCTTCCATCCTCATCAACATGAACAGCCTTACCATAACTTACAAATGGTTCATCAATTTTTTTTTCATGCACTTCTTCAATTTCTTCAATAATCTCTTGTGAAATTTCAGAAACAGATTTACCACATGATGGACAAAATTTGAAGTTATCACCAACTTCTGACTTACAATTATCGCAAATAGTGGAAACATTTTCCACTTTGGAGGGGGTTCTAACATTTTCTAAATCATTTTTATTATCAGACGGTAATTTATCTGGAGAACGTCGATTAGCAACAAGATATGTTGTAACAAGGCTTTCAATATACTTTCGATCGTACATTGATATCATACTTGATCTGTTAAATGCCTCAATAATTTTTTTAAGTCTTTCAGTATCACCATATCCTAATTCTAAAAGTCTTATGGCTTCATCAATTGTTGAGCTTGACATAGAGGTTGTTGGGTTTGTATTAGTATAAAAATTAAACCCTATTACCAGATTTCATCTTTTTCAAACACAGGACCATCACCTGTAATTTTGAAGCCCATAATTTCTAATGTTTCTTTGCATGTTGCTGAGTTTCTCTCATAGATTTGTTTTGCTAGTTTTATTCTATCTTCCTTTTTGATATTTTGACCAATCGAGTATTTCCCAGTCATTATTTCTGGACTAACTTTGATAACTGCTACATGATTCAATACATCGTCATGAGGTTTAATTGGTTCATACTTTCCTTCCGGCTGATATTTTTTCATTAGTGAGTTTAATGCACTAGTCATTTCATTTTTTTCATCAACTAATTTACATTCACCTTTGATTACAACGCTAATGTAAAATGTATTTGCTAGTGATGCATCATTGGGATCAAAGAAATATGATGGTAGGAATTCTAAATTTTTATCAACCTCAAATCCAACTTTATGATTTTGTATTATATTGTCAAGTTTTTCTCCTTTCACATGTGAATGCATATAGATAACATCATTTACAAAAACAAAATTCATTGGAATAATCTGTGGGTAACCATTTTTATCAATAGAGGCTATTCTTCCAGTTGACTCGTTATTTAGAAATTCAATGATCTTTTGTTTTGACTTAATTTCTAATTTTCCAAGTAATTGCATTTATTTTCTAATAATCTATAATTATTAAAGCTGAATCTTGATTATTTCTGTTGATCTTTAAAATATGGGATAACTTTACTTGCAAATTTGTCAATTGATCCAAAGTAATTCTTTCCCCAGAATCTTATTACAAAGTGGTTTACACCTGCTTTGATGAATCTTTCAAATATCGGAATTATATCATCAGGTGTTCCAACACCAGTTGAGGATCTGGCTACAGCATCAGGAATTTTTGTCGCAGCCTCACGCATCTTTACAATCCAGTCTTGATTAGACATTGAATATTCTGTAAAGTATTTTACAAAATCAAATCCTTCAATATCTTTGAGTTGATGTACTCTGAGTATTTCAGGCTTGAATAGGCTTACTTTTACAGCCTCTTTCATTCTTGCCCATGACTCTTCTGCATCATCAGAGAAATAGACATCAATATCTAATGCCATTTGAAAATTATCTTTTTCTTCTTGTGTTCTATTATTTTCATTCATTGATACTTCAATTTGCTTTTTATGATCTTCAAATAATTCTGGTGTATACCCTATTGGAAGCCACCCATCTCCATATTTACCAGTTAATTTCAATGTTCTTTTTCCACCAGACGCCATGTATGTTGGAGGATGTGGTTTTCGTATTGGTGGGGCTTGAAGACAAGCAGATTTTAATTCATAATACTTACCATCAAAATCTACAGTATTATCTGGTGTTGAACCATATAGTTTTCTGATTACTTGAATTTGTTCTTCCCACTTTGAAACGGGTTTCTCAAATGGAATGCAGAATTCTTTTAGGTTCTGTGCTTCACCAGCCCCAATTCCTAGAATTGCTCTTCCCTTAGACACTCTATCTAATGTGATTGCAGCTAATGCTATGTTTGATGGATGTCTTCTTATTGCATCTGTAACACATGTGCCTAATTCAACATGATTAGTAACTGCTGCAATAGATGATAACATAACCCACGGATCTAGTACTATTGCATTTTTCCATTGTGGCACATTTGTATGGTCCATATAGAAAATAGAGTCATATCCTGTACGATCAGCTAACATGCAAGCAGTTAGTATCTGGTCTTCAGTATAACCTGCTCTAGCAACATTTAGACCATTTTGAATTCCAAATTTCATCATGATGATTATTTACACCTACCAATTCCCATCGTTAATATCGTTAAGGCATTGAATGACATGTTCTTTAGTAATTGGAATTGGGTTAGGATCTAAATGTCCCTTATCAGTCATAACAACATCAGCTGCTTCATCTACTGGTGCTTTAAGTTTCAACTTATCAAATCCTAATTTTTCAATTGCTTCTTTGAATCTATCATAAAATATTGACTTGTTAAATTTATGTGCCACAGTTGTACATGAAGAAAGTGAATAACCATGTGGTACACCTTCATTTGAAAAGACATATGATAATGCATGACCTAGTGTTGTTGAACAGTTACCAAATCCCATTCCAGATAACATTGAACCATATGGATAATTTTCTGGTTTATCATTCATAATAGCATCATAAAGCACATCAAAAGCTTGCTTGCATAAAGTTCGTGTAAGGTCATTCCCTAATTTACTATCATATCCCTCTGTTGCTTGCGCACATGCATCACAAATTGAACTTTTGATAACTTTTTCAGGTGTACCATCCATAAAATATGAATCAATAACAGCCCTATCAGCTAGGAAACGGTCTTCACGTAATAATTTCTTTTTCCCATCAATTTTTAGAACACAATATGTTGTCATCTCTGCACCAGTACCAAAAGTTGTTGGTATCAGGATTTTTTCAACACCCATTTCTGATGACGCATATTTTACAACGTCCATTGAACTTCCACCACCTAATCCAATCATGGCTGAAATTTTCTTATCTTTATATTCTGATATAACTTGATTAACCATTTCAATTGATGGTTCTGGTAAAACTTTGTCAAATAGTAAATAATCTTGTATACCCATACGCTCTAACCACTTTGATGACAGTTCAGGTGGAACTGTAGTAACCACAAGTGCATTTTTTGGATACTCAGCCTCTGATAATGCGTTTTCACCAAATTGAATTACTTTAGGAATTCTTATCGTATGCATGAAAAAATATAGCAATGAGTCATTTTATAAACATTAGTAGAATGATAAAAAATCGTCGAACACTAATCAAAAGTAAAGAGCACAGTAAGGCACTTAAAATCATAGAATCTGGTTTAAATTCTGCTAGACCAGATTTATACTTAAAACCATATTTTTTGAAAAATAAGTTAAAACTTGGTTCTAAAACAGTGAATTTGAAAAATTTTGATAATACATACATTATAGCAGTTGGGAAATCTGCGGATTATATGGCAGATTTTGTTTCACAAAAAATTAATTTTAAGGCTGGTGTTGTTGTGATACCGGAAAATTACAAACCAATATTTTCTAACACAAAATTTCAATTTTTTAAGTCAGGGCATCCATTACCAAATCAAAAAAGTGTCAAGGCAGCTAAATATCTAGAAAAACTTGTTTCAAGTACAAAGAAAAATGATTTTGTAATTTTTTTGGTCTCTGGTGGAGGATCAGCATTAGTGTCACATCCAATGGGTATTTCACTTAAGGAAAAAATAATCATGAATGACGTATTAATCAAATCAGGTGCAGTAATTAATGAAATTTCGTGTATCAGAAAACACCTATCAGAAATTAAAGGCGGTAAACTTTTACAAAAAATGAACTGTCGTGGTGTTTCATTGGTAATCTCTGACGTAATAGGTGATGATCTAAGTGTAATATCATCCGGTCTAACATTTGCTGATAATACTACATTTTCACAGGCATTACAAATTATTAAAAAATATAACATTCAAAACAAAACCCCCAAAAATGTAATTAATACTTTAGAAATGGGAAAAAAGAAAAAAATTTCTGAAACACCAAAAAAACCAGTGATAAAGAATATTCTGATCACAAATAATGAAAAATGCCTTAATAGAATGGAAAATGAGGCAAAGAAAATGAATTATGATACAAGTATAATTCGTAATCTCAATTCTGACATTAAAACATCTACAAAAAAAATCATTAAAAGACTTTATACATCAAAAAAATCATGTATAATTTTTGGCGGCGAATCAACTGTTAATGTACTTGGTACTGGAATTGGTGGTAGAAACCAGGAATTAGTTTTACGAATCAGCAATGAATTAAAAAATAATAAAAATCAATTCATTATTGCATCAATTGGAACAGATGGCATTGATGGAAATACAAAATATGCTGGCGCAATTTTTTCAAATAAAAAATTAAACCATGCTGAATCATATCTAAAGAATAATGATTCATTTAGTTTTTTCAAAAAATTTGGTGGTTTAATATACACTGGACCAACTCATGCTAACGTTAATGATATAGGCTTAATCATTAAACAAACTCTCTAGAGTTTTTTGTTGTTTGTGTTCTCTCTGTATTAGTAAGATGTTTCATAGCCAAATTTTTTTCTGATTCTATTATTTGATAGTTAACTTTTAGATTTCTGTGTGTTGATAACTGATTAATATAGTGAATTTTA
>Ga0208522_1002403_pt1 | contig 11275 bp, 8 predicted proteins | sample ETNtaG_25_FD_185763 | JGI IMG/M metagenome (GOLD analysis project Ga0208522, IMG submission 185763) | Marine microbial and viral communities from oxygen minimum zone, Eastern Pacific Ocean - ETNP201302SV86 (SPAdes) (version 2) | ecosystem: Environmental > Aquatic > Marine > Oceanic ... | reverse complement strand
TTTTGAGGGTCTTCAGGATGGTGCTCATGGATTAACGAGTTTTGGCGTCTGGTAAATACTGGACAGTCCATACAACATGACCCTGCTTTCCGTGCCGAACCAGCCATCGTCTTTTATGTGGTGTGCCCGTTGAAACCTTGCAACCGACAACTGGGTATTCGGACCATAAGTGGGCGCTTCCAGCCCCTGGAAGAATCCTAGCAAGGAAAGGTTTTTCTGTAACCAGATGGCAGGCCTTCCTTTAAATCCCGGACCTAAACTTTCCGGCAGGCTTTCAAAATCTTTCCAAAGGATGATTGCCTTACGCGTCCACATAGATTCGATTAACTCAAGAGGCATCTCTATACGATCAACTGACCCAAATACACCACGATCACCATCGATCGAAACCAGTGAGAGGTATTTTGTCCCTTGAGCGTCAGGCAGAACAACTTCCAGAATCGCCGGATAATTGAAAGTAGAAAGTTTGTCGAAATTTGCGTTCAGGTCATAGGCTAGAAGATTCTGCTCTTCAGCAATGGAATCCAGAAGCGCCTCTCCTTTTTCTTGATAGGGAGCCGGATCAATATTCCATTTTTTCAACACCCAGTTAATCGCTTCCAGCCGGCTTTCGGCTAGAGGCAAACTGGCGAGGTAGGTCACCAGTTTATCCTGCTGGGATATCACAAGCGGCTCTGTACTGCGGATGCGCCTGGCCTTTGGCGCCCTTACTACAGGCATTGCATCTGGAACAATGAGCTCTTCCCCGGGTGCGATCAATTGCCGCATCGCTTCTGGAGATAGCGGTTTAGCCTTGGGTAAGTTTATAACAGGCGGTTGAGGTTGCAATGAACTGGGGTTAACCGGGACGATAGGATTTTCCCGGATCATCATGTTGATGTCCTTGCCGCCTCGCGTATCTGCGTTGAAACCTGGAAGCATATAATAATCGATGGAGAAAAACAGGATGCCGAGCGCCGCCAATCCCGGAATAAAACTTTTCCATAAAGTGTCCGTCCAGGTCGAAATCGGGGTGAGTCCGCCAACATCTTTCACCGCCGGACGAACAATATTCGGGGTGATCTTCTTCGTGTTCATCGTGTAAGCGATGAGCAGAGAACGATCGGCAAGGACATTGATCATGCGTGGGATGCCGTGTGAGAATTTGTAAATTGATTCTACCGCCGCACGGGTGAAGCGTACCCGACCTTTGCCCAACGCTACGTTGATCCGATGCTGAATGTATCCACGGGTTTCTTCCAGGTTAAGCGGAAGCAGTTCCCAACTGATGGTGATGCGCTGGCGAAGCTGGCGCAATTCGTTCTGCTCCAGCAATTCATCGAGTTCCGGCTGACCGATCAAAACAATCTGGATTAACTTTTCCGTTTCTGTTTCCAGATTCGATAACAAGCGTAACTGGTCCAGCACCTTGGGCTGAAGGGCTTGCGCCTCGTCGATGATGACAACCACCCGATGCCCCTTTTTTCTTTCCTCAAGGAGAAAAGTGTTAAGCATATCGACAAGTTTTTTTTTGCTTTCCATTTCCGATGGCAGGCCGAGTTCCGCGTTGATCGTCTGCAAAAGTTCCAGTTCGTTGATCGCCGGATTAAACACATAAGCAATACTGAAATCCGTTCGCAACTCACGCAGGAAACTTCTACAAATTGTCGTTTTGCCCGTACCCACCTCGCCAACTATTTTGAGGAATCCGTTATTTTCCTGCAGGCCATAGACCAGATGGGCAAGGACCTCCTTGTGTTTGGGGCTCAGGTAGAGATACTTCGGGTCAGGAGTCAGGTCGAAAGGTTTTTCCGAAAAACCATAATAGTCCTGATAAACATTTTGTCCCGGCAAATTGTTGCCATCAGACTTCTTGTCACCGTGCAGGGACATCTGCATCTGTCGTCCCGCCTCTTGCACCGAATTGGGCGCGGGTTTCTCTTCCTTGTCCTGCACAGACGCGTTATAGGCCACGCGTTTTTCTTCGTTGAACAAAGTGTCGTATGCCTCATGGACCAGGGCAATGCGTTCCTTGAGAGAAGGTTGCACCGCATACGAAAAATTCTCTGCTGAAGAATCAAAGCGCTGGATCATGCGGTCATAAGCTTCGTTAATTTCTTTTTGCGTGGCGTCAGAACGAACACCAAGAACCTTGTACGGGTTATGTCGTTGAACGTCAGTAGTCATAATGGGATAGGATTTTCCAAGAAGGTTTTCCAAAAGGGCAAAAACCAATCGGCACAGTAAACGTGATTTAAGGCGGGGCAGGAATGCGGGACGATAGGATTCTTGCCCCGTAAGGCATTAATATACAAAGACCTTTACCAGATGTAAATACAAATTTTCTGCTCGGCACAGGGCTGATCAAAACTCAAACCCTTTGACAGGATAAACAGGATGAAATTTAAAATAATTCCTCCCTACCTGTTGGCACCTTCGGCTTACGAAGGGGAGGCCGAAAGTGCCTAATGGGTATTAGGAGGGGTTATGTTATATTCAAAACAAATCGAAAAAACATGTTTCCTAATCACGGTCCACTAACTATGACCCAACCGAAACCAAAAACAATCCGCTGTCCCACCTGCAAAAAAGAATCGAATAAAGAAGGGAATACCTTTTACCCCTTCTGCGGTGAGCGATGCAAACTAATCGACCTTGGCCAGTGGATAGACGGAAAATATTCAATAGAAGGAAGCGACTCCTTCTCAGAAACTGATGAATCCGGCTAGATAAGCTGGAGGGAAATTTTTTCGGGGATGATGCCGTGCTCGTGACAGAGGTGGCTGAAATGAGTGAGGCCTGCCATCTCATCTGCCTTTAGGTCGTAGCGGATTTTGTTTTCCAGGTAATCTTCCAGCACGTTGGTGTCCACTCGCGCTAACTCTGTGTGGGCGCGGACAATCTCTTTAATCCGTTTGCGGCCTTCCTGTTTTGCCTGCTGGATAAAGTCTTGCCTGGCTCGGTCCAGGTTGATTCCCTGACGCACAGCCACCACTGCATGCACAAAAGTTTTTCCGGTCTGCCGGAACCATTCTTCACTGAGATCGTATACGGTGATACCGGGGCCCGGATCGCCCAATGTGAGTGCCCGGTCCCCTATGATCATCGCCGCCGCGTGTTCGGCCAGCATTGACTCCAGATCGGGCGCAACAGGATGAATCTTCGTATCCGAACTGAATGGAAATAAAATTTTAAGAAGGGCTACTGAAGTTCGCGAACGAACGTCAACGGCAACAGAGGTAATTTCCGCCAGAGGTTTTTTCGCCAGCAATAATACCGTCCCCACCTGACCTCGAGAGGCGATGCACACATCAGGCACTAGGCGGTAGCTATCCGCCGACTTGAAGTATTCGACCGAGGGGATCATCGCCAAATCCACATCGCCGGATTTCAATCTATCCGCGAGTGCGGAAGGTGTGTCCGTTACTATTTGGAATCCTGCTTCGGACGCTTTTTCTTTCAGCGGTACCAGAAGAGGGCGTGCGTTCAGGAAATCGTGGATGCCGAATCTGAGTGATGGTGTGGTCATTGGAAATAAAAAAGGGGTGAAAGGCACCGGGCCCCCCACCCCTCTTGAAAGTCGATCTATGAATGATCTTATCAGATAAACATTGGTGCCAGTACCAGAGAAACGATGGACATCAGTTTGATCAGGATGTTCATCGCTGGTCCGGAAGTGTCCTTGAGCGGATCGCCCACGGTGTCACCAACAACGGTAGCGTGATGGGCTTCGGAGCCTTTACCGCCCAGTTTGCCGCCTTCGACATATTTTTTTGCGTTGTCCCAGGCACCGCCACCGTTCGACATGAACAGTGCCAGCAGAACACCTGTCAGAGTTGCGCCCATGAGCATTCCGCCCAAGGCCTCAGCTCCCAACGCAAACCCCATCACGATTGGCATGGAGAACGCAACAACCCCTGGCAAAATCATTTCCCTGAGAGCCGCCTGTGTGCTGATGTCGATACAACGCGCACTGTCTGGCTTGCCAGTACCTTCCATGAGTCCAGGGATTTCTCTGAACTGTCGGCGAATTTCTTCAACCATCTGGAAAGCGGCTTTACCCACAGACTTCATGGTCACTGAAGCAACAAAGAAGGGAATGATACCTCCAATGAAAACTCCGATTACCACTTCGGTTTGAGTGATATCGATAGATGTGATATTAGCCGCCTGGGTAAATGCTGAGAACAAAGCCAGCGCAGTCAGCGCGGCGGAACCAATTGCAAAACCTTTACCGATGGCGGCGGTGGTGTTTCCAACCGCATCCAACCCATCGGTGATCTTGCGGGTGTCTTCACCCAGTCCCGCCATTTCAGAGATACCGCCCGCGTTATCCGCGATAGGTCCGTATGCGTCTACCGACATGGTGATACCAACCGTAGCCAGCATTCCCACTGCGGCCAGCGCCACACCGTAAAGTCCCGCAAAACCTGCGCCAAACCATATCGCAATTGCGATGATGATAACCGGGATAGCAACACTTTCCAACGCGACTGCCAGTCCGGTAATCATAACGGTAGCCACACCGGTTTTACTCGACTCGGCAATTTCAGTAACCGGAGGACCCGCTGTGTAATATTCCGTGACGAGCCCGATGGCGATACCAGCAAAACAACCTATTGCCAGAGCAACGAATACACCTGATGGCAAGCCCATAACCTTGATAATAAAAAAAGCAACAAACAACATCGCGCCTGCACTTACAAATGTACAGTTACGAAGTGCCGCAGAAGGATCTTGATCTTCCAAGGCATCCATCGCGCGAATACCCATGATAGAAGCGATCAAACCCACCATGGCAACAATGATCGGAAGTGCCATATACTCGAACTGCTGAGTGGCCATACCAGCACCGATGACAATGGTAGCGATCATAGAACCTACATAAGATTCAAAAATATCCGCACCCAAGCCAGCAGTGTCGCCAACACAGTCCCCTACGTTATCGGCGATAACGCCTGGGTTTCTTGGATCATCCTCCGGGATACCTGCCTCAACCTTACCCACAAGGTCAGACCCGACATCCGCTGTTTTAGTATAGATACCACCACCCACACGGGCGAAAAGAGCGATGGAGCTCGCACCCATGGCAAAGCCACCGATAGCAGAAATCGAATCACCTCTGGCAAATAAGAGGAAGAGTCCGCCAACACCCAGCAATCCCAAACTAGCAACACTCAGGCCCATGACTGCACCGCCGTTGAAAGCGATGTTGAGTGCCTTGGCCTGTCCACCTTCAGCGGCCGCTTGCGAGGTACGAACGTTAGATGTGGTCGCGGCGTTCATGCCGAAGAATCCGGCAAGCATTGAACAACCCGCGCCCAAAGCATAAGCCACAGCGGTCCACATACCGATCCAGAATCCTTTTTGCGAGGAAATAATGATCAGGAGAAGAATGAAAACTCCACCAACGAAATAACCAAGGATTTTATATTCCCGTGACAGAAAAACCATCGCGCCTTCGTGGATGGCTTCTGCAATTTCTCTCATTTTTTCATTACCATCAGATTGTTCATCAACCTTTTCGTAAATCTTCCAAGCCACGATCAAGCCAAATAGTCCGAACACTACCGCGAAATATGAATAGTTCTGCGATACGTCCAAGGTAGCCATGAAAACATAGCCAACCATTGCGATTATGAGAAAGATTATCTCTCCTTTATACTCCTTTAACATTCTCCGTTTTCCTCCGTTTGATGATTGCGTTTATTCATTTGCACGAGCGTTTCTTCGACTCTACGCACCGCTTCTTCGACGACCTCGTTGAGGAGTGGGGCTTCCCCTTCCGTAAACGCGGTCAATACATAATCGACGATATCGTCCGAGTTATCAGGCCGACCGACTCCCACGCGAACGCGATAAAACTGGTCGGTCCCCAATCGTTCGGTGATTGACCGAACCCCTCGTTGACCGGCATCGCCGCCTTTAGTTTTCATTTTGATCTTGCCCAGTGGCAGGTCTATGTCGTCATGAATGACAAGTACCTTATTGGGTAAAATCTTCAAAGCGGAAATAAGCGACTTGACTGCCTGCCCGCTGTTGTTCATATAGGTCATTGGCTTGGCAATCATGACCTGATGGCCCTCTATTTCTCCTTCACCATAGAGAGCCTTATGCTTGTTGTGGGCGAGTTTAACCCGGTGTTTTTCTGCCAGGTTATCGGCAACTAAAAAGCCGATGTTATGACGCGTTATCTCGTAACGCGGACCAGGATTGCCCAGACCAATTATTAAAAATGCATTGGATATGATCAGCCCTCTTTCTTAGGTGAATCTTCTTTGGCGGCCGGTGCGTCACCCTCAGCCGCAGTCTCACCTTCAGCCTCTTCTCCTTCATCGGCCTTCTCTTCCTCCTTAACTTTCTCCAGATAGACGCTGACAATAGCCTCCGTGGGCCGGTGTAAAACTTTTATTTTATCCGAAAGGCTAAGGTCCGACATATGGATCACCTGTCCGAGTTCAACAGGAGTCATGTCAATGTCAATGGACTCTGGGATATCATCCGGCAGACATTCTACATGGAGGGATTTGGTCACCTGATTGACCAGGCCACCCAGTTTTTCTCCTGCAGATTTTCCAATCAAGTTCACAACAACACTGACCTTAACTGCTTTGGTGACATCCACTTCCAGAAAGTCCACATGCACCCAGGTCTCCCTGAGGGGATGACTTTGATATTCTTTTATAATGACTTTACGCTGTTTGCCTCCATCTAGGTCAAGATCAATCAACGCGTTTCGCCCTTTGGAACTTAAAATAGTGTCCAGGTTTTTAGAACAAATCGACAAAGAAAGATTGTCTTTTAATCCGTACAAAACAGCAGGAATTTCATCTTTTCTTCGCACTGCTTTTGTAGCTACCTTGCCGGTTTGCTCTCTTACTTTTCCACTCAACACATCAGACATTTTTTTCTACTCCCTCTAAATCAAATAGTGAACTTACCGAGGTTTCGCGATTGATTCGCAAAATGGCTTCACCCAACAAGGGCGCCACGGATAAAATTTTAATTTTCGGATTGTTTTTCATCCCTTCACGAACTGGAATCGTATTAGTCGCTACAATAGATTTAATTTCTGATTTGGCAATGCGGTCCAACGCCGGTCCAGACAACACCGCATGTGTACAACAAGCATGCACTTCACGCGCACCTGCTTCCATCAAGGCGGCGGTACCTTCCACGAGGGTACCCGCAGTATCGATCATGTCATCGATGACAACGCAGACCTTGTCTTCAACATCGCCAATGATGTTCATCGCCTTGGCTTCATTGATCGCTTCCCTTCGTTTATCGATAATCGCCAGATTCACTCCCAAACGCTTTGCAAAGGCTCTGGCCCGCTCCACACCTCCAGCGTCTGGAGAAATAACCATTACATCCTTCAAATCCAAGTCTTGCAGATATGGAATCAGCACCTTCATCGCAAAAAGATGATCCACTGGAATATTAAAGAACCCTTGTATCTGCCCCGCGTGAAGATCAACCGTCAACACGCGATCCGTTCCCGCAGTCACCAGCAAGTCTGCCACCAGTTTGGAGGTGATGGGGACTCTTGGCTCACTTTTTCGATCCTGACGCGCGTAACCGTAATATGGAACCACCGCCGTTATGCGTCGAGCTGAAGAACGCTTGAGGGCGTCTATCATGATCAACAACTCCATCAGGTTGGTGTTTCCCGGATGAGATGTTGGCTGAATTACAAAAACATCACCACCACGGACATTCTCCTCAATACGCACATAGATTTCCTTGTCGGAGAAATCCTTGATCACTGTACGGCCCAAGTCAATGTTCATGTACTTGCAAATATCCGTTGCAAGCTCCTCATTGGCACGTCCCGAAAAAATTAATACTCTTCCGTTTAGATTCTGGTCCATACGATTTTTTTCTTATGACCTTTAAAAGTAAAAGTATCCTGCATCATTAAGGATCATTAAGGCTGGGGCGGGAGGATTCGAACCTCCGTATGCAGGCATCAAAAACCTGTGTCTTAACCGCTTGACGACGCCCCAATATTTGTTCGATAATTCTTCGTTTAATCTCACGCCCAACAACCAGGCATACCCTGTTAAATTTTATCCCGATGCTCTTTTCTGGCCCGATCTAGAATCTAACTCATGGCCTGCCGAAGTCCGATACTGATTGATTTAAATAATGAAAAGCTGGGGAGGAATTAGGATTATACCTGTTTGACCATATGCTCACAATTCAAAGTTTCCAGGTCATCTGCCCCTAGAGTTACTGATAGTTCAGAATTTCCCCCGGCAAAAACTCGGAAAAACTTCCAATTGTTTCTGTAACAACGCGTTCCCATTCTCCATTCAATCCGGCACATGCAACCCTAGCCTTCTCAGGGTCATTAAAAATTCCAAACACGGTTGAACCGCTCCCGGATAAAAGAACACCTAACGCACCTCGGGCTTGTAGCTCGTCCTTAATGATCTGGATTTCAGGAAACCTTTGAATAACAACTGGTTCCAAATCGTTGTGTAGCTGGGACCCTAAGCTTGCGATGTCCGATAGAGATAGGAATTTCCGCAAAATGCTAATATTATTTTCCCGTTTTGTCAACTTCAATTTTAGATTCTGATACACCCAGGGGGTGGCAATGGGAAACCCCGGAAAGACCAACAAAACCTGAAATTTAGAACACGGGGCCAAAACCTCCAACTGCTCTCCACGACCCACCCCAAGAGCACAGGGCGAAGTGACAAAAAATGGGACATCGGAACCCAGTTCAGCGGCCAGAATCGCGAGCTTTTCCCGGCTCATATTCAAATTCCATAAGCGATTCAGTCCCATGAGCACACCAGCGGCATTGCCACTGCCGCCACCTAACCCGGCTCCAAAAGGAATATTTTTTTTCAACCGGATACGCACCCCCCGGTCTTCCACCCGGCAGGTTTCCTGTAACAAAAGAGCCGCCTTACAGGCCAGATTGGTTTCATCTGTGGGAATTCCCGGCGTATCGCATTCAAGCTCGATACCTAAGGGCAATGATTCAAGCTCCAGCTCATCGTACAAAGATACCATCTGCAGAATAGTTTCCAGTTCATGGAACCCGTCTTCCCTTTTTCTGAGAATATTCAGAGTCAGGTTGACCTTGGCCGGGGTTCTAAATTTTAGCTTCATAGACACTGTCTTTACTTTCTCAAATCAGTTCACAATATCCGACGCAAACTGAAACGCATCGGGGGCCAATCCTTGATTAATAACAGGGTCTGAATATTTTACTGAGACCGTTTCATTCCTATCTGTAAGCTCAATTAAAATTTTGTGAGCAAAGTCCCATTGACCCACCTTCTGGTAATCATCCCAATGCGCCTTGTATATTTCCCGAGTGCCTCGGATCCGTGTCACCGATTTAGGCAACAGCGTGTAGGCATCGATTTCAATATCCACCTGCTCCCCGGTTTCCCGATCAATCGTCTCAATTCTGTAAATTGTTTGATCGGCGTTCCACGTTGCGACCTTCGCCTGCAAGTAGGAAAAACGTGGTATACCTCCTGAAAACACACTGATGTATTCTCTGAAGTCGATGTGCGTTCCCATCACCCGATGCATGATGTCCCATACCTCTTGCCCATAAACGACCCGGTTTTCTCCCGGATCATACATCAAAGTTTTTCCACCTTCATAAATCAGGACGCCCAGAACCTGACGAAAAAGATTATAGGTATCCACTCGAATAGCTTCATTTCCTTTGACTAACAACGCCTGGCGAAAAGAATGATTCAAACGTTCCCCGGAAATTTTTGTGCGAACAAAATCTTTGACATCATGAATTCCTGATTGACGTGCCTCAAGCTGCGAAAACAAGGCGGGAAGAGACGGCATTTCCGGCTTCGCTTCTGGAGAAACGGATACGACCTTGGGTTGGCATGAAACAACAAAAATCAGCACGAACCCTATCGCGTACAGATGCCGGGAAATTCGTATGGACATATTGGGTGTCAGATAAGGTTGAGGCAGGACCTGCGTGTTTTAAAATTTAAAGGAGAGCTATGCAAAATTGAAAAATAATGACTACCAGAGGTCCCCTTAATTTTTATTCAGGAATTCTCGCGCCCCCCGGATCTTTTTTTCAAGATCTTTTGGGTCAGGCAACTCGCCATCAGTGTCATCCATTTTTTCCATGGTAAGAAAAAGGCTTGTCTTCCATGCCTTGCCAGCCTCTATATAATTCTTCAACGAAAAATGAATATCTCCCAGATGGCTGTATAAAACTGGGTCGGGAGAGGTGTACACCATGGCTTTCTTTAATTCGTCAAGAGCTCTTTGCGATTCACCTTTTTTGAAATAAATCCAACTCAGGCTATCAAGGAAATATCCATTTCTGGGTTGAATGGAAAGAGCCTTATTCAAATGCCCGATGGCCTTATCCAGCGATTTACCTTGAATGGCATACATGTACCCCAGAAAATTATGTGCATTGGAATGCATGGGGTTAAGCTCGATGGAACGCTTCATATTTTGTATTGCCAATTCAAATTGACCGGTCCGCTCAAGAAGAGCGCCTAGCTCAAAATAATAAGAATCTTTTCCCTCATTCAGGGAAATAGCTTTTTGAATTTTACTGATGGCTTGATCCAGCTTATCAACGGACATATAAGCCAGGGCTAGGGAATGATGAAGGGTGTCATTTTCCGGATCGATTTTAACAGCTGACTCAAGCAGACGAATCGTTTCCTCAGGCTGTTCATTCATGCTGTAAAAGCGGGCCGAATAAACCATTAAGTTCACAGACTTGGGCTCCATCTCCAGGAGAACCTTCATTTCCTCGATGGCTTTGTCGACCCGCCCCAGAATTTCATAAACGCGCCCAAGTACCATGAGAACTTCTTTCGTTTGTTTCCTGGCCCGAATCAATTGAAACTCATCAAGCGCCTTCAAGTAAAGTGCCTGCTCGTAATAAACAGCCCCAATTCTCATATGAACTTTTGGTTCGCCCAAAAGATCTTCTGCCGCTAACCGGTATTGGCTGGTATCCACATCCACCGGTGTCATTGAATCTTTCATGCCGGTGATACGCTCATGAATTTTTTTATTTAAGGGGTCCAGCTTCAAAAGAATTTTGTATTCTCTCGCGGCCTCTTCTGCATTTCCCAGCTTCTCCCAAACCCAGGCCAGAAATTCGCGGGACTGTAAAAGGTTGGGACGTAACTCCAGAGTCTGGCTTAAATGACTTTTCGCGTCTTTCAATTTTCCCGAAAGAATATCCATCCTTGCCAGATAGTGATATCCCAATGGATTTCTTGGCTCTACCCGGATCACCTGTTGATACATATCTGCGGCAAGG
>Ga0208522_1002391_pt1 | contig 11302 bp, 10 predicted proteins | sample ETNtaG_25_FD_185763 | JGI IMG/M metagenome (GOLD analysis project Ga0208522, IMG submission 185763) | Marine microbial and viral communities from oxygen minimum zone, Eastern Pacific Ocean - ETNP201302SV86 (SPAdes) (version 2) | ecosystem: Environmental > Aquatic > Marine > Oceanic ... | reverse complement strand
GAGATGTTGGTGCCGGCGTTGGGGGCGGTCGTCTGACCGGCCGCACCGGGCCTAGAGTCAGCGGTGCCCGGAAGCGAGTGCGGTGACAGGTCGATGGAACATCAGGACGCAGTGGAACCAGAGGTGATGGCGGCACCACCTGACGACGCCGTACCTGAAGACGGTGGGAACGCTGAGAGCACCATCGAACAGCCGGCCAAGGTCATGCGCGTCGGCACGATGATGCGGCAACTGCTCGAGGAGGTGCGGGCGGCATCCCTCGATGAGGCCAGCCGTGGGCGCCTCAGGGAGATCTTTGAGACCTCGGTCGACGAGTTGGGATCGGCCCTTTCCGAGGAGTTGAGCAGCGAACTGGACCGCCTGATACTGCCCTTCGGTGAAGGTGACGCTCCCAGCTCTGACGAACTGCGGATAGCGCAGGCCCAGTTGGTCGGTTGGCTCGAGGGCCTGATCCAGGGCATACAGGCGACATTGTTTGCCCAGCAGATGGCTGCCCAGCAGCAGTTGGCCGGAATGCGCCACGGTCAGTTGGGACCCGGCGGCCATCAACCGATTTCACAGGGTGGACCCCCGAGCGACTCCCGTCCGGGCACCTATCTCTGATGTCGACCTTCTGTCGATGTCCGGTTCCGTACGTATGTCACCGGTGCCCGCTGGTCGTGGTGTGAGGTGAGCGCCGACTTCACCCACCTCCACGTCCACACGGAGTTTTCGATGTTGGACGGTGCGGCAAGGGTCGATGAAATCGTGGCCGCTGCCGCTGCTGACGGCCAGACAGCGCTCGGAATCACCGACCACGGCAACATGTACGGGGTCCTCGACTTTTACCGGGCCTGCAGGGCCCAGGGCATCAAACCCATCATCGGCACCGAGGCCTACATGGCCCACGAGGACCGCACAGAGCGCCCCGCAAGGCGGGGGAGGGTCGACGACTCCGGCGGCGAGACCGACGGCGGACGCAAGCTCATGTACCACCTGACGCTGTTGGCTGAGAACAACACCGGATACAGGAACCTCATCCAGGTAGCCAGCCGTGCATTCATGGAGGGCTACTACTACAAGCCGCGCGTCGACTGGGAGGTGCTTGCCGACCACAGCGAGGGCCTCATAGCCACAACGGGTTGTCTTGGCGGGCATGTGCTCCAGTCGCTTCTGCGTGACAATTACGACGAGGCGCGGGCAAAGGCTGCCCGTCTTCAGGAGATTTTCGGCAGGGACAACCTGTTCGTTGAGCTCCAGGATCAGGGAATCCCCGAGCAGCGCCAGACCAACCCCCAGCTGATCAAGATCGCCAGGGAGATCGACGCCCCCGTGCTCGCCACCAACGACAGCCACTACACCCATCAGGACGACGCAGTGGCCCACGATGCACTCCTGTGTGTGCAGACCGGCTCACTGGTGAGCGACCCTGACCGCTTCAGGTTCAGCGGGGACCAGCACTACCTGAAGAGCGCGCACGAGATGCGGAGCCTGTTTCGTGAACTGCCCGATGCATGCGACAACACGCTCTGGATCGCCGAACGCTCCAACGTCGAAATCGAGTTCGGCAACCCGCAGTTGCCCGACTTCCCGATTCCAGCCGAGTTCGATGACCACGACGCCTACCTTGAACACCTTACGTTCGAAGGGGCCCGGCGGCGCTGGGGACCAGACCTTCCAGACAACGTGGCCGACCGCCTGGCCTTCGAATTGCGCACCATCCGCGACATGGGATTCTCCTCCTACTTCCTCATCACCTGGGACCTGATCAGGTACGCGAGAGACAGGGAGATCAGGGTCGGCCCAGGGCGCGGGAGTGCAACCGGCTGTGCCGTTGCCTACTGCCTCTGGATCACCGATCTGGACCCGATCCGCTACGACCTCCTCTTCGAACGGTTCCTGAACCCCAGCCGAAGCTCAATGCCGGACATCGACATGGATTTCGACTCGCGGCACCGTGACGAGCTGATCAGGTACGCAGCCGAGAAGTACGGCCGGGACCACGTGGCTCAGATAGTCACCTTCTCCCAGATCAAGGCCCGGGCAGCCGTCAGGGACGCCGCCCGGGTGCTCGGCTACCCGTATGCATTGGGGGACAAGATCGCCAAGGCGATGCCACCACTGGTAATGGGGCGGGACACACCTCTCGGGGCCTGTCTGGAGGAGACCGAGAAGCACAGGGGCGGTTACAAGGCGGCTGCCGACCTCCGCGAGATGTACACAACCGACTCCGACGTGAAGGCGGTCGTGGACGTCGCCAAGGGCCTTGAGGGCCTGCGTCGCCAGGACGGCATCCACGCGGCTGCAGTGGTGATCACCAAAGAACCGCTAACCGACTACCTGCCGATCCAGCGAAAGCCCGAGTCTGGCCAGGCCCCCGAGGACGCACCGGTCGTAACGCAGTACGAGATGCACGGCGTCGAGGACCTAGGCCTCTTGAAGATGGACTTCCTGGGGTTGCGCAACCTGGACGTGATCACAGACACGCTCGAACTCATCAGGCGTACCCGCGGAACAGAGGTTGACATCGATTCGATGGACCTCGAAGACCAGCTCACATACGACCTACTCTCAAGGGGAGACTCGATCGGCGTGTTCCAGTTGGAGTCGGGGCCGATGCGTTCGCTGATGCGGTCCCTTGTTCCCTCCAGCTTTGAGGACGTAGCTGCCCTTGTCGGCCTTTACAGGCCGGGTCCCATGGCAGCCAACATGCACAACGACTACGCAGACCGGAAGAACGGTCGGCAGGCGGTCACCTACATCCACCCCGACGCCGAGGAGATCCTCGCCGACACCTATGGCCTGATGGTTTACCAGGAGTCCGTGATGCGGGTGGCCCAAAAATTCGCCGGTTACTCGCTTGCACAGGCAGACAACCTCCGAAAGGCCTGTGGCAAGAAGATCCGCGAGATGATGCAGCAGGAGCGCGACGGGTTCATCAGCGGTTGCGAGGAGACCGGTTACGGGAGCGCCCTTGGCGAGGAACTGTTCGACATCATCGAACAGTTCGCCGACTATGCCTTCAACAAGAGCCATGCCTACGGCTACGGCCTGATTGCGTACCAGATTGCCTACCTCAAGGCCCACTACCCGGTCGAGTACATGGCTGCCCTCCTGACCAGCGTCAAGTCGAACCTCGACAAGGCGGGGGTCTACCTCAACGAGTGTCGGATACTGGGAATTGAGGTGGTGGTCCCCGACATCAACAAGGCCCGCTCTGACTTCAATCCGGTGCCTGCCGAAGACGACGATGGCTTGGGTCAGATCGTCTTCGGCCTCTCAGCCGTGCGTAACGTTGGTACCGGCCTGGTGGAACTCATTGAGGCGGAGCGGGATGCTGTGGGCCCCTTTACCGACTTCTTCGACTTCGCCGAGCGTTGTGACATGAGCGCCCTGAACAAGCGGACCGTCGAGTCCCTGATCAAGGCGGGGTCATTTGACAGCCTCGGCCATCCGCGACAGGGACTCCTCTACGCCCATGAGCAGATCATCGACCACACCCTGGCGCGGCGCCGGGAACACGACATGGGGGTCATGTCGTTGTTCGGCACCGACCAGGAAGGGCCATCGTTTGACGAGAGGGCCGAGATTGCCGACATCGAGTTCGACAAGTCGACTCGGCTGGCTTTCGAAAAGGAGATGCTCGGCCTCTACGTGTCCGACCATCCGTTGCGAGGTTACGAGGGCGCCCTACGTCGCCGAACAGACACGAGCATCGCCGAACTCCGTGAGGCCGAGGACGGCATGTTCCGCACCGTGGGCGGCGTAGTCACGAACCTGAACAAGAAGTGGACCCGACGCGGCGACCTGATGGCCGTCTTTGACCTGGAGGACCTTGAGGGCTCGATCGAGGTGATGGTGTTTCCGAAGACGATGACGGAACACGGACACAAGTTAGCCAATGATGCCGTGGTCCTGTTGAAGGGGCGCCTTGACACCCGAGAGGACGCTCCGAAGGTGATCTGCATGGAGGTCGAGGTGTTCGAAACCGCGAGCATCGGGGTCTCAAAGCCCGTGCGGATCAAGTTGCCGCTGGAACAGGTGAGCGAGGATGCAATCGACGAGTTGAAGGCCCTCTTGAGCGCCCATCCCGGCGATTCAGAGGTGTTTCTGCACCTCGGCGATAAGCATGTACTCAGCCTGCCGGCAGAGTTCCACGTGGATCCGGCAGCTGGTCTGGTTGCCGAGATCAGGGTGTTGTTGGGGGCAGAATCGGTCCTGACCGGCTGAAGAGGGTTTCGGCTGAAGCCGCAGGGTTGGGATAGTGCCGGTGCTCCGGCAGGATGGAGGGGCGTTCGGCTTGCGAATTCGGCCGAAGGTCCGCTGTAATTGCCCGGTGAAGACCGTGCAGGCAGCTCGGACAGGATCAACAGCTAGCGAGGGGTCGGGAGTCGATGGCAATCGAGGTTGAGACCAAGGATTGCACGATGCTCGGCGATGCCGAGATCGAGGAGATGGCCGATCTCTCGGCCGCCGGACCGAACTCGTTCGGAATCGGGCTCCTCTCAAAGCAGACCGAGGAATGGGTGCTGGTGACCACCGCCCGTGAGGGGGGGCACCTGAAGGGCTTCGCCTTCTGCACCCTTGAGCGCATCGGCGGCACCCCGAGTGTGATCATCGGGCTTGCCTCGATTCGTCGTATAAGCAAGCGTGACACCGTCCTGCGTGCGGTAATGGCCGAGCAACTCCGACGGGCGGCCCTGGCCTTCCCAGATGAGGATGTTGTCATAGGCGCCCGCTTCAACGATCCCTCTGGCTTTGAGGCCTACCGCATGCTCGTAAACGTTGTGCCCCGTCCGGGCCACAAGGCTGCAGGCGAGGAGCGTGCCTGGGGACGACGCTTCGTGAAGAGGTTCGGCATGTCGTCGCTCTCGTACAACGAGCGCACCTTCCTTGCCCCCGGATGTGACGGCCAGCCATGCGTGTTCGACCATGCCAGCCTCACACCCGAGACAATTGATCCCGATGTGGCCGACTACTTCGGTGGTCTGGACCATGAGCGCGGCGATGTCTTGGTTGCCTGCGGATGGGCGATGGCCGAAAGCCTCGAGAAGCTCCTCTGAGCAGAGCCGACAGCCCGCTCGACGGCCTGTCGGTCGCTGAGGCCCTGGCATCCAGGCGAGCCTGCCGTTCCTTTTCACCTGAGCCGATTGCTGTCGGCGTTCTGGGCAGCCTGCTGGACAGGGCACGACGTACCCCGACAGCTGGCAACTGCCAGGGAGTCGAGTTCCTCGTTCTCGAGAAGCCCGATGAGGTTGAAGCGTTCTGGGACACGACACTTCCCTTGGAGAAACGCCCGGGCTTTCCATGGCCGGGTTTGCTGTCGGCCCCTGGCATCGTCATTCCGTTCGGGCTGCCCGAGATCTACCTCGAGAGGTACAGCGAGGACGACAAGGTAGCCAGCGGACTTGGTGGAGACATCGCCGACTGGCCAGTTCCGTACTGGTTGACCGATGCGGCATTTGTGGCGATGGCATTTCAACTGCTGGTGGTCGAGGAGGGGCTGGGTTGCTGTTTCTTCGGCCTGTTCGACAACGAGGGAGCCGTCCGGGAGCGGTTCGACGTACCGGACGGGGCCCGGTCACCCGGCGCCATCGCAATCGGCCATCCGGATGGGAAGACCCTGAGGCCGAGCGCTTCGGCCGCCCGGGACCGGCGTCCGATCACCGGAGTGGTTCACCGCGGCACCTGGTAGGCCCGACTCCAGCCCCACGGCGGTGCAGGGTTAGGGTCAGCCCGAACCGATCTGAGCTCCGAGAACCCGATTGGGAGAAGTGATGCCGAGCACCCAGCAGGTACCGATAGTCGACTACCTCAGGATCGGGGCCCGTCCTTACCTGCGTGCCAGCGAGTGCGGGCACTGTGGGGCCAGATACTTCGATCGCCGCAACGCCTGTGCCAAGTGTGGAAGGGTCGAGTTCAAGAACGCCAGGGTTTCGAACAGCGGGGTGCTCCGCTCGTACAGCATCGTCCACCGGGCGGCGCCCGGAATCCCAGTTCCGTACGTGTCAGCCCTTGTGGAGACGGATGACGGAACCACGGTTCGGTCCAACCTGGTCGACTGCCCCTCCGATCCCGACCATGTAAGGCTGGGCATGAAGGTGCGCCTCACCACCTATGTGACCGGTGTCGATGATGCTGGAATCGAGTGTGTCGCTTTCGGCTACCGGCCTGCCTGACACACTAAGAGATCCGACACGTTCATCTAGACGAACTCAGCGAAAGGACGATTCCATGGCAGGTGACTCAGTCTGGGTACTCGGAACGAGCATGACCCGGTTCGGGCGCTACCCCGACCTTGATGCCGTCGACCTTGGGGCCAGGGTGTGCCTGGAGGCTTTCACCGACGGCGGCGTGACGGTACATGACATGGACGTAATGGCCGCTGGAACCCTGTTCCAGGCCAACACAAGCATGGGCCAGCGCATCCAGAAGCAGATCGGCCAAACTGGCATTCCGGTGTTCAACGTCACCAACGCGTGCGCCACGGGCGCTACAGCGATCCGTACGGTGTACCTAGCCATCAAAGCCGGAGAGGCCTCAATGGGCCTCGCTGTCGGTGTCGAGCAAATGGGAAAGATGGGCCTGCTCGCCGGTGGCTCCAAGGTCGAGGCCAATGTCTACGAGCCGTCTGGCAGGTTCGGGGCGGTCACCTCTGTAGACGGCGTTCTCGGCACTGCAACCATGCCGGGTGTGTTCGCCCAGGCTGGTATGGCGTACGCCTACGAGAATGACGGCGTCGGCTTCGAGCAGTTCGCCAAGGTCGCCTACAAGAACCACCTCCACTCCACACTGAACCCGCTGGCCCAGTACCAGAAGGAGTTCTCACTTGAGGAGGTCATGGACTCACCGGTTCAGAGCTACCCGAACACTCTGCTGATGTGCTGCCCGACCGGCGACGGTGCCGCCGCAGCCATCCTGGTCTCTGAGGAGCGCCTGCGTTCGATGCCCAAGCGGGCCCAGAAGAGGGCTGTCCGGATAGCCGCATCGGTGCTCACATCCGATCCGTACGTGGAGAGCGGCCAGGTCCAGCCAGACGTGAATACCCTCACTCGCAATGCCGCCAGCCAGGCCTACGAGAAGGCCGGCATCGGCCCCGAGGACCTCGACCTGGTCGAGTTGCACGACTGCTTTGCCACGGCCGAACTGATCCACTACGACAACCTGGGGTTGTGTGAGCGGGGTGGCGCAGGCGACTTCATCGACTCCGGGGCTCCGTTCCGTGACGGCACCACGCCGGTGAACGTGTCCGGTGGACTCATCTCCAAGGGGCACCCGATCGGTGCGACCGGTGTCGCCAACGTGTTCGAGGTCACCACCCACCTGCGTGGCGAGGCAGGGGACCGTCAGATCAAGGGCGCCAAGGTGGGCCTTGCCCACGTGATCGGCCTGGGGTCCTCCTGTGGAATCCACATACTGGAGAAGGCCGCCTGAGGCTGTAGTAACTAGGTGAGACCCAGGGCCTCCTGCAGGGCATGCGGAGTAGCCCACCGACAGGGGGGTCGGTCTGTCCAACTCTGCAGCAGCGGCGCAGGCCTCTGAGCCCCACGGAAACCAGTCGACGGGGTTGTCAGCGTGTTGGCCCAGGTAGGGGTGGTTTCCCCGGTGAGGCGGTTCACAGGGCGCTGACCATACCGGTCAGGCGGCGTGGGATCGGCCGTCGGCCCCTTCGCTGGCAGACTGGGGTGATGCAGCGTTGGATACTTGGGGCACGACCCCGAACCCTTCCCGCTGCGATCGTTCCGGTAGCCGTAGGCACCGCGGTCGCAGCCGGCTCGGGGGTTGTCTGGTGGCGGGCCCTTCTGGCGCTCGTCGTTGCCGTGGCCCTACAGGTGGGTACAAACTATTCGAACGATCTCGCAGACGGAGTGCGTGGAACCGACGGACCGGACAGGACAGGACCGTTAAGGCTTGTCGGTTCGGGAATGGCCTCACCCACAGAGGTCAGGTTGGCCACCGGAGCAGCCTTTGCCGTGGCGGCCATCGCGGGCCTGCCCCTCGCCATAGCGGTCACCCCGTGGCTGCTTCTCGTCGGTGCAGCGTCGATTGTAGCCGGCTGGTTCTACACCGGAGGTCCACGGCCCTACGGCTACCTGGGCCTGGGTGAGGTGTTCGTGTTCGTGTTCTTCGGCCTTGTAGCGACGGTCGGAAGCGCCTACGTCCACGCACGGGAGATCACGGGGCTGGCCCTTCTGGCCGGCTCAGCGGTAGGCCTTCTCGCAGTTGCACTCCTCGTCGTGAACAACCTGCGTGACATTCCGACCGATGAGAAGGTCGGAAAGCGCACCCTGGCCGTGAGGATCGGTGAGCGCCGCACACGGTGGCTCTACGTGGCTATGGCTGACGGCGGTCTGGTCCTCGGATCCCTCTGTGCTCTGGAGCGTCCCTGGGCCGTGCTGGTCCTCGGCGGTGGGGTGACTGCGGGCCCGGCTGTCCGCGCTGTGCTGCGCGGAGCAGGTGGAGCCGACCTGGTTCCAGTGCTCGGCCGAACGGCTCGTACACAGATGCTGGCCGGTGCCCTGCTCGCAATCGGCCTGGTGCTATCCGTCTGAGCAGTGTCGTTTAGGAGCGGGTGGCTGTAATCAACTGGGCGATTCCACCTGACAGGCGAATCTTGTCGACGTCTTTGAAACCGGCTGCAGCGACCATGGCCAACAGTTCAGGTTCGGGCGGAAGGTAGGCCACCGAACGAGGTAGGTACCGGTAGGCGGCCCTGTCTGAGAAGAGGCCTCCGACGAGGGGAGCTACCCTGCCGAAGTAGATGCCGTGGCCGGCCCGAAGGACCGGATTAGTCGGGCTGTCAACCTCGAGCAGGGCCATGCGGCCACCGTGCCTGAGGAGCCGGGCCGCCTCAGAGAGGAACGGCTCAAGGGCCGTGAAGTTCCGGAGGGCGAAACCACAGGTGAGTCCATCGAGGGCTCCGGACCTGGCGGGTTGGAGTAGGGCGTCGGCATGCACCAGGGGAGCATCAGTACGTGCCGCGGCGAGCATTCCCCACGACATGTCCAGGCCGATGGCCAGGTATCTCGCCCGCTGAATATCCCTGCAGAGGTCTCCTGTGCCGCAGGCCACGTCCATGACGGTGGAGCCGCCCGCCAACTGCAGCGCCGCCACGGTTCGCCTACGCCAGGCGACATCCAGGCGAAATGTCATGATCCTGTTCACCAGGTCGTAGCGGGGGGCGATGCTGTCGAACATGCGTCGCACCTCGACTGACTTGGCCTCTCCCCGGGGGAGCGGAGTGCCCTGACCTCCTGAAGAGGGGTCGGCGGTTCCCGACATGGTCAGGAGAACCAGACCCGTTGGTACTCTCTGCTGATCGGGTGGACAAGCAGGACCAGTAGGGCCACCGGGAACACCAGAATCAAGAGGACCGTCGGGGTGAACCCGTAAGAGACGATCGAGGTCAGTCGAAGCAGAACCGCGAGGGCAGCGGCTCCTACCCCGAGCCTCCAACCCCAACGCCTGTCGTTGGCGATCGCATAGGCGGCTGGGAACATCACGAGCCCGATGAACATCAGCTCCGTTCCCCTGACAAGGTTGAAGAGGCCCTCGATGTAGAGGAGCATGGTCCCGGTGACGAGTGTCTGTGGTTGGTACCGGTTCAACCAGCGGCGTGATTCCATCGGTTCAGTCTGGCAGGCGAGGTGGCGCTTCACGCCGTGGTGTCCCCAGATCAACCGATGTGCGCTCGGCCCTCAACTGACCGCATGCAGCGTCGATGTCAACACCGCGGGTGCGGCGGAGAGTTGCGTTGATTCCCCGGTTCCCGAGCTCGCCGGCGAATTCCCTGACCCGGAGGGGGGATGAGCCGCGGGTTGGCCAGTCGGGTGTGGGGTTGAGCGGGATCAGGTTCACATGGGCCGCCAGGGGGCCTACGTAGTCGGCCAGCTCGGCGGCATCTCTGAGCGTGTCGTTCACGTCGTGCATCAGGGCCCACTCAAAGGAGAGCCGCCGCCCGGTCGTGGCTGCGTGGTGGCTACAGGCCTCGGCTAGCGCTGCCAGCGGCCATCGGCGGTTCACCGGCACAAGGTGGTCGCGGAGTCGGTCGTTTGCAGCGTGGAGCGATACGGCCAGGTTCACCGGTAGGCCCTCCTCGGCAAGCCTGAGGATTCCGGGTATGAGGCCGACGGTGGAAATGGTCAGGTGTCGTGCTGAGAGGCCGAGGGCGCCGTGGATTCGCTCGACCGCTGCCCAGGTGTGGTCGTAGTTGGCGAGTGGTTCACCCATGCCCATGAAGACCACGTTCGAGACCCGCCGCTCGCCGGCCTCGCGCTGTGCCCGTACCACCTGCTCGACCATCTCTCCGGTTGAGAGGTGCCGGTCAAACCCCATCTGGCCGGTGGCGCAGAAGCCACAGGCCATGGCACAACCGGCCTGGGAGCTGACACAGACGGTGGATCTCTCCTCGTAGTGCATGAGCACTGTCTCGATCAGAGAGCCGTCGGCGAGGCGCCAAAGCCACTTGACCGTCTCACCGGCGTCGCCCATCGACCGGTGGTCCAGGTGGAGGGCAGCGGGCAACTTGGCGGCGAGCTCACTTCGAAGCGTTACCGGAAGCGTGGTGATGTCGGCCGGGTCGGCCAGGTCGCTGTAGAGGCCCTGCCACAGCTGGTTCGTCCGGTAGGCCGGCAGGCCAGTTAGCAGGGCTTCCAGGTCTGAGCGGTCATGGTCGTAGCGGGAGGTTGTTCCGCGGCGTTCAGCCCTGTCAGAGGCGTCAGACGCCGGGGTGTCGGCGGTCATCGAAGAATGCGCTGGTAGGCCCGGTTAGTGGCCTCGTGCTCGAACCCGAGTTCGTCGTACATCCGGTTGGCAGGCCGGTTGTCTGACTCCACGTAGAGGATCGTCCGTCGTAGGCCCAGGCCGGCGAGCCACCCTAGGCCGGCGAGGGTGAGTTCACGGCCGAGGCCCTGCCCTCGGAGATCAGGATCAACGGCAATCGCATAGATCTCACCAATCGGAGGTTTGACGTCGGTGTGGACCTTGGTCCAGCAGAATCCGCCCAGTTCTCCGTTGCCGTTATCCCAGATTCGAAAACCCTTAGCGTCGAACCACGGTTCTGCTAGTCGGGCTGCGAAGTCGGCTTCGGTCATTTCGCCCTGATCCGGATGCCAGTCGAAGGCCCGGTTGTTCACCTCGAGAAACGAAGCGGTGTCCGCCTCGACAAAGGGCCTGGTCGCAATAGAGCCCGGAATGGCGGGAAGCGGTCGACCCAGCTTCCATAGGTCCCTGAAGGGAGTGAAGCCGGCGGCCAGCGGCACACGGTCGCCAGCCTCGTCGGCGTCGTCGACCCAGAACACGATGCGTCCGCCACCTTCGGTGC
>Ga0208522_1002390_pt1 | contig 11303 bp, 7 predicted proteins | sample ETNtaG_25_FD_185763 | JGI IMG/M metagenome (GOLD analysis project Ga0208522, IMG submission 185763) | Marine microbial and viral communities from oxygen minimum zone, Eastern Pacific Ocean - ETNP201302SV86 (SPAdes) (version 2) | ecosystem: Environmental > Aquatic > Marine > Oceanic ... | reverse complement strand
GATGAAGGTGGACATATTGTGTTTCCGCCAGTGTAATTATCAAGGCGAAGGCGGAACGTGTCATTACCAGCAGAAAGCTCTGGTATTACTGGTTGCCATGAGAAATTGCCACCTAATACTCCAGATAGACGATCAACTTCACTCCAATCAGAGAGATTAGATGCATTCTGGGATTCAAATACAAGAGAATAAGATGCGGGGTCAGGAGCAACATCGAGGTTCTCAAAACGAACCATCCCCTCAAGGGTGAATATGTTGCTACTATGGACATTCGAAAGATCAGTCTGTTCATCGCCTGCTTGGTTGAGTACTGTTAATTCTGAAATTGATGCATCATTCTCTACAGCATTACCTAAGCCACTTGGATTGAAAAATTTAGCAGCCGGTAATCCCTCTGAACCACTATCAGTGATTAGGGTTGTAAAGATTCTCGCTGTTTCAGAATCTTGCCAATCAGGATTAATTCGGAAGCGCCAAGTTATCTGCTTACCATTAGCAGTATCCAACGAACTTGATAACGCAACTAGGACAGAGACTAACTCGCTACCTGATGCATACCAAAATGAATCATTAGCTGATGACCAACGAACTTCTGCAAGACCACTTTCAGATTCAAACTGCAAACTAGCACCAACAATTGATGCACCCGTTGAAGGATCTACAGAATGAGTAGAAATTACTTCGTAAACTTCACCTGTTGCATACAAACCAACCCAATCATCACTCATATTGATAGTAGTATCATAACCACTCTCTGTTGTAACTGAAAGGCCGTCAAGAATAATTCCGCCACCACTATCTGAAGTGAACTTCAATGGCACCATAACCTCTCCACCTATTGATTGACCAAGAGCCACGCCTTGGTTGAGTTCTCTAGCAATATTGTTATCATCTGAAAGTGTTCTAGACCATGTGTATAGAATATCTAGATCACGTAGTAATATACTGGATGCTGCTGATGCAGCAGGGTTTGTTAATCGGAATCTGAACTGTATCCATTCGTTACCATACGCATCTACATGCCCAACAGGAACAGTAGAATTATCCATCAGTGCTTGGATATTGTGAGCGAACTGAGTTAATTGGCTACCGTAGTCATCTGGTGTAATTCTAGTTTCTTCACCCACATGACCTAGGAATTCAGATGATGGACCGGCAAGAAGTTCAATGGTTGCATTTCCAACAGCCGCGTTATCAAATGATAATTCAGCATGGTCAATAGTAGCCCCTTTAGGAAGGAAGAATACGGCACCTTCTGCTTCTCCGTTAATATTCATTGACAAAGTAGTGCTATCAGCACCATAATTGATTCCATTAACCATCTGAGTTCGGAACATCTGTTGGCGTCCAAATGAACCTAATGCACTTTCAGTTACTCCCCATTCTAAATCTCCATCTCCAGCCACATCAAGTTCGACATTAGACAATGAATGAGCAAAACGAAGTTCTAGCCATAATGAATAAACTGTACACTGAGATGCATATTGGACACCCATGCTTATTCCATTAGAAGGTGCTGCAAAGGTCACCCATTGGTTGTTTGTCGGGGTCAACATACCTGACAAATTGTTAGAAGGTACTAAAGTAATCTGACCTGAGCCACAAGAATCTGCGATGACCGGTTTAACGGCAACAATAGGCATCTTGAATCTACTTTTAGTTAACGCCGGAGACCAAGTGTTGTCAATCATCGTAGGGCTGAAACCAATAACTCCACCACCTGGATCACTTATCCATTGACCATTAGAATGTATACCACCCATCATAACAACATCACTAGATGAATTTAGACCTGAACCTATTTTTGTCCCAAGGGTGAAACCATACATGACTGGAGTATTCATCCTACTTGCACCGGAATTGAAATTAAATCGTAAATCAATCAAACCATATTGATCGGTATCAATATCCCACAATTCAATCAATTGCCCTTCGAGCCCAGACATGGAAATGCCATTACTATCTAAGACAACTTGGCCACTAGCTGAATCTAATATATCAACAGTAAAAGAACCTGGACCGGTTGTTACAACTTCAACATCTAGAACCCCATACCCCTCTGGGAATCCTTGTCCACTCAATGGGGGTGTCGCGGTAAAGGATTTCATTACCACGCTTCCAGATTGTGGCAATGGATCTCCAATTTGGAACGTATCAATATACCAGCCTGGCATAGTGGCGTTTACTGGAGTACCCACAATAGGGTTCCTTTCAAGAATAAAACGGAGCCGAACATACTTGTTTTCTGACATGGATAAATCCAAACCAATATTTGCCCAACCATTCTGATTATTTGGAGACATGCTCTCGCCACCTAGAACCCAAGAATTAGCCGGTACAGTAACAGTACCCTTTCCGTTACAACTAGATTGTACTCGTCCAGCAGTACCTGCGGTTGTTACCTTTTGAAACAAGCCACTAGTTCCCTGTGACAAACCAGTTGTGTTACCCATGTCTATATCCAAAAATGACCACTGCGACCATCCATTTCCATCAGAAGAATCTTGGTAAGCAATATAAGCACAATCTTCGTAATAATAACTGCTTCCTGAACCACGATAGTTGAGACTGTGCCAAGAGTTGAAAGAAGCACTTCCTTTGGTTGGATAAACCCAAATTGCAGGAGTCTCCAAAACATACTCGAAATCTGTTAGAATCATTGAATCATCGGTATAATCATGGTCATCAAAATTAGTTCCCCAACAATAATTACCCATTGCGCAGCCTGTTGGCGGCATCATTATTCCTGACATACCCCCTCCTGGGGTTTTCCTTTCCCAGTTGTTCATATCCACTGAAGCCCCTGGAGACATGCCTTGTTCCCCTGTCTCAAATTCAGCATTGTGACCCATTGCAGATAGAGCCAAAAATTCTTCTTCAGCTGAGAAGGAGCAGTCCATTATATTGGTTGGATGATGGCAATTAGCATCACTGTATGTGGTTAATCCGTTGTTGTATCTAGGATCCCAAATACTCCCCCCACCGGGTGGCATGATAGATTGGTCATAAGTGATGAAATCATCATGCGTGGCAAATCCAGTAGATACATTGAGGCTTGCTGATGTAATCGTCTCCCCTTCGGGCAAGGAAATTGCGCCTGATAAACCATCTTGGTAATTGCCTGGGTCTCTAAGTTCTACAACCACATTTGTACTGCCATCGGAAAAACTTGTTACCGATGTTGCTGCTACTGTTGTGGAAAAGAGCATTAGCCCAATAATTAGGTAAGTTATTGCCTTTTTATTTCTATAATTCATGTCCATCACTCATGAACCGCTATGCGGTTCAGCAAACCGACTACTGATTGACATTTAATCTCAATGGGCAATTGTACTTCCCACATTTAAAGGGAAAGGGGTTCAAATCGGCGCTGAGAATAGCATGATTTAGCCAATTCCATCAAACCACCGAGGGCCTCTTCATTCCCTTCTAGACGCTCAATATTTGCTACTGTGGTGGGGCGTTTTGGCCCGAGTACATCACACAGTTCAGGACCTTTACTAATGTCAAAGGTTCCTAACTCTCGTGCCTCGTCAATTATCTCCTGCTTATCTAATCCTAATAGTGGCCTAAGTATGGGCAAAGATGAGGCTAATTCTACAGCTCCTAAATTACCCAAAGTTTGGCTTGAAACCTGTCCGAGATTTTCTCCCGTAATTAGATGAGTTGCTTCAACTTCTTTTGCTATGAGACAACCCAATAAATTGAACAATCTCTTCATGTGAACAAAATAATCCCTGTGCGCGGCTGGCTTGGTGAACATTGCCAAAACTTCACCAACGGGAATCACCATCAATTCCTTCATAATTCCACCAGCATTTTCTGCAAGTGGACCATCTGGATTAGCAAGATGAGAGAGAGTTGATAGCGTCTTTTCCTCGGCTTCTCGCCCAGTAATTGGCTCTTGGCTACAGTGCATTGGATAAATGGTCCATCCAGCATTTGCCATGCGCGCCACCGCCACCGGTGAATCTATTCCACCAGAAACTAGAGCAATCGCCACCCTACTCTCGCTACTTCCCACGACCCTCCGAGAGGGTCCTACCGGATGAGCACTTCTCTTGCAATCGCAATTCATGAAGCTGAAATAAACAAGGCTTGATGAGGGGGGAGCGTTGGGGACGTATCGATAATGATGACATCTGAGCCCTTCACCACCGAACCCGTGACATTGATTCAGGAGGTATTCCCTGGAGATACAAACGCATACAATACCCTATTTGGTGGCCGCTTATTGTCAATGATGGATACTGCGGCAGGAATTGCATCGAGTAAATTTGCCCATAGACAATTTGTGACCGTTAGCATAGACTCCCTCAAATTCAAGAAACCTGCTTACCAAGGAGATTTGATAGAGGTAACTGCAAAGGTAGTTTTCACCTCGACTCACACTGCTGGTTGCCATGTAATTGCTAAACGACTTGATCGTAGTGTTTGGGAATCTGAAGATATCTGCTATGGCTTCTTCTTCATGGTAGCAATTGACAGCCAGATGAGACCAATACCAATACCACAATTTGTCCCTCAAAATGCTGAGGAAAAACAACTCTGGGAAGAAGCAGAAGCGGCACGTGATGCAATGAAGGCGAATGATTGAGCCGGCGGGTTCAATTCTGATAGACCATCCCGCCACCTCAATGACTGTGTTGAATGTCGCTTTTGTAGGCACTCAAGATTATGCAAAGAGTATTGCGAAATTAAATGACACTAGAGACATTGAGAGTTATGTCTACAAGGTTGTAGAAGATGGTGAAACAAAAATAATCTCACTTCTCCGTCCGTTGCGCCATCCCGAAAAACTCAGGCCTCTACTATCAGTGCTAAATGTCGCACGTTGTGGAATTGTAGAAGTTGAGAGAGTTGATGCAGCCATAGGAGAAATTCTTGTTGCCTTTGGCTGCTCGGGGATTGAACATGGGCACATCATCATTCGCCCTGCTGAAGGAGAATGGGTCGACCCAGAACAAATTAGTGTAATTCAACAACAAGCAGGCCTAGGTTCATGGACACTTCACTCAAATCCACCTGATGAACATGAAATGAGAAAACTTTTATTTGATTTGTTTGAAGAATTAGATGACCAATCAAAGACACCACTAGTGATTCCTGTAGACCAGTATTTCAATGTCAAAGGGGTAGGTCTAGTGGCTATCGGGTATGTGCAATCTGGAATTGTCAATAAACATGACAAATTGCTTGCGCTCCCTACCTCAGAGATTGGAACTGCACGTTCACTTCAGGTAATGGACGATGATGTCGATGCCGCAATTGCAGGTGATCGTGTAGGTGTGGCAATGCGTGACATGAGACAAGAAGCGCTTGAACGTGGAAGCCTACTTGTCAAACCTGATGATAATGGAAAACATGATGCAACGATGGAAATTCATGAAAAAAGTAGGATTGAACTGATTGCGGCTCCATTTCAGCAAAAAGAAATCGCTGTGGGGGATGTAATTCACGCCGCTGTAGACCTTCAATTTGTAGTAGGTAGAGTAATGGCTATTGAAGGGAATAAATTGGAAATTACTTGGGATCAAACATTATTTCTTCGACGTGAGAATCAACCTAGAGTATTGATTAACCAACTAGATTTGAAAATGAGAGTTCTTGGTCACAGTAAAAAACTCTCATCAATAAATTAATCTAAAGACTCAAATGATTATTTTTATCTTGGCTAATTCTAAATTACTTGCAAGACCGGCTTTTGTAGCCTATTGGTCGGGGTAATGTGTATAAGCAGACCGCTAACCTGCTAGTCTTGGGATGCACACTGGGGCTAGGCTCTAAACGATGAACTGAGTAGATGGGGGCAGGTAATTGGAAAGCGAAAGATTTGCACCACTGAAGATGGCCGGTGTTGAAGGCCAAGTAGCGGCTGTATTAACAGAGGAAAGCCTGCTTCTAGAGCGCAATGATGGAAAGGGGATGCGGGTCGAATTAAGTTCAATTGCAAGGATTAGAAATCACCATGTTGCAGTAACCCCCCCTCTGTTGACTGTGTTTGGAGTTCTCTCCTTACTAGCCAGTATTCGCGTTTTCAGTGGACAAATCCAAATCTACTCCTTTATCCTTGGAGTAAGTTCACTCCTTGTATGGTACTTGGGAAGAAAACCTGCGCTTTGTCTCGACACAAAACAAGGTGACCGTCATATTCTACACGGGCGCGACCACTTATTACAACGAATGTACATCATTCTTGATCGAATTTCTGAAGGATGTACTCTAGAAGATGCAGTAATTGGCTTAGATAAATTACAAACATTGGAGTTGGCACCAATTGGCGATATAGATGATATTCGATATGAAGCGGGTTCAGTTGCAGCTACACAAGCCCAACTAAACATTTCTAGCAACGAGGGGCAGTCTCTAGAGCAAGCACTTGCAGAATTACATGAGGGCAGAACTTCAATTACTGCTCAACCTAAGAAAGAGGAAATTACTTACAATGCTGAACTTGTATCTGATAATTCTGCATATGAGAAGGTTTGGGGGCGCGATAAACCTAAATGGTATGCTGAAAAAGATGCTGTCCCTGCACAATCTAATGTATTTGAGCGCTCAACAAAGGCACTATCAGAACAGAGGGGGGGGGCTCATGTTGCAACAACTAACTATGACGCCCCATTCCAATTACCTAGTTTTGAATCTACTACATCATCCCCAACAACTACAGTGAATACTATTCCTATGAATCGTGCTCAAATTGCAGCAAAGGAAGCAAGTGAAGCTAACTTTGATTCGGGCGGCATGTTCGATATATTTGATCAATTAGACAACAATTCACCATCTGAATTACCGCCCCCTACTCAGACACCAGTTACTCCATCATCACAAACTACAACACTTCCTGCTACAACTCAGCCAAGTTGGCGTAATTCTGAAAGTAGTCGAGCCTCATCTTACTCGATGATTACCGCTGCTGCGGGTCCAAACCTACCTGAACCCACACGAGTTGCTCTGCGCACTGATCTAAACACCAGCCCAGGAATAGTAGCCTCCGCGGCAATCCGTAACGATGATGTAAAAACCGCCCCACTACCACAGAAACTTGGAAAGGCATTCAACAACATTACAAAACCTAATCCACTTGCAGGATACCCCGCATTAAGTAGAATGCAGAAGAAGTATGCACGTGATTCCCGCTTGCGAGTAAATCGCACTTCATACCGCAGAAAAAGTCGTGCCTACAAAGTAATTGACAAATGGGTCAAACCTAGTTTGAAGAGGATTGAAGAAAAGCGGCAAGAATTAGGTCGGAAAATCAGCGGTGCTGGAGATGGTTACCGAGATGTGTATGGTGATGAAGACGGAAATCAAGATGACTCATACAATGAGGAGGACTTCCAAACCAGTCAAATCATCCGCCTCAGGGCTGACCAAGATTCACAATCAGATATCCATGCACGCCTACAACTGCTAACTATGAATGGAGGTGGAGAAATTGCTGAAGACCTAGCAAACAGGACTTTGCGCGGCATCTCAAGTAGTGCTGAATCTGGGCCTCTATGTCTATCTGGTCAAGCAACTAAGAAGTTGGATACACCAAATAATTTCAGCGGGATGGTTGCAAGCACTGAACCTGCACCACGTTTTGCTGGAATGAAAAGACTTGGATGATTTCCAAGTATTCATATTAATTCTGGGTGTTCTTCAATATAACTAATATTGATATTTCCAGCTAAATAATCAGGTTCTTCTAGAATCTTAAGATGAAGAGGGATAACGCTCTTCACACCAACAAGCACGGTTTCAGTTAGTGCTGTTTTCATGCTTGCAATAGCTTCCTCACGAGTGCGCCCCCAAACAACAATCTTAGCAAGTAGGGAGTCAAAACAACCAGGCATCTCATATCCTACATGTGCATGAGTATCAACTCGAACTCCAAAGCCTGTTGGGAAGTGGCAATCCCAAAGTTTACCCGGAGAAGGAACAAACTTGACTGGATCCTCTGCATTGATACGACACTGAATGGAATGGCCCGAAATTGTGATGTCCTCCTGCTTCAAAGGAAGGGATTCACCTGCAGCAACTCGAATACCAAGACTGACCAAATCATGACCTGTTATCATCTCAGTAACTGTATGCTCAACCTGCACCCTTGGGTTAACTTCCAAGAAGTAGAACTTTCCATGAATGTCCCTTAGAAATTCGAATGTCGCTAGACCCTTGTACCCCACAGACTTAGCTCCAGCACACACACGTGCACCAATTTCATCACGTACCTCATCAGTTAGCCAGGGCCCCTCTTCAAGCAATTTCTGATGGCGACGCTGGATTGAACAAAACCGCTCTCCAAAATGAATAGCTTCATTTCCGTCAGCTAGTACTTGAAATTCTATGTGTTGAGCACCCTCAATATATTTCTCAACAAAAACACGATCATCGCCAAATGCTGAACCCGCCCTTGATTGGCAAATATTCAATGCAGATTCAAATTCATTCTCCTGTTGAACGATTTGCATACCAATTCCACCACCTCCTGCTGCTGCTTTGATGATGACTGGATATCCTATTTCAGCCGCTAACTCAGAGGCCTCTGCAACGTTCGCAATGGGTTTGCTACTGCCTTTGGCAACTGGTAGCCCGGCCTCTTCCATAATCCTCCTTGCTTCGATTTTATCCCCAAGTAATGAAATGACATCCGAAGATGGCCCAATGAATGTAATGCCTTCCTCTTCACATCTCCGGGCAAAAGCAGCATTCTCTGCCAAGAAACCATAACCTGGATGTATTGCTTCAGCACCAATATCCTTTGCTGCAGCAATCACCTTCTCATAATCGAGATAGGAATCAAGAGGGTTTGTGGCATAGTTAGCCACTGCAATATCTGAAAATCTAACTGGCAAGGATAGTCTATCCTCACGCCCGTAAATGATGGCCACCTCACAACCAAGTTTTCGTAAAGCGCGGGAAATTCTTAGAGCAATCTCGCCTCGATTGGCAATAAGGACCCTTCCGAACATACTCTACCACACTAGGCCCCGGTTCAAGAAAATGACGGAAAATGAATATTCTATTTTCAAGTTCAGTAAACATCTCTCAAATATCGTTTCTCTTCTTTCATCATACGCTTCTCAACGTAATGAGTTGCTTCATCAGTAGACAGCCCCCCATAATCTTCAACTATCTTGATGAGTGTTTTGTGAACATCTTTTGCCATTCTATTCTTGTCCCCACAAACATAGAAGTATGCGCCGCCATCAATCCACGACCAAATCTCCTCTCCATTCTGAGCCATTAAATCCTGAACATAGGTCTTAGGGATGTCTGCCATCCTAGACCAAGCCAAATCTAATTTTGTTAAATGACCACTATCAGCCCAATTCTTCAATTCATCTTCGTATAGATATTCGTGAGTAGATGTGCGGTCTCCAAAGAAGAACCAATTTCGGCCTTTAGATTTGTCACACTCCCTCTGTTCAAGGAACGCTCTGAAAGGTGCAATTCCTGTACCAGGACCAACCATAATTATGTCCGTATCGCCATCTGCTGGAAGAACAAAACTTCTAGTTGGAGACATAAACATTGGAATTGATTTCTCATTGAGGGAGGCTTCATCTGCCATGTAAATGGTACATAATCCCCCCCTGTCTCGACCATGATGATTGTATCTTACAATTCCAACCGTTAATTCTACTAGACCAGGATGAGCATCAGGAGAAGAGGCGATTGAATATAGACGCGGTTTGAGGCGGTCAAGATTTGATACAAACTCCTGTGGAGTGAATGAGAGGTTAGGCATATCGGCAAGAAGGTCGATGTAATCCCTACTCCAAATGTAATCCTCCATGGCATCTGGGTTATTGACCAATGATTCCCACAGCATCAATGCAGGATCTGTTGCTGAACCAACTGGAGAGAAGCCTGAAGGGAAATCATCTCCCTCTCCCGACCAATCCCAATCAATGAGGCTTTCACCTGATGAAACTTGATTTCGGCTTCTACCTACCAATCTCATTGACACCTTTGGGGCGGAACTAGAAAATTTCATTTCCAGACCTTGGATGAATTTTTTACAAAGACGGTGGACTTCATAGTTATGAGTCAGTGCCTCTTCAATCGTAGATTCACCAAGATGAGTTTCTACCAAATCATCGTTATTGAAATCCAGCAAGGCAATCAAATCTGAAACTAGCTCTGATGGATTCTGAGGAATGATTCCTAGAGCATCCCCCGCTTTGTATTCCAAACCGGAAGAACCTAGATCAAAAGATATGTGACGTGTTTCCTTTGTTGAATCAGGATGGGTTATCACCCTCTTCTCAATCATCTCTCCAAAGTATGGGTTCTTACTACTAAACTCGCTCATCATCTCCTCTCCTTTGTTCACCCGCCTATGGCGGGATGTCTCTGCGTTCAATCTGATGTTTATCAAGCGAATGGAGTGGCGTCCCCTATCGAAATTACAATCACTACGCACTAACTAAAGCGAACAGCCGCTGTCGCACTGCTTGGTGGCACTATGGTAGTGGTCAAATTCCTTGGAAGTGGCAACGCCTTTTGTCCTGATGGAAGAATGCACTCATTGGTCCTGATTGATGAGAAAATTCTTGTTGACGCACCCCCCACAATCATACCACAATTGAAGCGAGCAAATCTAAGTCCAGCAGACATCAATACACTGTTTATTACTCACTGGCACGGGGATCACATCTTTGGTTTCCCTTTCTTTATTCTTGAACGCAAATATATATCTGATAGAGAGGGCAAGAATATGTTGAATGTACATCTTCACCAAGGAGGTTCATCTAGATTAGAAAAACTCTCTGAACTAGCATTCCCTAATACCCTGAGAGATTTCCTAAGTAATAGGATTACATTTCACGAAGAGCCTAGTGGTGAAGTTTCGGGATGCCCACAATGGCGATACGAAAGATTCTCTGTAGAACACGTGCCAGAAACTGAGCCTCACGGTTACCAATTTTTCCACTCATCAGGACTGAGCCTCCTCCATAGTGGTGACTCTGGACCTTGTCAAGAAATTGAGAAGAGAGCGGGCGAAGTTGATGTTGTCATCATCGAAGTTGGCGTCCCAGATGGAGTCCCCACAGAGATGCACTACAAACCATCAAGCATTACGGAACTTGCCAATAGTAATCCCGATACAATTTTCCTTGCAACACATCTATTCACCTCAGATGATGAGAAGATTTCCCATTTGCCAAATAATGTAATTCAAGTTTGTGATGGAGATGCATTCATAATAGAAAAAGGCGGATTAGTGACAAAAATTGATTGATTGTTTTTTAGTTTCAGTAATTCTAATTGATCTTTATGTAAATTTTTCGCTATAGGTCCTAAAT
>Ga0208522_1002389_pt1 | contig 11303 bp, 13 predicted proteins | sample ETNtaG_25_FD_185763 | JGI IMG/M metagenome (GOLD analysis project Ga0208522, IMG submission 185763) | Marine microbial and viral communities from oxygen minimum zone, Eastern Pacific Ocean - ETNP201302SV86 (SPAdes) (version 2) | ecosystem: Environmental > Aquatic > Marine > Oceanic ... | reverse complement strand
AATTTCCATCAATCTGAAGAAAAAAATTATTCATTCACTCTAATGTGTTGCTTACTTTAAAAATTCTTTAGATTAGAACATCTTTATTTTGTAATTTTTTCAAGACTAAACACTGGAATGATGATCAGAGTGTCTGATTTTATGAGGAAATAAGCTCTGGGGTATCTGACCAGAAATTATGGTAATTCTGCCATAACCTATGTTATTAATAGTACCGTACTATACCGTAATTATGTTACAATGTGAATACTGTGAAAGAGGTTTCATCGAGACCCACAATGGTTTGGCAGAAAAAACCATTCATGAAATGTTACATGAACCAGAAACTGTCAATAAGTAAACTCGATGTTTCTATTTTATTTTAGCTTGAACTTTTTTAATCAGTAATTTTACCAAAATATGAAATGGTTAGTGGTACAAAGAAAGAAGAGGAACTAGCAAAAGACGGAAGAGGGCGAATACGAAATTATGCTAAGGAATATGCGAGAAAGAAAGAATTGAAGGTAAATGTTAAAACAAAAACTAATGTTGATTCACAAAAAATTCTAAAACAAGTATCCGATGTCTCAGACTCAACAAAATCACTATCAAAAGAAATCAAATCAATATCAAAAATATTTGCAGAAAACCAGAAGGTGTTAATTTCAATGAAAACTATGATTGATGCATTAAGTACAACATTAAATCAAATCCAAAAACAATCAAGACAAATTAATATCATTGAAGAAGATACTCAAAGAATATTTTCAGATCTTAATAAAGTAAAAGCAAATGATAAATTAGTTTCAAAACTTAATGACCAAACAGATAAGCTACAGGAGAAAATAACAAAAATTGAACAAGTACAAAAATCAGCATCAAAAACTGATGAATTGGTGAAAACTGTATCTCAAAGCATAGACTCTATTAGAAATAATTCGAAAATGATAATGAAGGTTGCAGATAGAGTAGATAGTGTAAAAGAGGATGTTAAAAATGTGTCAAAGAAATCTGAAAGTGTTGCAGGAATTACACAGAAAATAGCAGATAGAGTAGATAGTGTAAAAGAGGATGTTAAAAATGTGTCAAAGAAATCTGAAAGTGTATCTGGTATTACACAACAAATAGATGAGTTAAGAAAAAATGTCCAATCAATTTCTAGTCGTAGTGGTAATTTGGGAAATGATATGACAAATCTAAAAAATGAGATCAGCAGTATGCTCAAAACACCTGATTATCGAACTTTGATTGAAGATGGATTAAAGCCATTTAAGACTGAAATTGAGGGTAAACTTTCCAATCTATCAAGTACAATTAAGCGCTCTGAAGAATTAACCTCAGAATTTCATAAAAAAACAGATAAAATTTTTAGTGAATTAGATGGAGTAAAAAATGCCACAAACAAGTCCTCATCTACAACATCAAAAGAGGTAATTGCACTTCTAAAATTATCAGAATACCAATCTAGCATTAGAATACAATCAGAGTCAAAATATGGTACAACTAAGGAGATTGAAAATATGTCATATCAAACAGCACAAATTGTAAATTTATTTGATAAATTATCAATTGAATCAGATGAAAAAATACCATTACCAGATGAAGTAAGAGGTTGGGCCATTAGTAAGATCTTAGATTGTTCAGATAAATGGGAATTAAGATTTTCAGATGTATTTAATGTATTAATCGATAAATTAGGTCGAGAAATGGTTAAAGAATCAATAAAAATTCAACAAGTTCGAGATATTTTTGGAATTAGGGCTGTTGATGAAATTAGAAAAGAGCTAAATATTTCTTAGACGTCAAGCTCATCGTATTTTTTCATACCTTCTTTCTTCTTCTTCAACACCGCAAATATTACAATAATTACAGCTATCCATGCAACACTGAATATGATATTTGAAACACTAACATACATGTATGGAACTGCATCTTGCAAGTTCTCTTGAATTATCAGTGAACGATCATGAATATCCATCATTCCAGTATGGAATGCTGCACTATCTTTTGGTACAGTTTGAATTTTTTCAGCACTAATAATCATTACATCAAGGTCAGCTTGTATCCTTGCAAAGTTTGTTGTGTCAGTTGGAAATATCCAAACTGGATTTCCAGTAGAAGGAAGATTTTCTTTGATTGAATTAATATCAGTAATAATTGAATTTGGTGCTGATGATGTCATTATTCTATCAAGATTGCCTATTGCCAAATCTAATGGATAGACATCTGATTCATAACCTGTTAGAGCCATATACGCACCAAATATAATTACGGCAATAATTCCTGCAGTTGCAATTTTGTAAGTTACGTCAGCCATTTTCTCTTCTCGTGTTTTGATACGATTTTCTTCTTTTCCTTGTCTTTTATATCTTGTATGTGAGAAGCTCATGAGAGCAATGTAGAAGAATCCAACAGTTTGGAGTCCAATTATAGGTGCAAAGATTGGATTGTTAGAAAATATTGCAATGAATATACCTAAAATTCCATATACAGCAAAGAACATTTCCAAAAGTGTTGTTTTTGTGAAGGGAAGATTGTATGCCTTATCCCTCCAATCATCATCATTCTTAATTATTCCATATTTTGGTGTTCTAAGAAACTCATTCTTTTTTCCAATAATACCATCAAATACAGCAACTGAATTATTAACAGACATTCCAATTGAATAAACAAGCAAGTATGGCAAGGCTTTTGCCTTATCTTTCCACGTGGCGCCATTGTACATATTATGAATAACAAGGACATACGCTCCTGGTCCCATTGCAAAGTATGTAGCTAAAGTAAGCGCTGGAAGAAAGCTAACTATGTACAAGTTTACTTCAGATGCAAGTAGTATTGGAAGTAGTAAAAATTGAAGAAGCATTAATGGAAACACAACATGTCTTGTTAATTGAATGAAAGCCTGTAACTTGGTATCAAATGCAATCTTTCGTTTAACTAGGATATCTCCTAGAAGTTTAACTGCACATTGAATTGATCCTTTTGCCCACCTAAACTGTTGTCTTTTGGCACCATTCATTTGTACTGGAAGTTCTGCATCAACTACTATATCTGGTAGAAACAAACAGCTCCAACCCTTCATCTGTGCCCTATAACTTAGATCAAGATCTTCTACTAGAGTTGAAGTATGCCAACCACCGGCATCATCAATACATTCTTTTCTCCAAATTCCAGCAGTACCGTTAAAATTCATAAAAAGGCTTGAATTACTTTTTGCTTTCTGCTCAACTAGAAAATGGAAATCCAAGTTGAGTGCTTGAGCTTGAGTTAGTGCAGAATAATTTTCATTAAGATGCCCCCATCTACATTGAATAAGACCTGTTTTCGAGTTTGCAAAATATGGTATTGCTTTTCTCAAAAACCATTTAGGTGGTATAAAGTCGGCATCAAATATTGCAACAAATTGACTGTCAGTTGTTTTCATTGCATATTTTAGTGCACCAGCCTTGTAGCCATTTCTAGTTCCACGTCTAACATGTTCAATCTGGAAACCAATTTTTTGATATTTTTCAATTTGTTGATGCAATAATGTTGTAGTGGAATCATCTGAATCGTCCAAAACCATAATCTTCATCTTTTCTTTTGGATAATCAAGTTCACAAACTGCATCAACAAGCCTTTCTGCAACATATTTTTCATTATAAATTGGTAGTTGGATTGTAACAGTAGGCTCACCCATATCAACAATTTTGTTATTTACCTTTCTATGATTAGATAAAAACGCTAGATAGTAAAAATTGCAAGTATATCCAATTATTACAATTGCAGCAAATATGAAAAGTTGGAATGAAAATTGTGTGAGAGGATTATCAGCCATTCTTAGTTAGACAAAGCCTAATCTGTATTTATATGTGAAAGTAATTTTGCGTAAATCTAACTCTGTTCAAATATTTTGATAGCCTCAGGAGGACATACACCCTCACATGCTAGACAGAATATACAGTCAGGTTCCTTTGACATTAGAGGTTTCTTTTCTGATGCAGGGTGATCTGGGAATTCTCCCCATTCATAAACACCAACTGGACATGCATCAATACAACCACCGTCAGCCACACAAATGTCATAATCAACAGATACAAATTCTCCCCAAACACCAAGTATTCCCTTATTTTTTTTACCCCAAGTCTTAATCTTATGACCACCTGGTGCAGAAAATGATGCAGATTGTTTTAACTTTGATTTGTATTCAACATCAATTGGACCTTCCTTTGCTCCATCTGGAATCTCAACAGCTGAATCATCGTCTTCGCCTTCATCTTCCTCAACTTCAAGTACTGGTTTTGGTTTTGCATCTGGAACAATCATTGCAAGAGGTGTAAGTTCTTCTAATCTTTTTATTGAATCTTTTTCAGAAATTCCTTCCAGTTTCATTAATGACTCGCGGAATTTTTCTTCAAGAATTGTATTACGTAAAATTGTGTCAGTAATCATCTTTGCAAAATGATCAGCCTTCATGTGATAATCTTTCAACCAATGAGGATCACCAAACTTGTCTATTGGAAATATTTGATAAATTATATCTATAACTTCACCAGCAACAATTTCAACTGTCACATTTAGATCAATTTTTTCATATCCTTTTGCATAAGGATCAGGGGTGTTTTCTTCTGTCCACTTGTATGTTGCATAAATCCTATCCGCAAACATCTCCATTTCAAAAGTTTTCTTTAATCCATCATGGATAGATTTCATATCAGCAGGATCATCCAAGGTTATAGGAAGCCTAAACAGACCAAGTTTGTATCCATGTAATGGATAAGTTCCTCTTTTTGCAGTTGGTGATTCCATTGTGTAGATTCGATCTTTTAAGAGAAGAGACATCTGACTATAATACTCTGATATTCTTTAAAAACCTTAGGCATGGTTTGCCATGATTTTTATTAAATAAACTAAGATTAGAAATGCTTGAAATTAAAGAATGTTGCAGTTGTTAGTAAATTCGGATCAAAGATATCTGAGAATGCCGCAAGAAAAATTGTAAAAAAAATTCAAAAAATAAAATCAACGGTTTACACTGTCTCCCCAATTACTGTAGATGGTGCAAAAATGGTAGAATCGCTAGAGGATCTTAAAAAAATTAAACTTGATCTTGTAATAACATTAGGCGGTGATGGAACTACACTTAGAACATTTAGAAATCTTCAGAATGAGACACCGATTCTGACAATAAATGTTGGTGGAAATAGAGGCATACTATCTGAAATTACTTTAAATGAAATTGACAAAGCATTACAATCTATAAAGAAAAATGAAATTTGGCTTGATAAAAGAACAAGAGTTATGGCATCATGTGATGGAAAACAATTTGATCCTGCACTGAACGAGATTTACATTAATAGAAAGAACCTTACTAAAACTGCAGAATTTGAAATAAAATTTCAAAATGATACAGTTAAACAAAAAATGGACGGAGTTATAATATCAACCCCAAGTGGATCAACTGGTCATTCTTTATCAATTGGTGGTCCTGTATTACATGAAAGTTTAGATGTCTTAATTATTACACCAGTTGGACCTGTCCATAGACTTCCATCAATAGTTGTACCTGATGAGCGAATAGAAGTAATTTGTTCACATGATTGTAACATAGTTATGGATGCACAAGTAATCAAATCATCTAGTTTTGATGAACCGATAATAATAAAAAAATACAAAAAACAGGCTGTGTTTGTTAGACTAAAAAAGAAAGGTCTAAGACAGATGACTAAACTTGGGTTCTAGAGTATTAGATGCAAGTGCATTCTATGCAGGAACTCCATTTGCATCTAATGAATCAAATTTCACTACTTCACTAATCTATGATGAAATACGTCATATTAAAAAAGAGCAAGATGCAATACAGATTTTAATTGAAACAAAAAGATTAATCATTCAAGATCCTGAGGCTATTTTTTTAAATCAAGTAAATAAAACCGCAAAGGAATCAGGAGATTTTCAAAATTTAACTGAGGGAGATCTTTCAGTAATATCATTATCACTACAGCTTAATGCAGAACTCATAACTGATGATTTCGCTATATCAAATGTTGGAAAAAAACTAGGAATTAAGATTAAGCCTATAATGACTGATGGGATAAAGAAAGTAGGTGTTTGGAAATATTACTGTCCTGCATGCAAAACTAATTTTTTAAAAACTAAACAATGTCCAAATTGTGGAAGTAACTTGAAGAGAAAGTTAATTTAAAAAATCAAGAATCGTGAAGGGTTTTTTGGTTTGATTTTTTTAGATGTTTACTTTTTCCGTTAAGCATTTTCTTTATTTTTTTAGCGCGTTCATTACCAAGCCCACTAATTTTTGAAAGCTCAGCTATAGATGCACTGAATACTTGCAATGGTGTACCAAATTTTTCAAGCATACGAACTGCTGTTTTTTCACCAACCCCTGGTAAACTAGACAAAACAGAAAGTTGTTGTTTTTCTATATCAGTTGATTTTTTTATTTTTTTCAGATAATGACCATTGGTAGACTCTTTCCTTGAACACATCGCTACTAATAATTTTGCAGTGTCTGAAGCACTTGGAGTTGGTATAATTGGTATTTTAAAATCAATTACAATAGTTGACATTGCACCATAAAATACAAGTGGATTCTCCGTAATATCTTCAATTTCATCAACATTACCTTCCAAGAGGATAATAGGAAATTGAAAATTTTCTTTTAATCTATTACATTGATCAAATAACCTACCATCAAAAATTGATGACATAAAATCTTGAATGCTTTTTCTTTCTACTACTGTTTCAGGTGAAACAATATAATCACCAACTTGAAGAGTTTTAATTTCTACATTAATTCCTATTTTTTTAATTAATTCAGGAATTCCGCTCTTCCTTTCTCTATCGTCAATTACGATTCGTGAATTAGATAATTTCATAACAAATATGATTAGTTTTTATTAATATTTTATTTGGATTGAGCTGTTTTTGGTTGTGATGGGTCAGTTTTGCCTGAACTTTTAATCATTTCCTGAATTTTACTTTCTTGTTCCTGCAGGCTTGCCTTGATACGTTCTTCTTGCTTTGTCAATACAGTTGTTTTTGTTTTTGCAAGCTCTTTTTTTTCCTCAATTTCAGCAATTAAATCATTTTTTGTTGATTTAATCAAAATTGAGCCAGCGTGTTTGAAAACCTGTTCGTCATCAGAGGCTTTTTTCAGTTCTTCTAATGCCTTCTCATATTCTACTTGTTCAAGTTCAACTTGTTGTTTTTGAGCAAGTGTTGACTGAAGGTTCTGTTGTGATTGTTGAAGCTTTCCTATTTGTTCTTGAAGCCAAGGTGGCATTTGTCCTGTTGACATAATATAATCAAATTTTATGTTTAATTATATCTTTACAGAGTTTATTGAATCATGACTAGCCTGAATTAATCGTAAAGTTGCGTTAAGGTTCGCTCTAATATGAGATATTTGTTTAGATTCGATCTCAACCACAATCTTATCTTTAAAATCAATACTAGTTTTAACTGGGTTTTCTGGATAATATTTTTCATCAATTGATACTGAGTCAAAAATTGCTTTTGTTATATCTCCTGCGTCGTATTCTATGATTGCATTAAATGGTGATATCATAAGCTGTTCCAGCTATTTTTACTCCACATTTTTTGCAAGACCATATGCCAACTGATTCCCTAATAAAACTACCACCGCAATCAGGGCATTTTCGTTTTGCTTTAAGCAATCTATGTACTTGAGAAAATTGTTTTCTTGGTTTTATACCATATCTTGCGCCTAATCCCTTTAGCGGTTTCTGTCTTTTTGCCATTTTAGTTTCCTTGAGTTGATTGTTTTATAATTTCTCGTATTTTTGATCCTACAGAAATTGATATTTCAGAGCATTTTACTAACTGTTCGTATGTAAAACCGTCACCACCTCCTTTTTGTAGTGCAACTATATTTCCATCAGAATTTGTTGTAATTGTTATTCGTGCATCCATAATCATCCACTCATCAGAATTTGGATCAACGATAATATGCTCGCCAATTCTTGCCATTGTAACTGATATTGGTATTGTTGTTATTGGCGTCTCAGTAAATTCTCCTTCTACTAAAACAGGTACTTCATCTTTAATTTCATATTTTGGGATTTTTGAAGATAAAATTGCTGCAGTTGAAGCATATGAACAGGCATCAAACAAGTTTCCATCATGATCTGTTACAGAATTATCAGAAAAAATTCCAATAACTGCTTTATTTTCTACAAGAACCAGCTTCTTCATATCTATCATACCACTTTCTCTTATTCCTCTATCAACAACTCTTGCAAGTTCAATAACAGGAGGTCCAGGTGGACCAGTTTCTACAGAAGGATGTGCAATTGGAAGAATTTCTGCAGTACAAATCAACATGCCTTTATCACCAGTATCAGGAAATGGTTTCTCTACCTGTACCTTCACACCAGCAACAACTTCAGTATCACCTAAACGTGCACGAGCAGAACCTTCTGCCTTAGGAATAACGTTTGTATCTATTGTTAACGAACGAGGTTCATCAAATTTTCTACCATCAAGTCGATTTCCTTCATTTAAAAGATCAATAATTTGATTTTTTTTCAATTGATCAATTACCGAGTTATGACCCAACTTTATTGATCTCCTTTTGAAAAGTATTTTTCTTCTAATGCTTTTTTCTGAATTTCATATACTTGATTACAACCATCTATTCCTACTTCAACACATTTTTTGTATTCTTCAGGAGTTAAAACCCCATCAAGTTGAAGTAATGTAATTTTTTTAAGATTTGGCATATATCCCATAGGCATATCAGCTTGACCAGCCTGATCTTCTTCATTATTTACATCTAAAATTACTGTATCTGCAACTTTTCCAGCTGCACATGCAGAAACCATATCACGCATTGGAATACCAGCATCAGCTAATGCGACAGATGCCGCAGCAAGTGCAGCACACCTTGTCCCACCATCAGCTTGTAAGATCTCAAGAAAAATATCGACGACTGTCCTAGGAAACTGATCTAAAATCACAGCAGGCTCTAGGGCTTCTTTGATAACCTTACTGATTTCTATCTCTCTTCTAGATGGAGCAGGATTTTTTCTGTCACCAACAGAAAATGGTGACATGTGATATCTACATCTCAGAATTCCAGTATCAGGATTTGACAAGTGTTTTGGATGTACATCCCTTGGACCATATATACCAGCAAGGATCTTATTTTCTCCAAATTCGATATATGCAGAACCATTAGCATTTTTTAAAACTCCCGCTTTAATCGTGACTTTTCTTGTCTCGTTAACTGTTCGACCATCAGAACGCTTGCCATTCTCATCTAGTAAAACTACGTCGGTATCTCTTCCACCCAATTTAATCACTCGACTCCAACATTTTTTTCACCATATCGGTCAAATTTATACGATGGGAATCTTCCTCAATCATATTAATTGCACGTATTGCCTTTGATAATCCATCAGGATTCTCGCATGATGCAATAATAATGCCATTTTGACCAATTGTAATATTTGCATTTGTTGCCTCTTCAATCATTTGTATCATAGAACCACGTTTTCCAATTAACCTTGGTACTTTGGTAGTAGATATTTTGATGAGTTCACCTGAATCAATTTTTCCAAGTTCCCTACCAGAAATTGTTATCAAAGGATCTCTTGTTCTATCAAAATTTACTATTCTTGCAGCTATCAAATCACCATTACTCAATTTTTCAGTTAAATCATTTGCGTGTGAAGAAAAATCTCTACCGAATACATCTGAAGCAGGTAAAATTCCTAAATAACAAGAGTTAATGTCAACTTCCCAAGACATTGCAGAATGAGAAATGACTTTACCAACAACCAAATCATCACCCTTTGGAATATACCTTCCAGTCAATGGAATGACTCTCACTGCACCGTCAGTTATATCTGAAAGGCCTATACAAGTAGCAATCATCTTATTTCCATCAAGAATTACATTTTGTTCTGGTCTATATGGTCCAGTAGTAATTATATCACCTGGAATAACATATCGTTTATCCTTAGACATTATTTCATTACCTCAACGGTGGCAGTTCCCTTAGTTATAGCACCTAATCTATCAATCACATTTGGACGAGCCGCTGCGGGTATTTCAAGTATTGCTTTTAATGAACCATTTGGTTGCCAATCCTCCTTTTTTAATGTCCCAGTGGATTTCAAAACAGTATAAGATTGTGCTACAAATTGAGCTGGAACTGAAATTTCCAGAGTCAAGTTTTCAGATTTTAAAGCAATGATAGTACGTAAACTTTGAACTATATCCTTAATTTGTTCATCTGTATTTTTGAAAGGATCTATCGAAATTCTTGCATCAGTCATTGCCTGTTCTATTCTGAGTGGTGGATGTGGCAAATGTGACTTGGGATCAACATATGTTTTAGAAATAAAATTAATAATTTGTTTTCTTTTGTCATCTACCATTTTCCTTCTTTGTTCTGTTGTCATGTTTAATTCTCCTTTTTGAAGAATTTGTTCTAATATTTTCAAAGTATCATCTGTCTTGAATGCTTTTAGAAGTTTTTCATTTGATGCTCTTGTTCCTTTATTAGAATCTGAATAGATTTCATCAGAAACCAGAACTTTGGAGATCTCAGAGATTTTCCCAAGTTTGAAATCTAAAGCGGGGTCTGGTTTAACCAATAATTCGAATTTTTCCCCAGCAAAACTATATCTTACAACTGTAACCTTATCCACCATAATCTAACTAAATCGTTTCTTTGTTATTTATCTATGCATAAATGTAAGTAGATTTTTATTTGGATTTCAGAGGTTTTGATTAGATTTGTCTTTAGAAGTAATTGATCAGAATGAAAATAAGATTTCGATTAGATTGAAGGGTATACCAATTCAATATGCTAACGCACTTCGAAGAATATGCCTTAATGGTGTACCAATCTTTGCTATAGATACTATTGAAGTTCTTGAAAATACATCAATAATGCCTGATGAAGCAATTGCACATAGATTAGGATTAATTCCATTAAAAACAGATTCTAAAGATATTGTTATTTCAGAAGAAGTGACAGATGGATCTAATTCAAGAGTTATGCTAACTTTAGATTCTGAGGAAAATGATGTGGAGGGTGAAAGTGGAACCAGAACAGTATTTTCAAATGAATTAAAGGGTGAAGATTCTGGTGTAAGGCCAATATCAGATAAAATACCAATTGTCACTCTTGCACCTGGTCAAAAGATAAAATTTCAAGCATATGCTAGATTAGGAAGAGGAACTGAACATGCAAAATGGAATTCTGCAAACACTTCTGTTTTAACTGAAACTAAAAATAAAGATGAGCATATTCTAACTGTCGAATCTACGGGTTCATTAGATGCAAAAAACAT
>Ga0208522_1002387_pt1 | contig 11305 bp, 10 predicted proteins | sample ETNtaG_25_FD_185763 | JGI IMG/M metagenome (GOLD analysis project Ga0208522, IMG submission 185763) | Marine microbial and viral communities from oxygen minimum zone, Eastern Pacific Ocean - ETNP201302SV86 (SPAdes) (version 2) | ecosystem: Environmental > Aquatic > Marine > Oceanic ... | reverse complement strand
ATAAGATTTGTATATTTCTTTAAAAAAATTAATTTCAATTAGTTCGTTTAAAGTAAATAATTTAGCTTTAATTCCATCTTGTATATCGTGATTATTATAAGCAATATCATCAGAAATACTTGCTATTTGAGCTTCTAATGAAGTATTGTTTTGGAACTTAATCTTATTTTTAAATTTTTTTATTCCAATAATAGAATCGAGTTTATCAAAATCATAAAATGATCCATTATGTTTTAATAATCCATCTAATGTTTCAAGAGTGAGGTTTAATCCTTGGAATTTTAAGTATTTATTTTCTAAAAACATTACTATTCTAAGTGTTTGCAAATTGTGATCAAAACCTCCTTGGTTCATCATACAATCATTTAAAGCGTACTCTCCGGCATGACCAAATGGAGTATGCCCAAGATCATGTGCTAAACTTAAAGTTTCAGCTAAATCATCATTTAAATTTAAATATTTAGCTATCGTCCTAGCAATTTGTGCAACTTCAATTGAATGTGTAATTCTAGTTCTATAATGATCACCTTCTGTGTTTACGAATACTTGGGTTTTATGCTTAAGTCTTCTGAATGAAGCTGAATGGATTATTCTATCTCTATCTCTTTGGAAAGGTGTTCTATATTGGTTTTGAGGCTCATAATTTAGTCTGCCCTTGCTTTTAAATAATCCTAATTTTGAATAATTTTTCATTCTTTAAAAATGGCAAAATATAATTATATTAGTAATATCAGTGTTAAAACATGATTAAAGAAATTAAATTTACGGATAATGCAATAAATCAAATAAATCATCTTTTATCATCTAAAGATAAAGGATCTTTTTTTAGAATCGCAATAAAAGGTGGTGGTTGTTCTGGTTTTCAATATGATTTTTCTTTTGATAAATCCCAAAACGATGATGATTTATGTCATGAAAATATACTTATTGATAAAAATTCAGCTGATCTATTAAAAGGCTCTGAAGTAGATTTTGTCAAAGAATTAATTGGAGATTCATTTAAAATAAATAATCCACAAAGCAAATCTTCTTGCGGTTGTGGTGTTTCTTTTTCTCTTTAATGATTATTAGTTCTTGGAATGTTAATTCCGTAAGAGCTAGAATAGAAAATATTAAAGAATATATTAAAAAATTTAGTCCTGATGTTTTAATGATGCAGGAAATTAAAACTCCCGATGAAACTTATCCTTATGATGATATAAAAACTTTAAAATACGAAAATTATGTATTTGGTCAAAAAAGTTACAATGGTGTTGCAATTATTTCTAAAAAAAAACTTTCTAATATTAAAAATGATATTTTTAAAGATAAATTAAAACAATCGAGAATTATAACTGCTGATGTTAAATATAAAAAAAAAAATATCCAAATTATTAATATTTATACTCCTAATGGCAATCCTGTTGATACAGAAAAATATGATTATAAAATTTATTGGTTAGATAGTTTAATTAAAAAACTTAAGAATCTTTTAAAAGAAAATGAAAATATTATTATTGGAGGTGATTTTAACATTATACCTGCCGCTGAAGATGTTCATAATCCAAAAAACTATGAGAATGATGCTTTATTTAGATTGGAAATAAGAAAGAGATTAAGAGAAATAATCAACTCAGGTTTTCATGATGCTTACAGACATATATATCCTGATAAAGAAGGATATACATTTTGGGATTATACAAGTGGCGCCTGGCAGAAAAATAATGGTATGAGAATTGATCATTTTTTAGTTTCTTATTCTTTAATAAATATAATTAGAGATGTTAAAATAAATAAATATCCACGTGGAAGAACCAAACCTTCTGATCACACACCTATTGAAATTGAATTAGCTTAAAGATTTAATTTTATTAACTAATTCTTCATTAATATTTCTTGGGCCTTTATCTAATCTATTTTTATGTCTTCTCTCACCTGGAAGTCTAACGCCATCCATAGATTTCATTTTATCAAAGAATTCTGAAGAATGTTTATCCCAATCATTTCCAGATAATTTGTCAGGTGAAATAGCTAAAATAAATTCACCACCACTTGGAGGGCCAGCATCGTTATTATCTTTAGCAGCCGTCTCATAACTAAAATTATCACCTACTAGAGCTCCCGCTAGCAATTCTACCATCATCGCAATCCCTGAGCCTTTATAGCCGCCGAAAGGTAATAAAACTCCCCCATCAGCTATTTCTCCTGGATCAGTAGTTTCTTTTCCATCTTTAGTTAAACCTGTTCCTAATGGAACTTTGTGGCCTTCTCTTTTAGCAACTTGCACTTCACCCATTGCCATAGATGCTGTTGCCATATCATAAACTACTGGAGTTTTTCCTTTTCTTGGCCAAGCAAAAGATATTGGATTAGTACCATACAATGGTTTAACAGCGCCTGCAGGAGCAACAGCGGGCTTATAAGAGGTACAAGCAAAGGCAACAAGTCCCTGCTCTGCTATAGCCTCGGTTTCAGGCCACATGGCAGCCATGTGATGCGAATTGTTTATAGCTAAAACTGCTACTCCATTTTCTTTAGCAGATTTTATTAATTCTGGAATGCTTTTGTTTAAAACCATTGGAGCTAAACAATTATTACCTAATACTTTAATTACACTTGGAGATATTTTTTTAATTTCTGGTCTTGCTTTACCATTAATTTTTCCACTTTTAAGACCACTTACATAAGCAGGCAATCTAAATAAACCATGTGATAAAGATCCATCTCTTTCAGCTTTCATTATTAAATCTGATAATATGTTTGCAGTTTCTTCATCACAACCATTTGCTAAAAGTGTTTTTTCAGCTAAAACAAATATTTCATCTAAAGTTAAGGAAACTGTACTCACAAAAACTATTAAATATTATTTATGTTTGCTTTTCAAATCCTTTTTTAGATCTTCATGATCACCTACTACAGTGTGATATTGGCTTTTAGTAACATATTTTTCTAAGAATGGTACTGCAAGCAAAGGTAAGAATCCTCCAAGAACAATTCCGTAAGCTGCACTTTTTAAATTTGGATCAGCTAATGCTGCAATAAAATCTGCAATTATATGAGCTAAAACTATTCCAACTATTCCTGCAATAGCGCCATTAGAAATTAATTTTAATAAACGGTTTATACTCCAGCCACTATAAAAACCAATTAGAGGAATTATCGTATGTATAAATCCAAACACAAAACCTCTTAAAATACTATGCTCTTCTATGAACACTTCAATAAAATGGAGAAATTCTGGTAGATCATGTACGTGTTCCATTAGTTGCATCTCCTACATGTTGTTGAAACTTCAAGTTGAAATTTACTGAAGTCATATTTTTTGATTGGGTTTTTTTTAAAAATTAGTTCAAATAACTCTGATTTAAGTTCTTCTGTATCTCCACAATCTTTACAAATAGCTATTGATGGATTGTGATCGTAATGAGAATGTTTACATAAAACATAAGTTTTATTTTGATTCGACTTATGTATTTTGTCTTCCTCAATTAACTTTTTTAAAGACCTGTAAACAGCCATTGGCTGTATTTTTTTAAATTTTTGAAATTTATCTAATATTTCATACGCTGTTAAATGTTTTTTAGATTTTTTAATTATATCAAAAACTATATCATTATTATTCATTATGTTATGTTATAACATAACATAGAAACATGTCAAATCATAAAAAATTAAACCTGAGGTAGTAGTATATCTTTAAAATAAAATTTGAAATTGATTAAAAAAAAAATATAAAGAAAAAAAATGGATCTTACTTTAATATACACTATAGTTGGATTTGGACTAGCGGGCTGGTCTGTAATTGGAAACGACTCTATTCAAACTTTAGGTACATTTATTGCCTCTAAACAAAAATGGTTTAAATGGTATACGCTTGCTTCAACAGCATCATTTGTAATGATCTTGGCTCTTAGTTGGGGTTGGTATAATTATGATGGTGACATTTCATATGGAAGATTAACAAGAATACCATATCAGGAAATTCAATGGTATCACGCTGTTGCTCCAGGAATACTTTTATTATTAACTAGAATTGGTATTCCAGTTTCTACAACTTTCTTAGTATTGTCAGCTTTTGCTTCAACTGTTGTTTTAGAAAAAATGTTAATGAAAAGTGTAGTTGGTTACGGTTTAGCTGCTGTTGTTGCTTATATTGCCTGGGTACTTATATCAAAATTAATCAATGAAAAGTTAGATGAAGTAAATGAAAAATGGATTGGCTTTTGGCGTAACTCTGTGTGGGTTACTTCTGGTTGGTTATGGTGGGTTTGGTTATCTCATGACGTTGCTAATATAGCTGTATATTTACCAAGACAGTTAAGCCCTACTCTTCTGATTACAGTAATGGCTTACTTTGCTATTTTACTATTTTATATTTTTTATATTCATGGAGGGCCTATTCAAAAAGTAGTTTTAGACAAAACTGGAACAAGATATGCACGTTCAGCTACTATTATTAATGTAATATACGCCGTTGTATTATTTTACTTTAAAGAATTAAACGACCTACCAATGTCAACTACTTGGGTATTTGTTGGACTGTTATGTGGTAGAGAATTAGCAATTTCAACAATGAATAAGGATTATAAATTTAAGTATGTTTTCCCACTTATCGGAAAAGATTTTATTAAAATGATCTTTGGTCTAAGTGTATCTGTTGGAATAGTGCTTGCCATTCACTATATAATTATTCCAAATAATTGGTTTTAAAATAACTTTAAACCGATAACTCCAGCAAGGATTAATACAATCGAAAATATCTTTGTTGGAGTAATCTTTTCTTTTAAAAAGAAATATCCAATAAATATTGAGAAAAATATACTAGATTCCCTTAAAGCACCAACCATTGGGATGGGGGCTTTTGTAAATGCCCAAACAACTATTGTATAGATTATGTATGATAATGTTCCACCAATCCAAAATATCTTTTTTCCCCTATTAAATACATTTTGAAAGATATTTTTATGATTTTTAATTTTTAGAACTATAGGAAATAATGCTGCACTTAGTATAAATGACCAGCTCATATAAACGATTGGCGATAGACTCGCTCTTGCTCCATAACCATCTACTAATGAATAGAGACCTATAAAAAATCCCGTAAATAAAGAAAGTTGTATAACTTTAAATTTTTTACTTTCTTTTTCCAATAATCCTAAAATCATTATACCAAAACAAATTAATAAAATTGATAAAATTATTAAACTTTTAAGAACCAGGCCTAAAATTAAAATAGAGATAATTGTTGCTACTAATGGAGCAAAACCTCTCGCTATTGGGTATACTTTGGTTAGATCCCCTATTTGATAAGCGCTTAATAAATACCATTGATAACCTTGATGAACAATTGCACTAGCAACTATGTACGGAATACAATCTATAGTTGGAGCAGGTAAAAAAATAATTGCAACTATTGCTAAGGGCATATGTCCAAAAACAATTGCTGCAACTGCAACCGCTTTATCAGGATGATATTTAACCATTCCATTCCAAACTGCGTGCATAAATGTTGCAAGAAGAACTAAAAAAAAAACATGATTTTCCATGCTAAGAGATAAATTTATCTTACTCTGCCGTATATGTCTTGATAACGAACAATATCACTTTCTTTTAAAATATGACCTGTTTGGACTTCAATAATTTTAACAGGTTTTTTGTAAGGATTTTCAATTCTGTGGATTGCGCCTTGCGGTATAAAAACTGATTCATTTAGTTTTTTAGTAAATTTATTTTTATTTATTGTAATTAGTGGTTTTCCATTAGTAACAAGCCAATATTCTGATCTATGATGATGTTTTTGTAAACTTAATGATGATTTAGATTTAACATATAGTTCTTTTACAAGAAAACCTTTGCCTTTAAATAAATTAACATATCTGCCCCACGGTTTATAATAAACGTTCTTTTTTTTAAAATATTTAGATTTATTTTTTTTATATATTTTTGAAATTTCATTCCAACTACCAAGATCACTCCATGGAATATCTAATTTAATAGCATTAATATTCTTTGTTTTTTCTAGAATTGCATAATCAAAAGACTTTTGTACTGATTGGGCAAATGAACTTCTGTTTAAATAATATGTATTATTCTTAAATTTAGCTTTATTCAAAGATTTTAAGCAACTTCTGTATGTTTTTGGCTGATATTTTTTGAAATTATTAATTATTGAATCTTTTCTTAAAAAAAACATACCAGAATTCCAATAGCCATTCTTTTTAATAACTTGTTTAGCTTTTAGAAGTTTTGGTTTTTCAATAAATTTAGTAACTTTATTTATATTTTTAATTTTTTTAGTTAAAAAATATCCATATTCACTAGATGGATTTGTAGGCTTAATACCAAATATAAATAAATTCTTATCATCTAAGTTAGACTTATTTTTATTGATTGACTTGTTTAAAATATTTGATTTTTCAATTAAATGATCAGCCGCAAAGAACATTAAAGCTTGATTAGAAGGAATATCTTTAATTAAAGCAGATGATATTATTGCAGGTGCTGTATTTTTTTTAGCAGGTTCTAATACAATTTTATATTTTTTAACTTTACTTTTTTTAAGTGCTAATTTTACCTGCTTTAAATACTTAGAATTGGTACTTATTATAGGATAATCAAAAATTAAATTTTTTACTCTTTCTAATGCTTTTTGTATTAACGTCCATCCACCAAAATCAATAAATTGTTTTGCTTGATGATTTTTTTGATTTGGCCAGAGACGTGTTCCTGCACCACCACAGAGTATTACAGGTCTAATTTTCATTAAATATCAGCGTAAGTTCTAACCTCGTTTTTTCCACCTGGGTGTGTTGGAGCACCTTTGTAAGCAGGTCCAACTGTTTGAGCGTATTTCCACAAAGTTCCATTACCAAAATTCATTTTCTTTGGTTTCCATTTTTTTCTTCTTGAACTTAATTCCTTTTTAGAAAGTCTTACATTTATAGTTCCTTTTTTGGCATCAATATCAATAACATCTCCATTCTTTAAAAGAGCTATTGGACCTCCTACAGAAGCCTCAGGACCAACATGTCCTATGCAGAAGCCTCTTGTTGCTCCAGAAAAACGTCCATCAGTAATAAGTGCAACTTTTTCACCTTTACCTTGTCCATAGATTGCACCTGTAGTCTGTAACATTTCTCTCATACCTGGGCCTCCTTTTGGTCCTTCATATCTAATTATAATTATATCACCGTCTTTATATTTTTTTTGCTTCACTGCTTTATATGCAGATTCTTCTGTATCAAAACATCTAGCTTTTCCTGTAAATTGTAATTTTTTTAATCCTGCAATTTTTACAATTCCTCCCTCGGGAGCAAGATTGCCTTTCATTCCAACTATCCCACCATCATCGCTTAAAGGATTGTTATATTTTCTCATTACTTTTTGCTTAGGATTAAATTTAACTTTTTTTAAATTTTCTTTCATAGTTTTGCCTGAAACTGTCATACAATCTCCATGAATATAACCACCATCATAAAGTGTTTTAAGAAGCATTGGAACGCCACCTGCCTTCCACATATCTTTAGCAACATATTTACCTCCTGGTTTTAAATCTGCAAGATAAGGAGTTTTTTTAAATATTTTTGCAACATCCATTAGATCAAATTTAATTCCGACTTCATTTGCAATAGCTGGTAAATGTAAAGCTGCGTTAGTTGAGCCTCCAGTTGCAGCTACAATTGTTGCTGCATTTTCTAAAGATTTTCTTGTAACTATATCTCTTGGTCTAATATTTTTTGATAATAATTTCATTACAGCTTTACCACTTGCAAGAGCATATTTATCTCTTTGTTCATATGGTGCCGGTGTTCCTGCTGAATATGGTAGAGCTAGTCCAATAGCTTCAGAAACGCATGCCATAGTATTTGCTGTAAACTGTCCACCACAAGCTCCAGCACTAGGACATGCTTTTAATTCTAATTTTCTCAAAGTTTTTGCGGTCATTTTACCTGAAGAATATTTTCCTACACCTTCAAATACGTCAACTACGGTAACATCTTTACCATTAAATTTACCAGGAAGAATTGATCCACCATAAATAAAAACACTTGGAACATTTAATCTTACCATTGCCATCATTAATCCAGGTAAAGATTTATCACATCCTGCTACTCCAACTAGAGCATCATAACAATGTCCTCTAACTGTTAATTCTGTAGAATCTGCAATTACATCTCTAGAGATTAAAGAGGATTTCATTCCTTCGTGTCCCATTGCAATTCCATCTGTAACGGTAATTGTGCAAAATTCTCTTGGAGTACCTCCTGATAAATGTACGCCTTTTTTTACAGATTGAGCTTGTCTCATTAAAGCAATATTGCACGGAGCTGCTTCATTCCATGTAGAAACAACACCAACAAATGGTTTTGCTATATCTTTTTCAGTTAAATTCATTGCATAATAGAATGATCTTTGTGGAGCTTTGTCAGGACCTAAAGATGTATGTCTGCTAGGTAATTTTTTTTTATTGAATTTTTTCATTACAATCTTTCTAATATTAGTTGTATTTTTTTAGCATCTTTTTCTAAGTTATCAAAGTTTGTTTTTTCTTGATCTATGATGTTTTTAGGAGCTTTATCTGTAAAATTTTTATTAATTAATCTACCTTTAATTTTATCCATCTCTTCTTTAATTTTTGAATATTTATTTGTTAGATTTAGCTTAATTTTATCCAAATCAACATCTTGATCAAAATACAATTTATACAATTCTCCATTAATTACTAAAGATGCTGAAGATTTATCAAGTTCTTTATCTAATATATTCTTTATTCTTCCAAGCTTTTTAAGAACAACGCTGTTTTTATTAAAAAAATTAATTGAATTTTTACTAGTGTTTTTAAGAGAAATATCAAATGATGAGCCGGGGCTAACTCCCAGTTCATTTTTAAAAGACCTAATTGAAATAATTATGTTAATTACGTTATTTACATCTTTATAATCACTATCTTTTTTTGGTTTTTCATTAGGCCAGTTTGCATACATTAAATAATCACTGCTATTTTTATCTAATTTATTTTTCAACCATATTTCCTCGGTTATAAAAGGAATAAAAGGATGAAGAATAATTAGAATCTCTCTATATATATAACTAGCAACATTTCTTACTTCATTAATAGATTCTTGGTCATCAGAGAATAGTATTGTTTTTGATAACTCCAAATACCAATCACAAAATGAATGCCATACAAATTGATATGCATTTTTAGCAGCCTCATCAAAACGATAACCTTCAATGCTATTTTGTATTTCATCTTTAATAGATAAAAATTCAGAATAAACCCATTTATTTATATTAATTTTTAATTCAGTGGGTTTTTTTACATTATTAAAAGTACATTTGTTTTGAATTAAAAAATTATTCGCATTCCATATTTTGTTCAAAAAATTTCTATACCCTTTAACTCTATCTTCGGATAATTTTACATCTCGACCTGGTGATGCCATTGAAAGTAAAGTAAATCTTAATGCATCAGCACTATACTTTTCAATTAAATCTAATGGATCAATAACATTGCCTTTTGATTTAGACATTTTTTGACCTTTTTCATCTCTAACTAAAGCATGAACATAAATATCTTTAAAAGGTTCTTTATGTAAAAATTCTGTACCAAACATAATCATTCTAGCAACCCAAAAAAATATGATGTCAAAACCCGTAACCAATACTGTTGTTGGATAAAATTTTTCCACATATTTTTTATCGTCAGGCCAACCTAATGTTGCAAATGGCCAAAGACCAGATGAAAACCATGTATCTAAAACATCGGGATCACGAGTTAATTTTACATCTTTATTATAATATTTTTTAGCTTTGGCTTTTGCTTCTTTCTCATCAATTGTTACAAAAATTTTTTTATCTGGACCATACCAAGCGGGTATTTGATGACCCCACCACAACTGTCTAGAGATACACCATGGTTCTATATTATCCATCCATTGGAAATATGTTTTAGACCAATTTTCAGGAAAGAATTTTATTTTTTTTCTATTAACAACTTCTTTTGCTTTAATTGATAGTTTTTTTGCATCTGTAAACCATTGTTCTGTTAAAAAAGGTTCAATGATAGAATTGGATCTATCTCCATAAGGTATTTTGTTTTTAATAGTTTCTTCTTTAACTAAAAAATCCTCTTCTTTAAGTTTTTTTAGTAATTTTTTTCTAACTTCAAATCTATCTAAGCCAATAAATTCATTAGGTGCATTTTCATTTATTTTACCATCGGATGTAAAGACATTTATAATTTCTATATTATTTCTTTGACCCACTTCATAATCATTAAAATCATGAGCGGGTGTGATTTTTACCGCTCCAGTACCTTGTTCTGGATCGGCATATTCATCTTGAATAATTTTTATTTTTCTATCAACAAATGGAATTATAACTAATTTGTTTATTAAAGATTTATATCTATCATCATTAGGGTTTACAGCTATAGCAGTATCACCAAACATAGTTTCGGGTCTTGTAGTAGCGATAGTAATAAATTTTTTAGAATTCTCAATTGGATATCTAATATAATATAATTTTGAATTTACTTCTCTTTGATCTACTTCTAAATCAGAAATTGCTGTTTTTAATACTGTATCCCAATTAACTAACTTTTTTGACTTGTAAATTAAACCCTTGTTATATAGATCTACAAAAACTTTAATTACAGATTTAGATAAATTTTCATCCATTGTGAATGCATTTCTGGACCAATCACAAGAACAACCTAATTTTTTAAGTTGATTAATTATAATATTTCCAAATTGATTTTTCCATTCCCACACTTTTTCAATAAATTTATCTCTCCCTAAATCGTTTTTCTTAACACCTTCTTTTTCAAGTTTTTTTTCTACCAAAGCTTGGGTTGCGATTCCAGCATGATCCGTTCCTGGTTGCCATAAAGTTTCATAATTATTCATTCTATGAAATCTTGTTAACAAATCTTGAATGGAATTATTTAGAGCATGACCCATGTGAAGACTTCCTGTAACATTAGGTGGTGGTATAACTATAGAAAAAGTTTTTTTATTTTTTTTAGGCTTAAATAAATTATTATTTTCCCAATAAGAATAAATCTTATTTTCTACTTCGATATGGATATATTTATCTGAACTCATTGAATAATATTTTATAAATTAATCATTTGAATAAACAATAATGAATTTAAGATTGAAATTGATAGACTATTTGAAAAAAACAACTATATAAGAACAACAATTGAATATTGAGCATATTTTGGCAACGTGGCGGAATGGTTACGCAGAGGATTGCAAATCCTTGTATCCCGGTTCGATTCCGGGCGTTGCCTCCAAAAAAAATTCTTGAGTTAAAGTAA
>Ga0208522_1002378_pt1 | contig 11341 bp, 9 predicted proteins | sample ETNtaG_25_FD_185763 | JGI IMG/M metagenome (GOLD analysis project Ga0208522, IMG submission 185763) | Marine microbial and viral communities from oxygen minimum zone, Eastern Pacific Ocean - ETNP201302SV86 (SPAdes) (version 2) | ecosystem: Environmental > Aquatic > Marine > Oceanic ... | reverse complement strand
TCTTTTTCCAAAGCAAGAACCATGCACGGTCCTGATGTCATAAAACTGGTTAACTCGCTGTAAAAGGGGCGTTCCCGGTGTACCGCATAAAACCCTTCTGCCTGGTCCATGGTCATTTTGAGCAGTTTGGCAGATACAATTGTAAACCCTGCCTTGATAATTCGATCATAAATTTTCCCCGTATCTCCATTTCGGACCGCATCCGGTTTAATGATTGCAAATGTCCTGTTTCCCATAGCATTCCTTTTATATTTGTTTCATTGCGTTTTGCATTAATTCACCAATATCAGCAACTGATTCGGCTACACCTATACCACATTCGCCCAAAATTCTCATTTTAGCTTCTGCTGTATCATCGCCCCCTGAAACAATTGCGCCTGCATGTCCCATCCTTCTTCCGGGTGGTGCTGTTTGGCCGGCAATGAATCCAATAACTGGTTTGGACATAGTGTCCTTTGCCCAACGTGCCGCTTCAATTTCCATTTGTCCACCAATTTCACCAATAATTACTACGCCTTCGGTTTCAGGGTCTTCTTCAAAGAGTTTTAGGCAGTCTTTCATGGTTGTGCCAATAATTGGGTCCCCACCGATGCCGATGGCTGTAGTTTGACCCAATCCAACATTCACCAACTGGTCAATGGCTTCGTAGGTAAGGGTACCAGATTTTGAAATAACTCCGATTGATCCTTTTTTGCAGATAAATCCCGGCATGATGCCTAGTTTACATTCATCCACGGTGATAATTCCTGGACAGTTTGGTCCAATCAGGTGAGTCCCGTTTTGGTTTACCACTCGTTTTACTTTTACCATATCGTGGACTGGCACTCCTTCCGTGATACATACCACAACAGAAATTCCAGAAAAACTTGCTTCAATGACTGCTTCTGCTGCAAAAGGAGGAGGGACAAAAATAATGGATGTATCCGCACCGGTTTGTTCTACCGCATCTTCCACTGAGTTAAATACAGGAACACGGTCATCCAGTGTGGTCTGGCCTCCTTTACCTGGTGTAACGCCGGCTACGATTTGTGTACCATAATCCAGCATTTGACTTGCATGGAATTGACCTTCGGAACCGGTGATTCCCTGCACGACTACCTTTGAATCTTTATTGATTAGAATGGACATGATAGACCTCCTAGGCGCCCAAAGCAGCTTTGACCACTTTTTCAGCTGCGTCTTTCATGCCAACTGCGGGTATAATAGATACACCTGATTTTCTAAGGATAGCCTGTGCTTCTTCTGCATTTGTCCCTTCAAGCCTGACTACCACCGGCACATCCAGCCCTAATTCTTTCACAGCCTGGACGACACCATTTGCTACACGGTCGCACCTTACGATTCCTCCAAAAATATTGATCAGGACCGCTTTTACATGTTTATCAGAAAGGATAATGCGAAACCCATTATTTACTGTTTCCGCACTTGCAGTTCCGCCTACATCCAGAAAATTAGCCGGTTCACCGCCAGCCAGTTTAATGATGTCCATGGTAGCCATGGCAAGCCCAGCACCATTGACCATACAACCTACATTACCGTCCAGTTTGATGTAATTCAGGTTGTAGTTTCCCGCTTCAATCTCCATAGGGTCTTCTTCGCTCAAATCCCGCATGTCTGAAATTTCTTTTTGACGGAAAAGTGCATTCCCATCAAAATTAAATTTGGAATCCAGGGCCAAGATATGATCATCTCCAGTGAGGATAAGAGGGTTGATCTCCATCAGGGATGCATCGGTCGATTGATAACAGGCATACATTTTCAAAAAAATTGATATCGCTTCCTTAAACGCATTGCCAGTTAGATTAAGTCCAAAAGCCAGTTTTCTAGCCTGGTAGGATTTCATTCCTAAAAGGGGATCGATCCAGACCTTGACAATTTTTTCCGGTGTCTCAGCTGCAACTTTCTCAATTTCAACACCGCCTTCTATGGATACCATGAAGACATCCATTTCTTTTCCGCGGTCTAGGGTAATAGCGGCATAAAATTCTAAACGGATGTCCGCGCGGGATTCAATCAAAAGACGCTGAACTTCTTTTCCTTTAGGACCAGTCTGGTGTGTGATAAGGGTCATACCCAGCATTTCTTTTGCCAGTGATTCCACTTCATGGCGGCTGTGGGCCAGTTTTACTCCACCGCCTTTACCGCGGCCACCTGCGTGTATCTGGGATTTAACAACAACCGTTTCTGATCCCAGCTTGTCGTAAGCAACCAGAGATTCATCTACGCTGAATGCGGGAATACCTTCCGGCGTGATGATGCCATGTTTGCGAAAAATTTCTTTTCCCTGATATTCATGTACCTTCATATTTCATTCCTTATTTCGGTTCCTGCAGCTCCGTTTAATGCTTCTTGTATGCAGGGGATAGAGGTTATAATTACTTTTTCTCCATGGTATTTCAAAAAGTGTATGGCTGCTTTTATCTTGGGGCCAATACTGCCCTCTTGAAATTCGCTCTTTTCGTATAGCTCTGCCGCTTCTGCACGGGTCATAGATTGGATCGCTTTTTGCTTTTCAGTCCCAAAATGGTGATATACATTATCCACGTCTGTGATAATCCACATTTCCTGGGCCCGTATAATACGCCCCATTTTTGCTGCAGTATAATCTTTGTCGATGACAGCATCCAGGCCCTCTAAATGACCCGAATCATCGTTGTAGACCGGAATGCCACCGCCGCCGGAAGCAATTACGATTGTTCCTCGATCCACCAGTGCCTTTATTGATTTACCATGCATAATGTATTCAGGCATGGGGGAAGGCACCACACGGCGCCATTGACCTGGTTCCTGTTCCTTTATCTTCCACCCAAAGAGTTCAGCCATGGTTTCGGCTTCTTCTTTGGGGTATCGTGCACCTACAAATTTACGGGGATCTTTAATCGATGGGTCCTTGTTGTCAACAATAACCTGGGAAACCAGGGATACTACTTCCCGATCAATTTCCATATCCCGCAGTTTATTCTGAAGGGACTGCTGGATCATGTAGCCAATGGTTCCCTGAGTACCGGCAACGCATACCCCTAGAGGCAGGGGTGGAACACGGTCATGGGTCAAATCCATGCGCATGAGTTCATTTCCCACCTGTGGCCCATTTCCGTGGTTGATACAAAGGTTATAACCATAATCAATAAAATGACTGATTCCTTCCAGGGTTTTTCGGGTGTTTTCAAATTGCTGATGAATACCGCCAGTTTCACCTTTTGGGGAAAGACTGTTCCCGCCCATTGCGATCATGGCTGTCAACGCTTCCAATTAATCCCCTTGAAGAGAAGGATAACGATAATCCTTGGGAGTGTCAAAGGTCTCTTTTACGGTTCTGATCGATATCCAACGATGCAGGTTCAGTTCCGATCCTGCTTTATCATTGGTTCCAGATGCTCTGCTGCCCCCAAAAGGCTGCTGTCCAACCACGGCACCCGTAGGTTTATCATTAATGTAAAAATTCCCAGCTGAGTGTGTCAGGTGATCCTTTGCCTGTTTTATTGCTTCCTTATCTCTGCCCATGACACACCCGGTCAGAGCATAAGGCGAAGTGGTATTCACCAGTTCTAATGTAGAATCCCAGTCAGCGGGGTCATAGAGATAGATGGTTAGAACCGGGCCGAAGATCTCTTCTTTCATAGTTTTAAAATAGGGATCAGATGTTAGGATCGTAGTAGGCTGGATAAAGTAACCGGTGCTGTTGTCATATGTCCCGCCAGAAATGATCTCTGCATCGTCCGAAAGGTTTGCAAAATCAATGTAATCTGTAATAGAATCAAAGGCAGGTTTATCGATGACCGCATTAATAAAATTGGTGAAATCCCTAGGTGAGCCTACGGTTACTGTTTCTAGTTCCGTTAAATATTTTTCCTTAAGGTCATCCCATATAATGGATGGAATATAAGCCCGTGACATTGCAGAACACTTCTGTCCTTGGAATTCAAAGGCGCCGCGAATCATGGCTGTGGCCAATTCATCTAGGTCAACAGACTCATGGGCCAGGCAAAAATCTTTCCCACCTGTTTCGCCTACAATCCTAGGATAAGTTTTATAACGGTCAATCTGGGTACCGATGGTCTTCCAGATATGCTGAAATGTTTCTGTAGATCCTGTGAAATGAACTCCGGCAAGGTTTGGGTCTGCTAGTACAGGGTTCCCAACCGTACCTCCGGAGCCGGGAATAAAATTAATGACCCCACCGGGCAATCCTGCTTCTTCCAGCATCTTCATAATATAATAACAGGGCAGAACAGCACTGGATGCAGGTTTCCATAAGGCTACGTTTCCCATAAGAGCGGGAGCAGATGGAAGGTTACCTGCGATGGATGTAAAATTAAACGGTGTAATGGCAAATACGAATCCTTCCAGGGGGCGGTATTCAAGATGGTTATGCATCCCATCTGGTGAAATAAGCGGTTGATTCTCATATATTTCTTCAGCGTATTGTGCATTAAAATTGAAAAAATCAATCAGTTCACAGGCAGAATCTATTTCAGCCTGGAATGCGTTTTTACTCTGGTTGAGCATGGTAGCGGCATTGATGGTATCCCGCCATGGGCCCTGGAGCAGTTCTGCCGCTTTTCGAAAAATAGTGGTACGCTCATCAAGAGATGTTCTAGACCAGGATTCCCAACTATCCATGGAGCTGTTGACAGCCATTTTAACTTCATTTTCCCCTCCTTTATGGTAATTAGCCAGAATATGTCCATGATCGTGAGGCATGACACAGGTGCCTGTATCTCCTGTCTTAATTTCCTGTCCACTGATAATCAGGGGAATTTCAATGGTTTGTCCAGCCATTTCATCATATTTGGCTTGCAGGCTTATTCTTTCAGATGAACCAGGTTTATAGGATTTAATCGGTTCGTTTACAGCTTTGATATTTTGATTCATTGCTTACTTAAATTGAATGGAAATAGGTTATGAAAAGCTCGGAAAATTACCGGACATTAAAAGAGATGACAAGGAAGAGAGTCTTTTAAAAGGCAGGTTCCAGTTCTGTTTTTTTTGAAGCTGCCCTGAATTCTTGTAAAGCATTCCTCATCGCAGTTAGATCGGGTGCTGTAACAAGCTTTTGGCGAAAACCAGCGGCACCAGGAAATCCTTTGATATAATTTGAAAAATGTTTTCTCATCATATTGGTCCCTGTCCGTTCTCCACGGTTCTCTAGTAAAAGATCAAAATGGCGACTGCACATGTTCGCAATATCTAATAATGATGGTGGTAAAGGATTTGGTTCACCATTTAGCTTTGCCTTTGCATCTCTAAAAAACCACGGGTTCCCATGGGCTGCACGACCAACCATTACCGCATCACAGCCAGTCTCTTCAAACATCTGAATCATATCTTCGGTTGTACACACATCCCCGTTTCCAATGATCGGAATAGAGCAGGAATCTTTTAGCTGTCGGATATACTTCCATTCTGCTTTCCCAGTATAGCGTTGTTTTGTAGTGCGTGGATGTAGTGCAATAGCCTGTACACCAATTTTTTCTAATCGTTTACCAACTTCAGGAATTATGATGGATTCCTGGTTCCAGCCAGCCCGCATCTTAACGGTTACCGGAACCTCGGGGACTGATTCCACAACAGCGGAAGTAATATCATCCATCAGGCAAAGATCCTGAAGCGCAGCAGACCCACCGCCTTTCTTGGTTACTTTTGGAACGGGGCAGCCATAGTTAATATCCAGGATATCCGGGTTAAATGTATCCACTACGTATCGTGCAGCTTGGCTCATAACATCTGCGTTACTTCCAAAAATCTGAATTCCAATGGGCCGTTCAGCTTCTTCAAAACGAATTAGACTTAAGGTTTTTGAATTTTCACGGATGATTCCATCCGCAGAAACAAATTCGGAGTACACAATGCCAGCACCCATTTCTTTGCAAAGAATTCGGAAGGGATAATCTGTAATACCAGCCATGGGGGCAAGTAAAACAGGTGAATTAATGTGTATTGTACCGATATTCATTATAAAAATTTATCTAAATTAATTATTCCGTACTCTATTTAACCCGGTTGTTTTTCCATTTAAATAGATTTTGATCAGCCGGGCCTATGTCATTAATTTCCCGAGCTTTTTTTAATCCAATACAAATTATTAACTGAACATAATTATGAGTAGAGTGTGTGATATAACTGGCAAGAAGCCCATGTTTGGAAACAACGTGAGCCATGCCCACAACAAGAGTAGGCGTAGGTTCAATATTAATTTACAGAAGAAGAAATTCTGGCTTCCAAATGAGAAGCGTTATGTTACTCTGCGCATTTCAACTCGGGGCATGCGTATTATTGATAAAAGAGGAATTACTAGGGTTATAAAAGAATTAAGAGGCAAAGGGGTCAAGGTTTAAGAGAGAGTGTTAATAGATTATCTTATTACAATGAGCCCCTTGTTACTGCAAGGGGCTTTTTTTATGTAAAACGCCCCGGAAAACTCCAAAGTGCTTTCATCTATCATCCTAGCTTGATAGCCAACCAGTGTTAATCATGCTGCCTTCGAATAAAAGCAGGAATCTGTAGATCCTTTCCGTAGATCACAGGTGCATCCTGACTATCATCAAATGTAAGAATCGTTTTTTTCTGTTCCGTTTCCTCTTGGGAATTTTCACTACTCTTTTCTTTTTGTGCATGGAGAGGTTTATTGACCTGTTCTTGCAAATGACGCGTATGTGGTGTGTCCGTTGTGTGCGTTTCTGTCTTGGTATGTAACTCATCCAACTTTGAGACCACCTTTGGAATGTTGAATCCGGTGGCAATAACCGTAACACGAATCTCATCATCCAGTGCAGGATCTATAACTGCACCAAATATGATATTTGCGGAAGGGCCTGCTTCTTCGAAGATAATGCTGGTCGCTTCGTTAGCTTCCATTAGAGTAAGATCATTCCCGCCCGTTATATTCACAAGTACTCCCTGGGCACCCTTGATGGATGCATCATCCAGCAAGGGACTTGAAATGGCCTGTTGAGCTGCTAAAACGGCCCGCTCCTCACCTGATGCTACACCGGTCCCCATAATGGCTTCACCCATGTTTTTCATGATGGTTTCCACATCAGCAAAATCTAGGTTTATGACACCCTGGACATTAATCAGGTCAGAGATACCCTTGGCTGCTTGGTGAAGGATGGTATCCGCCATTTGGAATGCCTCCGGCAACGTAGTTGATTTGTCCACGATGGACATGAGTTTTTGGTTTGGAATGGCAATGAGAGTGTCACAGGCTTTTTTCATTTCAGCCATTCCTTCCAAGGCTCGGTTCATTCGTTTAGGACCTTCAAAGCTGAAGGGTAGGGTCACGATCCCAACGGTTAAAACCCCTAATTCTCTGGAAATCTGAGAAATTACGGGTGATGCACCTGTTCCTGTACCACCGCCCATCCCGGCGGTGATAAATACCATGTCGGCGCCTTCCAACAGGGATGTAATGGCTTCCTTATCGGCTTCAACCGCTTCTTTGCCGACACTGGAATTTGCTCCTGCGCCCAGGCCTTTAGTTAAATTTTTTCCTACCTGGATCTTATGTTCTGAAGGATTGTTGTCAAGGTCCTGTGCATCAGTGTTAATTGCAATGAAATCCACGCCCTGCATGCCAGATGTAATCATTCGGGTTACCGCATTTCCACCTGCGCCACCGACACCGACAACTTTTAGTTTTGCTTTTTGTTCATTTAGGCTATCAAACTCGAATAGCATGATATGTCTCCTTTTTTACTGGTTTGGTTAAAACATGTCTTCTATGGTATGTCTAATTTTATCGATCATCCCTTTAAAACTTCCATTTTGAGGTTGTTGCAATTGAACATGATCGGTTGCATACAACGGCCAGAGCAAAAGCCCCATTGCTGTAGCATGACTGGGTCCGTCTGCTATATCCTGGGACCCATCAATTCTTATTGGTTTCCCTTGTCGTACTTTTACACCAATGGAATTTTCTGCCAGTTGTGCAATATTTCTTAATTGTGCACCGCCTCCGGTCATCACGATACCGTATGTCAGGGGATCCTTGATGTCAGCTCGTGATATTTCCCGGATTATCATTTGAAATATTTCCTGCATTCTTGCTTCCACATATTGGGATACTTCTTGTTCGGGGATAGACCGCTGTAGCTGACCAGCCTGGGCCGGAAGGTCGATCTCCAGTTTTGCTGAAGACATGGAAGATTGTGCAGATGCATATTTAATTTTTATTTTTTCAGCCTCATTCACGCTGACCTGCAGCATGACAGCTATATCATTTGTTATGTTGGCTGCACCAATTGGAATAATTGCTGAATGCCGTACTGCACTGTTATGGTATACAGCAATATTGGTAGTGCTGGAACCAATCTCTACTAGGGTCACACCCAATTCCATTTCATCTTTTTTCAAGGTAGCCAGAGCTGATGCGAGTGGCTGAAACACCAATCCATCCACCGTAATGCCCAACTCTTCAGCGCAGCTAACTAGGTTATGCATGGCGGTTGTAGCAGCGGTAACTAGGTGTACACGACTTTCTAGGCGCCTCCCGGTCATGCCAACTGGATTTTTTATTTCATCCAAGGTGTCCACAAGATATTCTTGGGGTAGGGTATGAAGGATATCCCGGTCAATAGGGAGGGATACGGCCTGGGCCAGATCCAGAACCTGAGAAATATCTCCGTCATGTATGGCTCGTTCTACGATGCCTCCCGGCGCTCCATTCACCCGGTTTAAGGCTATGGCTGCCTGGGTATTGAGGCAGCGAATATGTTCACCGGTAATGGAAAGAATGGCACTCTTTACCTTGGTATTAGCCATGAGTTCCGCATCTGTCATGACCTTCTCCAATTTTTCGATCAATTCATCCCGATTGATGATAACACCCCGTCTAATCCCAGTCGTTGATATGGATGATATGCCCAGTAATTTGATCCGTTTTGTGGCAGGAATAATTTGGCCAATAGCACAGGTAATGGTACTGGAACCAATATCCAGACCAACAGTGATCTGACGATCATGTCCATTTCCAATGGGGCTCATGAATGCCGCTCCTTAGCGATGACCTGGTTTTCATATCGCATATCCAAATAACTGAAATCAGAGATTTTCTTAGGTTGTAGTTTTTTTTCAAATTGTTTAAGTGTATTGATTCGCGACCATACTTTATCCTGACCCAGGTAAATATGAGTAGGCTGATCTGATAAAATGAGCTCCATTTCACTTGTTGAAGTCATTTTAAGTTCTGATAAATTATTGTATAGCGAGGTGTAGTTGTTGTGAATCCGTGATAACCAAGAAATACACTCTCTTACTTTCATAGACAATGCCATTTCACCAGCTGGATATAACTCGGGCTCCGGGTTAAAATTGGTCATGATCGGTAAGTTGTAATTATCCAGGTTTCCCAAATCGGGTAAAACGAATCCTTCTCTATCCAGTAATACCATAGGGTCTGTTTTAAGAAGCGCAATCGGTTTCCGTTCCTTGATTTCAACTTTGATGATTCCAGGGTAATAATGACTGATCCGCGCTGCTTTGACGTAGGGGTGACTTTCTATGAGGTCACCTATATCACGGAGGTTTACCTTATCTGAATTGGTGCCAATAATTTCACCGAGTACAGCCCTGTAACTATGGGTATCCAGTACATCTGTTTCATTAAATCTTACATCGGTTATAGATAATGAACTTTTGTACCGGGACCAACAAAAGGATGCCCAGATCAAGGATAGTACTGCTGATATAGATAGGATCGAAATCAACGTTCGCTGCCAGGGTAAGGAATTTTTCTTTTTAGCCATCTGCTGCAAGGTCCTTACAGTTAAACCCTATTGTTTTCACTTCTAATTCCAGTTCTATATCGAATTGCTCAAAAACTTTTTTACGTGCCAAGCGTATCAGTGCAGTGATATCCGAAGCAGATGCACCTCCATGATTAATGAAAAAATTTGCATGATGAGTTGAAATCTCTGCATTGCCAACCCGGGTGCCTTTCAATCCAGCCTGGTCTATTAAATACCCAGCTGCATATTCTTCTGGATTTTTAAAAACACTGCCGGCGGAACGAAATTTGAGCGGTTGATTCGTTTTTCTACCTGTGCTAGCCTTACTCCGTTTTTCCTGGATCACTGCTGGATCTTCATTTTGTAGTTCAAACCGGGCTAATAGGATAAATTCATCTTTTTTAAATGTCGAGAAACGGTATGCAAAATCAATATCACCAGGAGTATAGGTATGGACTTTGCCCTTCATAGTCATGATATCAACGCTTTTTAAATAATTGGAAATTTCTCCGTCAAAAGCACCTGCATTCATGACCAGAGCTCCGCCCAGTGTTCCTGGTACCCCAATCAGGCTTTCCAGTCCCGTTAGATCCTGACGGATGCATTCCTTTACAATTTTTCCCAGCATAACTCCTGATTCAGCGGTCACAAAGCCCCTGTTAATTTCCAAATGCTTCAATGATTTAGCCGGACTGATCACAATTCCATCAATCCCATCATCGGCAACCAGCAAATTTGACCCGGAGCCAACAAAATAAGCTGGAATGGAATGCCCATTTGCAAATTTTAAGATCTCTGCAAGGTCAAAACGATCCCTTGGAGTGATATAAGCTGTGACCGGACCGCCAATCCCATATGATGTATGTTGCGACATAGGCTCTTGCTCAAGTAGGGTACCTTTAACGATGGATCTTAATTCTGTCATATGCTTCAACCGGTTACTCCATCAGCAAGGGATTTCAAGTGCTTGGAATAGGACTCCCCGTAACGCCAGATACTCCCAGCGCCCATTGTTATAACGATATCCTGGGGCTGGACTAAAGTATCCAGTTTGGCTTCCAGATCGTCCAGATCTGGAAGCAGGTAGCACCTGTCCTTTATTTTATTGTAAAGTTCATCGTAAATCATTTTTGAGGTTACTCCAGGTATGGGCTGTTCCCGGGCAGGATATATGTCTGTAATAAGGACCAGATCCGCAACCTGAAGTGCCGTTGAAAATTCTCTGAAAAATTCGCGGGTTCTGGTAAAAAGATGAGGTTGAAACACAGCCACAATCCTTCGTTTCCATCCGCTTTTTGCTGCACTCAGAGTTGCTGCTACCTCTGTAGGATGATGAGCGTAATCATCCACGACCATAATGTCATTGTATATGCCTTTGATGTCAAATCGCCTGCGGACACCGTTATAGGTTGTAATACCGGCTTGAATCATTTTGAAAGAAAGGCCCATTTCCAAACCTAAAACGACGGCTGCCAGGGAGTTCAGTACATTATGTTCGCCAGGAACATTTAACTGGATTTCTCCCAGGTTTTCCTCCGCGCGAAAAACAGAGTATGTGGATCTGTTTTCATTAAATCGAAGGTTTTCCGCTCGATAGGCCGCATCCCTTGACC